>JAEEGJ010012130.1_pt1 | contig 21470 bp, 26 predicted proteins | sample 8958761 | NCBI WGS metagenome assembly JAEEGJ01 (sample SAMN16246546, study PRJNA631951) | gut metagenome | biome: gut microbiome; feature: rumen; material: RS-attached | host: Bos | place: Iran: Karaj | collected 2018-10
TCCTGGAAAGATCGGAAACCTGCCTACATTCAGACTCTGCAACCTGGGAGCTAACACACCAGCAGACGTTAAGGCTGCTATGAAAGAGCTCAAGGCTGCCCTGAAGGCTTGCGGATGCAAGGTTCCATTTCCTAAGAAGTGTGCTTGCTGCAAATAATTAATTTTATTTGACAGCCACTTACGAATGGCAAGTGAAGATATTTTTTGATAATTTTTGGTTATCAATGCCAAATTTTTAATAAAAATATTTTCCTTGCCATTTTTTATATCCATAGGTGATAATTATTGATGATAACCAAGTAAATGTACAATACGCATTTTACACAAATCATTAGGGGGAAAAAATGAAAAGAAGTTTAGCATTATTGGTATCTCTCATCCTTATCGTGGGACTGTTCGTTTCCTGCGGTACAACAGGCAAATCTGCCGCAGCAGGTGGAAATGCAGCTGTTGACCAGAATGCAGCAACAGGTCTCTACTATACATGTAAGGACCTTGAGGGCAAGGTTCCAGAGGATAAGAAGAATGTAGAGCCTTGGACAAAGGGCGTTCAGATTTTCGCTATGGGCGAGCAGCTCTATCAGAAGGGAATGTACACAGAGTCCCTTCCAGCACTTGGACAGGCAAAGAAATTCTGGTCTGGCCTTGTTGACGAGAAGACAGCTCCTGTAGTTGCAAACGACGAATACAATGCAAAGGGCCTCTACTTCACAGGACTTGATCTGAGAGAGAAAGTTCCAGAAGACAAGAAGACAAAAGAGCCTTGGACAAAGGGTGTTCAGATCTTCGCTATGGGCGAGCAGCTCTATCAGAGAGGAATGTATTCCGACTCTATCCCTGCTCTCAAGCAGGCAGTTAAGTTCTGGTCAGGTCTTATTGAGTGATCAGTAATCCTAAATAATCAATGCTCATAGGCAGACTTAACAAGTCTGCCTTTTTTATGCTATAAAATATCTGGAGATTATATGGAACCCACAAGCATTACAAATATCGACAGCTCTTTCTGCAAACGTCTTTCTATTTTCTTTGCAGATATTGATGATACTATAACCACCCATGGCAAACTGCCGGCCACCACCTTCGACGCCATGTGGGAACTCAAGGCGAACGGCATCAAGTTTGTCCCGGTTACAGGCCGCCCCGCCGGATGGTGTGACATGATAGCCCGGATGTGGCCGGTGGCCGGAGTTGTGGGGGAGAACGGCGCCTTCTACTATTCCTACGACGAGGTAAACCGCAAATTCATACGCCGCTATGTGGACTCGGACGAGAAGCGGGCAGAATCGAGAAAGCGGCTCCAGCATCTGAGGCAGCGGGTGCTCAAGGAGGTGCCTGGCTGTGGCATAGCATCGGACCAGGAGTTCCGTACTGCAGACCTGGCCATAGACTTCTGCGAGGATGTGAAGAGGCTTCCTCAGGATCAGATTGACAGGATTTGCCAGATAGCGGCAGAGGAAGGGACCACAGCCAAGGTTTCCAGCATCCATGTGAACTGCTGGTACGGCGACTACGACAAGGTCTCCTGCTTCAACACATTCATAAACGACTTTACAGGCAAGACACTGGAGGACCTGCAGGAGGAGATTATCTTTGCAGGAGACAGCCCCAACGACGAGCCTATGTTCAAGGCGCTGCACCATTCCATAGCAGTGGCCAACATAAAGAACTTCCTGGACAAAATAACATACAAGCCACGGTACATAACCCAGAAGGAATCGGGCGAAGGCTTCTATGAGGCGGTGCAGCTCATCTTAAAGAAGAGGAACAGCTGAAAGCATGTCATTCTCCGATCTTCTTATAACAGCTCTTTTGTCCATAGCACCCATCTCCGAGCTCCGGGGGGCAATCCCCTTTGCCCTGGCCAAGGGAATGCCGGTGGTGTGGGCCTACCTTTTCTGCGTGGCCATGAACTTCCTGGCCAGCATCCTGGTGCTTATATTCCTGAATACTCTCCACAAGCTGTTCTACCATATCAGCTTATATAGAAGATTCTTCGACTCATTCATAGAGAGGGCAAGAAGAAAGGTGGGGCCGAACCTGGATAAATACGGCACCTGGGGACTCACAGTCTTTGTGGCCATCCCCCTGCCGGTCACCGGCGCCATAACTGGAACATTGGGAGCATGGGTGCTGGGGATGAAGAAGCGGCAGATACTCCCTGCCGTCCTGGCAGGTGTGGCAATCGCCGGCATCATTGTATCGGTAATCGCCTACTACGGCATAGAGGCATTCTCTTTCTTTACAAAACAAGTGTGACATCATGATAGACTTAGAGCATAAACTTAATCCCCAGCAGTGCCTGACTGCCCGGGAGACCGAAGGAGCTTTCCTGGTAATAGCCGGTGCCGGCAGCGGAAAGACAAGAACCATCACCTACCGGATCGCAAACATGCTGGACAAGGGCATACCCCAGTCTGCAATCCTGGCCCTCACCTTCACAAACAAGGCGGCCCGGGAGATGGGCGACCGGGTGAAGGAGCTGGTGGGAAGAAAGCTTCCCATGCTCACCATATCCACATTCCATGCCTTCGGAGTCAAGGTGCTGCGGGAGAGCATAAGCCACCTGGGCTTCAAGGAGAACTTCAGCATATACGACCAGGCCGACAAGATGGCCCTGATAAAGGAGACTGCCAGATCCCTCAAGATAGACCCTGCGGATCTGAACCTCTACGACCTGGCGAATCTTTTTTCCGACATCAAGACCGGAAGAGCCCGCTGGGATACCGATACAGGGCTATACCGGCCTATCTATCAGGAATACAACGAGCTCCTGAAGCTCTACAATGCAGTTGATTTCGACGACCTGATTGTGCTTCCCATAAAGCTTTTCAAGGAGCATCCTGAAGTGCTTGGAAAGTACAGGAAAAGATACCGTTACATCATGGTGGATGAGTTCCAGGACACATCAAGAATCCAGTACGACCTTGTCTATCTGCTGGCAGAGGAGAGCAGGAACATCTGTGTGGTGGGGGATGATGACCAGTCCATCTATTCCTGGCGGGGTGCCAACTACGAGAATATAGTGCAGTTCGAGAAAGACTTCCCCGAGGTTAAAGAGATAAAGCTGGAGCAGAACTACCGCTCCACCGGCACCATCCTGGATGCTGCCAACAGCATAATTGCTCACAACACAAAACGGAAGAAGAAGAACCTGTGGTCCAAGTCCGGAGAAGGGAATCCCATTGAGCTGAGCTACCCTGACAACGAGATAAAAGAGGCCCAGTTCATAGCAGACACCATCTCACTCCTGCGGATGCAGGAGGATCTCCCCTACGACAGCTTCGGCATACTTGTAAGGACCAACAGTCTCACCACCGCTATCGAGGATGCCCTTCTGATGGCGGGAATACCCTACGCAGTCTCCGGCGGGCAGAGCTTTTTCCAGCGCAAGGAGATAAAGGATATAATCGCATACCTGAGGGTAATCACAAACCCGGACGACGACATAAGCCTGCTGCGCATAATAAACACACCCCGCCGGGGCATAGGGAAGAAAGCCCTTGAGCAGGTGACAGAGCTGGGCAAGAAAGAGAAGTGCTCTGTATTCGCCGCCATGCAGAAGCTGGATAAGTACGAAGATTTTGTGAACATGATAACTGCCTACAAGGGCAAATTCCTCTCCGGAAAAAACCTTGCGGCCACCCTGACTGCGCTGGTGGAGGAGCTGCACTACTGGAACTACCTGGTGATGGAATACCAGAAGAACGAAAAAGAGGCCAAATGGAAGTATAAGAATATCCTCACCTTCATAAGCCTGCTGGACCGGTGGGAACAGGAGAACGATGAGGAAGAAAGCATATACTCATATCTGAACAAGATAACTCTGATAACCAGGGATGATGACCAGGATGCCGAGGGAGGCAAGGTGGGCCTTATGACTATCCACGCCGCCAAGGGTCTTGAGTTCAAGGTGGTGTTCCTGGCCGGCTGCGAGGATGCTGTAATACCCCATGCACGGGCATTGGAGGAGAACCCGGCCAACATCGAGGAGGAGCGCCGGCTGTTCTATGTGGCTGTCACCCGGGCTATGGACAAGCTGTATATAACCAGCTGCAAGATGCGTCACCACTTAAGGGACACTGTCACCTGCCTCCCGTCCCGTTTTCTGGAGGAAATTCCTGCAGAGCTCATACAGACAGAGGAGAACAAGAAACAGGAGAGCCCCGAAGAGGCGCACAAGAGGATGATGGCTCAGTTTGAGAAATTAAAGGCCAGGTGGAAATAGAGGTTTACTTTTTCTTTCTGTATTCCGCTATATGCTTTTTGATGGCGGCAAAGGACTGGTCGCTGATCACATGCTCAATCCGGCAGGCATCATCAAGGGCTGTTTTCTTATCCACCCCCAAAGCAATAAGCATGTCGGAAAGCACCACATGGCGCTCATATATCTTTTTGGCTATCAGGCTCCCCTTCCGGGTCAGTTTGATAAAGCCCTTCTCATCAACAGAAATATAATTCTCTTCCTTAAGGATGGAGAGGGCCCGGCTTACAGAAGGCTTTGAGAACTTCATATCCTCGGCAATGTCGATTGCCCTGACTGTATCCTGCTTGTTTTTGAGGATAAGGATTGTCTCCAGATACATTTCACCAGATTCTTGCATATTTAGATTATACCACCGCTTTTATAAAAAAACCAGTTTAAAAAAAATAAAAAATGTGTAAAAATAATGGCATAGGAGAAACACATGGCAAGAGAAACTACTGAACAGCGCGGTCTGGGAAAAGACTGGACAGCAGAGAAATACATTGAAACAGCAATAAAAGAGATCAAGGCCCAGGTGGGCGACGGCAAGGTGCTTTTAGCCCTTTCCGGCGGAGTTGACAGCTCTGTTGTGGCAGCCCTTTTGATAAAAGCAATCGGGAAGCAGCTTTACTGCGTGCATGTGAACCACGGACTTCTGCGCAAGGGCGAGCCTGAGCAGGTGGTGCAGGTGTTCAAGCACCAGATGGATGCAAACCTTATTTATGTAGATGCCACCGAGCGGTTCCTTACCAAGCTTGCCGGCGTTTCCGACCCTGAGCAGAAGCGGAAGATAATAGGAAAAGAATTTATAGATGTGTTTGCCGACGAAGCCAAGAAGCTGGACGGCATCAAGTTCCTGGCCCAGGGAACTATTTACCCGGACATCACCGAGTCCAAGGGTGTCAAGGCTCACCACAATGTAGGGGGCCTGCCGAAGGAGCTTGACTTTGAGCTTGTGGAGCCTGTGAAGATGCTTTATAAGGACGAGGTGCGGGCTGTTGGAAAGGCGCTGGGACTGCCAGACACCATGGTTTACCGCCAGCCATTCCCAGGACCAGGGCTCGGCGTACGGTGCATAGGCGCCATAACCAGGGACAGGCTTGAGGCAGTCCGGGAATCAGATGCTATTCTTAGGGAAGAGTTTGCAAAAGGCGGTCTTGAGGGAAAAGTTTGGCAGTATTTTACTATCGTTCCAGATGTCAAATCCACCGGAATCATCGACGGAAAACGGAGCTGGGACTGGCCGGTGATCATAAGAGCCGTGAACAGCACCGATGCAACAGCTGCAACTATAGAAGAGATTCCATATCCGCTGCTGCACCGTATAACAGACAGAATTCTGTCCGAGGTCAAGGGAGTCAACAGAGTGCTCTATGACCTTTCACCGAAACCAATCTCCACCATCGAGTGGGAGTGATTTTATAGGAAGCGTATCGAAGTGGTCATAACGGGCCTGACTCGAAATCAGGTAGCTCCTCTGGGGCTCGAGGGTTCGAATCCCTCCGCTTCCGTATTATTTTATTGTAAAAATATCTGCAAAGCCTGTGATTGAGAAGACTTCCTTGATATCCTCGCATACATTGCAGATTTCCATAGTTCCTTTCTTGCCATTCATGGTCTTCTGAGCCATAAGAAGCACCCGGAGTCCTGCAGAGGAAACATAGGTAAGGTCTTTCAGGTCGATGGAGAGTTCTGTAACACCATCCAGATCACCTTTCACAACCTCCTCCATCTGAGGAGCAGTAAGTGTATCAAGTCTTCCAGACAGAGCCACTGTAAGCTTTGCACCCTCTCTATTCTTTTTAATTTCCATTTTTTCTTCCTCCCTTAAAATTGAAGTTTATCAACAGAATCAAGACGTGTCTCTATCTGATTCTTATAATGTGCAATTAATTTTCTCCCCTCTTCGGTGTCGAATCCGTTTCTCCGGATAAGACGCCGCATAAGGCGGGCATAGCCCAGGATGGCAGATTTGTTTTCCACCGCCTTCAGCACATCTGGATCTGTGGTGCCGAAATAAAGCGGCAGCATTTTCTTCCAGATTGATATTGTGGTGTCATAATCAAGTCCCTGGAATTCAATGGTTGCATCGTGATTGAAGTCATAGAATCCCACAAACGCGTTGTAGATAGAGGCAAACTCAAACACCGGGTCTCCCTGGGACAGGGTGTCCATATCAATCAGCAGCACCTCGCCGTTCTGCATCATGACATTCTTGGTGTGGTAATCGCCGTGGAGCATGTGGTGGTTCACCGGAACAGCCTCCACCATGTCATGAAGCTTCTCCCACTTGCCAGCTTCCAGATAATCCTTCAGGAAGTTGACCCAGTCTATGACTACATCCCGCTGGTCAGGCATATCTTCAGGCTTTACCTCGGTGGAGTGGATCTTCTTGAGAAGGTCGACATACAGCTCCACATACTTGTCCAGGTTCTCGGGCTCGGCAGCGATAAGCTTGGAGAAGGATTTTGCATTCAGAAGCTCGAACACAGAGCCGTAGCTGTCACCCACCTTGGCCACATCATACGGAATAGCGGTAGGAATACCCAGGATAAAAGCACGCCTTGCCAGCTCCCGCTCCCGCTGTATATCGGGCAGGGCATCAGCCTTATAGTAAACCTTGACAATAGTATCTTTATCCAGGCGGTAGACCTTGCCGTTGGCCCCCTGCCCTATGACCTCGCAGCCCTCTATGGAAAGCTTGCGATAACCTTTCTCCACCGGAATCATCTCGGTGAAGCCTGTCATCTCGAAAATCTCGTATACAGCAGAGGAAGCATTTATGATCTTGAGCTCGGGGCGGTTCTTGCGGAGCCGCAGGACGACCCGAAGACCGGCACTGGAAATATAAGCCAGGTCATCTGCGTCGATCACAACTGCCGGGCATGTACAGCTGCTTACCGCTTCCAGTATTTCCTCTTCCACCGGGGCAGCATTGGCAGAATCTATCCTGCCGTGCAGCTGAATATAAAAAATGTTGTCTTTCACATCTGTTGTAATCAAACTCATATAAACCTCGTCAACTGAAAACTTCCTCCAGCAGAATCATATACTCCCGGTAGGCCACTGTATCCTTAAGCTCGGAAATATATTCTGCTATTGTCCTGTAATACCACTCCTGCTTGGCTGGATCCTTCTGGTTCAGCCCCTGCCACATATCTTTCCCCAGCTTTTTATGGGCACGGTACAGGGACCGCATATTGGAAAGCTTATCCCCCATCCACATTATCTTCACTCCCAAGTCCTTGGTATGCTTGAGCATCAGCAAGGAATCGGTCTTCCTCTCCATCCAGGTCTCGGAAGCAGGCCTGGGATCCAGACGGTCCTCGGAATCGCTCTGCACCAGGGCAGAAACCCGGGGTCCGAAAAGCTCCTTTATTGTGGCAGGATCGATATGGCAGTCCTCGATAACATCGTGGAGCACACCGGCCGCCATTATATCCTGGTCGTCGGTTATGGTGGAAATGATAGAGGCTACCTCGATAGGATGAAGGATGTAGGGAGTATTGGTCATCTTGCGCATCTGTCCCTCATGAGCCTTGGTTGCAAAAAAGATAGCCTTTGTCAGCATGTCCATAACGTCTTATTTCCTCTTCGAAATAGTCAGGATATTCTGATTATCCTTGTATTCATAGGTCATGCTGTCCATGCTCTTCTTGACCATGTAGATACCAAGTCCACCTATCTTGCGCTCTTCTGCAGACTCAGTGATATCCGGGTCAGGCATTGCCACCGGATTGAATGGAATACCTGAATCGGTTAGCTGCACCACAATACTGTCGCCGGAGGTGTCAATACCAATCTTGACCGTCCCCTTGGAATTGGGATATGCGTAATGGGCCACATTGACAAACAGCTCCTCAAGGGCAACTGCAAAGGTCACCATAAGCTTTGGGCTTGCCTCTGCCTTATCAAGCTCCTCCTCCAGAAATACCGTAACTGGAGCAAGCTCGTTAATATCTGCAGGGAAAATCTTTTCTGTCATACAGCCTCCAATAAAAAGCTTACAGGACGGAAACCGTCGTTGCACGAGATCATGGCAGAACCAGGATTCTTCATCCAGCCGTCATAGAAATTCCCGCCGCCAGATGCAAGTTCCTTCACAAACGGGAGAACTGAATCCCATGCGCTGTCGCAGAATCCAACCGGGCGATCCCCGCCCTTGGCGATGAAAACCATACCCTCTTTCATGTCGCAGGTGTGCTCTATGGGATTCTCAAACCTGGCAATCAGATCGGGGTAGGAAGTTATGCGCATCACAGTGATCCGTACATCTTTCACATATATATTATATCAATACTTGCATAGACTTGCAACAAAAGAGATTAACTAATATTCTTAAAATATGGGAGCAATTGAGCCATTTGCAAAGAACAAGCTGATCATGGGAGTACTCTCCACCCTTCCAGGGAGGAAAGAGGAGCTTCGCCACATCCTGGTGGATGAGTTCGGCCCCATAGACTACGAGAGCCAGGAGTTCGACTTCACCTTCACCGACTACTATGTGCCGGAGATGGGAAGCGGCATAAAGCGCTTTTTCTACTCCTTCGTGAACCTGGTGAGCCCCGACCAGCTGCCTGACATCAAGATACGCACCAATGAGCTTGAGGAAAAGTTCGCCGCCGATGGGAACCGGAAGATAAACCTGGATCCCGGGCTTCTGAGCCTGAGCTCCCTGATTCTGGCCACCACCAAGAACAACGTGCACCGGATACCACTGCAAAAGGGCATCTATGGCGAAGTCACCCTGATGTATGTGAACAAGGAGTACCAGACCCTCCCCTGGACCTACGCCGACTACCGCACCCCCGCCTTCCACGACATATTCAAGGAGATGCGCACCCTGCTGAAGAAGCGGCTCAGAGCGGAAGGGTAATCAGATGCTTAATCCTTGGGCTTTAGCAAGATTCTGATAATCTTCTGCACTGAGAACAGTATTGAACAGACCTACTTTTTCTCCTTTGTGCCGGTCTATTCCAGTATAGCTTAAGCTGGCATCCTCATAGCATTTGAACTTATAGACAGCATCATTCATAAGAGCTTCATTAAAGATATTAAGGCTGATAAGCAGATTGAAATCTTTAACTGTAAGACCTGTCACCTTGTGGAACAGTGCAGGCTCCAACTGTGTAATCACATCCTTAAGAGAATGCTCTCGATACTCGCTTAAATACATAAATACCGGAATACGGGTTGCAAACTTGATCAGTTTTTCCTGAATCTGTTTGCGCAGGCTCTTCATTTCCTTTTCTTCTTGGCTTATCTCTTTTTTCTTGGCCTGAGTCTGCTTTTTTTCTTTTGTCTTGGCATCTTTTATTTTTTCACTCTTGTTGATGATTGTTTCAATATCAGAGTTCAAGCTTCGGAAGCCCTCAATGCGCATAAGAGCATCCATAGCTTCCTTGTTGGCCTGAAGCCTCTTCAAAGTATCATTATCAACATTTACAAGCAGAGCACTTTCCCATCGTTTTGCAAGAAGAGTTGCACTGGTTCCTGCCATTGCTATATCAAGAATCTCTGCCGCATTAACCTGCCTCATGGAAGAGCCATCGTAAGCAAGAACTGGAAGGAACTGTATGAACTTTGCAACTTTTGTCTCTGGGTTGCCATCATCTGTTTCATGTTCAGTATTAACACTCAGATTCCGTGAATAATCAGAAATCTGCTTAAGGGCGCGGTTCAGGGCAAAGTCAAAGACAAAACATTCCTTCTTTACAATTTCTGTTTTTCCATCCTCACCCTTAATTGTCCAAGGAGACTGCACACGGAATGCACTCTGGAAATAAGTCTCTGGGCTGCTCAAATTTCTAAGCATGAATATTCCTGTCCACTGTTTTACAGTGACACCAGTTGTAAGCTTTCCACAGGACAGAGTAATTGATTTTGACTTAAGAGATTCACATTCGTTGCCATCAACGCCATATGCAATTCCTTGACGAACAGGAGGAAGGGCTCCTAACCCGATACCAGCTTTACTTCCAGCACATACATTAATTCTATAATCATGATAGAAGGTATTCTGTTTCTCAACCAAAAGATTTTTCATTGCAAAGCAGGATGCCACACTTGGCAGGAACCACAAGGTATGATTCAGCAATCCCATAAGCAGAGTATCGCTATATGGCATAGGAGGCTTTTCTGCTCCAAGCTTTAAATCATCCACAGCTGTTTCTATGAATGAGCCCCGGATCAGATTGAGCCACTTCTGGACATAATCTTTATGAATAAACTGAGCATCCTCAACTGATTTTGTTGAACTTGCGGCTTTGAAGAATTCATTAAGGTCAAATTCATCATATTCACCTTTTTTCGCTATTTCCTGGATTGAATCTGGAATTCTATAGGTGAACATAACCATTTTCGGTAATGCAGCATAGGGATTAGGCATTCCATTATGCTCGCTTTCTTTCCAATTCTCTTTTTCCCGCTGCTCATCACTGTAGGTCCAGCTGAAAATCTGCTCTTCTATGAATTCACCCGAATTAAGTGCACGGAATGGAGTTCCAGAAAGAAATAGATAATATTTAGTTGAGATAGGAAGCCAGCTCTCATCAATGTCATTACCTTCATTCTTTTCTTCGCCATTATCGTCATATATTTTTTCTTCGTCTTCATTCTCGAACAGATGCTTTGCGTTATCCCGCCATGCTCCGAAGTGATACTCATCAAAGATGACCATGTCCCATACCGTTGTATGAACCCATTCATTCTTTTCTTTTATACCGCCATTGTCGTTCTTACCCAAAAAATCCTGAAAGCTTCCAAAACATACAATAGGCTTATTCTTATCTGCCTTTAAATACTGTGCATTGATATCTGGCTCCTGCCCATTTTCCAGTCGTGCTATAAACTGCCAGCCTTTAAAATCTACATGTGATACCAGATCTTCACGCCATGAACTTTGAACAGCAGGCTTGAAAGTAAGAATGAGAACTCGCTTGAAATTCATTTTCTTTGCAAGCTGATATGCTGCAAAAGTCTTTCCGAATCGCATCTTGGCATTCCATAGGAACTTCGGAGATTTAATGTAGCCTTCGGCTGTGGTACGCTTATAATAATCCTCTGTTTTTAATACTGCCCTCTCCTGCTCAGGACGCATCTTAAAATCCTGATCCCGATTCTCAAGATTATCACTTCTTGTTCGTACTGCAGTAATTGCCACCCTGACATCATGTACAGAACAACGGAACCATTCTGTCTTAGAATTATCTTTTGCTGGAAGAGCATGGAAACCTCTCTTTTCCAATGCCCTATGAACCTCGTGATCTGTAAATGTTCCACCGTCGTCATACATGGCACTTTCTACAAGCTCAATAGTATATGGTCTTGCCCCAGGACGCTTGGTAGGATACTGTTCTGCAATGCGCTCTTCGGCAGTTCTTGTTGTGTACCCAACTTTCAGGATATCTGGCATACCTTTATCACGGTATGCATAAATAATCGGATGACTTTCAGTCTTCGGCGAAAGATAATCTTTTGTTGATGGCATATGGGTGGCTCCTTATTCCATAGGGCAAATCATGCTTTCAATAAAAGCAATTTCTTCTTTTGTCAGATTGTATTTTTTGTACAGTTCTTCATCTATTTCTTTAAGTGACTTCGACCAATTAATATCACTTGAAGAAGAAAAGTCTTGTAAGGGAACAAAAGAATAAGTATTCTGTGTCATGTTCTTGCCCTTCCTAGCACCAACCAGTGACCGGAAAAATTTTGTTTCCATATATTTTTGAGCATTTTGAGTTTCATCTTTATCCTTAAAAGGCCCCACTCTCAAGAATGTTTCCGTACAACCAGTACCAGGTTCTCCAACTTCAGTTTTCCCAATAATTCTTGCTGGAATAGGATACCCAAGAGAACCAGCAGCACCATCGGCTTTAGATATGAATAATCGATATTTCTCAATTTCACTTACATTTCTGCCAATTGAAGTCTTTGGAAATGATAGATAGGTTCTCTTCTTTTCTTTTACTCCTAAAATCCTAATAGAGTTTTCAGAAGAAGTTACAGAAGTATGGAATTCTTCTCTAAAGTTATATGGGTTTCTAGGGCTAACTATTGTCGAAAAACTAATCTCCTTTTTATCAATAACTTTACGAATTACACTAATAATCTCATTTTGTCTTATGAATACATCAGAACCTTTTTCAAGAAGAGGTCTCTCTGTCATTGTTATTTTGCTGTCAGATGAATGTGAATATACTTTACACAATCCTGTTTTATCCCTATTCCACAAAAAATAACAAACCCCACCTTCAATAGCAACGCTAGGAAAACAATCACTCGAATTACCAAAATCATGCAATTCTAGAATCCTATCATCATTCAACATCGATTCTCTAAAACCGTCTACCCCCTTACCTCCTATAAACCATCTTGAAGGAATAATCATTATTATGTATTTGGGTTTTAATTTTTTTGCACTCTCTACAAATAATTGATAAATTGGCATTGCACTAGAACCTGTTCCACCTCCATCACTCAACTGATACGGTGGATTTCCAATTATTACATCAAATTTCATATTTTTTATTTCTCCTGGAATTGCGTTATGAATAAACTGATAAGCATGCTTCTCAAGACCTTTCCTCTTATCATCACCATATTCTTCCCTGCTTGCTCCACAGAAAGAACACTTGCCATCTACCCATCTATGCTTGGTACTTGTTGAATTGAAGAATATATTTCCTTGGGCATTGTCAAATTGTGTCACTGAATATTTGCAGTTAGGATATTTTGAGCAATATAGGCTTCGTCGACTTAAAAGGCTTGTAAGTTCAGTGATAGCAATTCCATAAAGCTGGTTCTTAAAGATATGATCAAGACGCTTCTGAAGATCAGGCATCTTTTTCTCCAATCCTTTGATCAACCGTTTTGCAATCTCCCGCAGGAAGACGCCGCTTTTACATGCAGGCTCAAGGAATTTGGTGTCTGGATTGCAGAATAGTTCCTGCGGCAGTAAATCCAGCATTGCATTTGCAACTGACGGTGGTGTAAACACTTCATCATTGCTAAGGTTTGCAATGCAGCTTAAGACATCTGGATTGTAGGTGGCATTATAGAGGCTGTTCATAGACTCTCCTGTAGTGGATTAGAGGAAACTCTTTGACAGGAGAGAAAATCTCTGCCTCGTCACCAAGGTCGCTGAACAGGCTTCCTCCATCTTTCATATATTCTTGATTTACAAGGTCATTGAATGTGAAATCTCTGCGTTTAAGGCTGTTCCCTATAAGGGACCACTCGCTGAAAATGATTGGATTTGCTGTATCGTTCTGATTGTCATCAACGGTTTTAAGTGAAAGTGCATTTCCTAAAAGGATGTTCCGCTCCAAAAGAAAAGCTATAGCTTTTTTGCACTCTTCCTGCTGTTCCTGGGGTAACTTCTTTGAGCAGATATCCTCATACTCACCCTTCCAAATATTGAATAGGCGCGAACGACAGAGTGCTGCATTGTCAGCCATGATATCAATTCCATAAAGAGAACTGACTGCAACAACAGAATACTTTTCATAATCTGACGGATTTTTAGCATATTGGTTGCGGACAACAGCAAGTTTACGACTTAAAATCTCGGAAAGAAAGTTCCCATCACCACAGGCTGGTTCTAAGAAACGGCTGTCTATGCGTTCAGTCTCCTCTTTTACAAGGTCACACATAGCTTTGACCTCACGCTCAGCTGTGAACACCTCTCCCCGAGCCGCCACCCGTTCCTTAGATTTGATTTGAGATGATACATCTGGCTTTTTCTGCCCACTATAACAATCCATCTGGATTTATAGTTTAGCAAAACAATCCATATGTATCAATAATTATTTATCATTATCCATTTATATTGTTTTTTAGTATTATGTTACAGTTTTGGACAAATGTTAAAGATGAACTTGAATATAATGCCATGACTCAAAAACAGCTGGCAGATTTAGTAGAAATAAGCTATAACACAATTCAGTCATGGATAACAAAAGATAGGCTTCCAAATGCCGAGCAGGCTGTAAGAATAGCAAAGGCCTTAAGTACCAGCGTAGAATTTCTTGTTACTGGAGAGGACTCAAATAATACTAATTCTGAAACCCGACACACAATTTTAAAAATCAAACAAAATGTCAATAAAATTGTAGATGAATACCTAAAATAATCATCACACTCACTGCTAAAAAATCCCAGAACTATATATTTCTAACCACCCAGCAAAAAAACACCCTGTGGGATATTGAACTCCCAGCAGAAGCTGCCCCTGTCGGTATCCCCGGCCCGCAGGGAGCGGGACCACCGAGCAGGGGTGGCTTACTGATGGGGGATATTCATCAAGCAGGGGCGCCTTATTGCTGGGATAATAAGCATTTATAAAGTTTTTGAAATTTGTGGAGCAAAACTCAAATCAAAATGAAAAAAAATTATGTTTATACAAGTAAAACCATAGGAGGCTTGTATGAATGAATTAATGAATATCGAGAGCAAGATTCTGTTTATCCGTGGCCAGCAAGTGATGCTGGATAGGGATTTGGCTGAGTTGTATGGGGTGGAAACAAAACGAATCAATGAGGCAGTAAGAAGAAATATTGAACGATTCCCCGAGCAGTTTATGTTCAAGCTTACAAAATCAGAACAAAATGAAGTTGAAAATCGTCTAAGGTCGCAAATTGCGACCTTAGAAAACTTGAAGTCGCAAAATTTGACTTCAAGCGGTAGAGGAAAATATTCAAAATATCTTTACTATGCATTTACAGAACAAGGCATTGCAATGCTTTCTGCGGTACTGCACAGCTTAACTGCTATTCAAATAAGTATAAAAGTTATGGAAGCTTTTGTAAAAATGCGTCATTATCTGTCTTTGAAATATACATCAAAAGTGCATGATAGATTTCTGATACTTGATAACAGAGAAATCTACCATGTCGGAGCCTCCCTGAAAGATTTAGGCAAGAAATGCTTTGCATTCACACAATTGATGGATGCAAAAAGCATGATTAAAACTGTACTTGAAACAGTTTGAGGAGAGCCTTATGAATAAGTTATTGGCAGCCCTGCTCTCTCTTTTTCTCACCTCCTGCTCTATGCTCGACAGCAGGAGCACCGAGGTGGCATTCCATATTCCAGAGCTGCCTGCAGAGATGCAGCAGCTGGAGGTGTCAGGCTGGAGGGTGGTGGTGACATAAGTGGACAAGCGCAGAGAGTTTACAGCCAAGGGAAAAAGCTTCAAGGCATCGGTGCCGGTGTCGGGGATCACTGCGGTGCTGGCATATCCGCTGGGGCAATGGGGAGAGCTTAAGCCGGCAGGCTTCATAGTTCACGGCAACCTGAAAGCCCACAACTGCATGACATGGGATGAAGGCTTCGGCGCAGAATGCACAGGTTATGCCCTGGCAGCCGGGGCAGGCTCAGAGAACTTCAACTTCACATTGTTCCAGCAGAAGCTTCTGGAGAAATCAGAGGGCAACCCCTGGATATTGAACCGGGATAAAATAATCTACGCCCTCTCCTACGGCATATTCAACATGAACTACATAAAGAAAGCCGAAAGCCATACCCTGAGCCTGCCCCTCCCCGGCACCGGCACCTGGTGCAGCGGCACCCCGGGATGCATACAGCAGTTTGAGCAGTCTGGCGGTTATATCAACAATCTTGTGGTTACAGAAGGAGAAAACATTTTTATAAACATGGCAACAGGAGAAGGTATCACAGTCTATGCCGACCGGCTCACCTGGATCTGCATATCGGGAACTACAGGTGGATTATCCGGGACCTGGTGAGCTTCTCATACCCTTTATCGGTTATCAGATAATCGTTCTCCAGCCGTATTCCGCCCAGCTCTGGATCATATATTCCAGGCTCTATGGTGAACACCATCCCTTTCTCCAGCTTGACCGGATCAACCTTTGCCCTGAGGAACGGTTTCTCATGTATATAGAGCCCGATGCCGTGTCCCAGGTTGTGAGGCATGACATATCCGTTCTTCTCCAGATAATCATTCACTGCACCGGACAGTTCAGTAGTAAGAGTACCTGGCTTAAGAAGCCCTTCAGCAACCTTCACAGCCCCCTCAATGACACTAACCATCCTCTCCTGCTCAGGATTCAGATTCCGTGTTATAGTGGTGGTGACATCGCTGGTGTAGCCGTCATACTTTACGCCGAAATCTATGATAGAAAGGCCGTCGGCAGGCATAATGGCACCAGTATAGGCAGGGAATGCGTGTATGTTATAGCTCCTGCCCATCGCCGCAGCCAGGGTCTCGAACCCGGTTCCCTCAGCTCCGGCAAGGCGTGCCTCCCGATCAATCAGCAGGGCAATATCAGTCTCGGTGCACTGCCCCTTCCGCACAGCGGCCTCAATCTTATCCAGAATAGAATCGGTGATAGCAAAAGCTTTCCGCAGTGTGGCAAGCTCATCATCATCCTTGATCTGCCGCATATCTTCCACAGCAGCAGTCAGCCCACCTTCCCGGCAGACAAACTGATAACGGCTGTCCGCAGAAATTTTCATGAACTCAGGATAGGGCAGTTCGGCAGGCACCTCGACCCTGCTCCCGACTGGCAGTTTCTCCTCCTCCAGCACCTTGGCCACTGCCTGTCCCAATGTTCTGCCATAATCGTTATAGGGCTTGATCTGGGTTGCAGTTGCCTTTATCTGGGCCAGGTTGATGTCCCAGGGCAAAAGCAGAGTTCTGCCATCGGCAAAGATAAAGAGGACGCTGTCGGATGGATGTCCAGTAAGGTAACGGATGCTGCAGTTACGCATCCCCTCCCGGTCGCAGAGCACCAATAAAGAAATATCCTCCCTGGCAAGCAGAGAGGATACTTTTTTCTGACGTTTTAAATATGTGTTCATTTTACTACAAAGTTGACCAGCTTATTCGGCACAACAATGGTCTTGATAACTGTCTTTCCTGCCAGAAGCTCCTTGATCCTGTCGTTGGAGAGAGCCTCTTTCTCAAGCTCTTCCTTGGAAGCTCCCTTAGGCATGGTCAGCTGGCTTCTGTTCTTGCTGTTGATCTGGACAACGATTGTGACCTCATCATCGTGGGTAAGCGCTTCATCCCACTCAGGCCACTTCTGAAGTGCCACAGACTCCTTGCCCCCCAGCTTCTCCCAAAGCTCCTCGGCAAGGTGCGGTGCATAAGGACTTAAGAGCAGTACAAATGGTTTCCATGCTGCAACAGGAACCTCATCCAGCCGGTTGATCTCGTTGATGAATACCATCATCTGTGAGATAGCTGTATTGAACTCCAGATTCTTGGTATCCAGAGAAACTTTCTTGATAGTTTTGTGGAGCAGCTTATTCAGATCCGGGGTAAGCGGTGCATCGGAGAACTTCTTCTCGTCGGCGATTCTCCAGATTCTGTCCAGGAACCGGTATACGCCGGAGATTCCGGTTGTAGACCAGGTCTTGGATACACTGAGCGGTCCCATGAACATCTCGTAGAGCCTGATGGAATCGGCGCCCAGTTCTTTGACAACCTCGTCCGGGTTGATTACGTTGCACAGGGATTTGGACATCTTTGCAACTACACGCTCAAGCTCCTCGCCATCCTGGGTTGAGAAGAATTTTCCATCCTTCTCCTCCACCTGGTCGATAGCAACCAGTGCCTTGTTCTTCCGCTGATATGCATAGGAAAGAATCATTCCCTGGTTCACCAGACGGTGGAACGGTTCCTTGGTGGAAACCAGACCGAAGTCGTAGAGAACCTTGTGCCAGAACCGTGCATAGAGCAGGTGGAGAACAGCATGCTCAGCACCGCCTACATAGAGGTCTACAGGCATCCAGTATTTCTCTTTCTCAGGGTCGATGAACTTCTCTGTGTTATGTGGATCGATGAACCGCAGGTAGTACCAGCAGGAGCCGGCCCACTGTGGCATGGTGTTGATCTCCCGCTTAGCGGGACCGCCGCACTTAGGGCATGTGGTGTTGACCCAGTCGGTGATCTCAGCCAATGGGGACTCGCCGGTGCCGGTAGGCAGATAGCTTGTCACCTCTGGCAGTGTGAGAGGCAGATCCTTCTCGGAAAGAGGTACATTGCCACAGTGGGGGCAGTGCACTATTGGAATAGGCTCTCCCCAGTATCTCTGGCGGGAGAATATCCAGTCCCTCAGCTTATAGTTGATAGCCTTGTGGCCGCATTTGTTCTTCTCAAGGAACTCCAGCATCTTGTTGATGGCATCCTGCTTGTTGAGACCGTCCAGCCACTGGGAGTTCACATGGATTCCGTCCTCGGTCCAGGCCTGGGTCTGAACATCCACAGGGGACTTGAGAACCTCGATTATAGGGAGATTGAACTTCTTGGCAAATTCCCAGTCACGGTCGTCGTGGGCAGGAACTGCCATGATAGCACCTGTTCCGTAAGAGATGAGCACATAGTCGGCAATCCAGATCGGAATACGATCTCCATTCACCGGGTTGATGGCATAGCTTCCGGAGAATACACCGGTCTTGTCCTTTGCCAGGTCTGTTCTTTCCAGGTCTGACTTATGGGCAGCCATATCCAGATATGCCTGAACTGCAGCCTTCTGGGAAGGAACTGTAAGCTTTTCCACTAGCGGGTGCTCCGGAGCAATTACCATGTAGGTGGCGCCGAAAAGTGTATCGCACCTGGTGGTGTATACCTCCAGCTTCTCGTCCATGTTCTCCAGCTGGAAGAATACAGCAGCACCTTCGCTGCGGCCGATCCAGTTCCGCTGCATAGCCTTGATTGCCTCGGGCCAGTCCAGAAGATCCAAGTCCTCCAGGAGTCTGTCGGCATAGGCGGTGATCTTGAGCATCCACTGACGGATATTCTTTCTTATTACAGGAGTACCGCAGCGCTCGCACTTGCCTTCCTTGACCTCTTCGTTGGCAAGGCCTGTCTTGCAGGAAGGACAGAAGTTGATAGGCTGCTCTGACTCATAAGCAAGTCCTTTTTCATAGAGCTTGAGGAAGATCCACTGGGTCCACTTGTAGTAGTCGGCCTCGCAGGTGGAGACTTCCCGGTCCCAGTCGTAGCTGAGTCCCAGAGATTTTATCTGACGGCGGAACACATCGATGTTCTTATGGGTGGTCACCCGTGGATGAGTTCCTGTCTTGATTGCATAGTTTTCGGCAGGCAGACCGAAGGAGTCGAAACCCATCGGGTGAAGAACTGCATAGCCATTCATCCGCAGGTATCTGCAGTATATGTCTGTGGCGGTATAGCCTTCCGGGTGGCCTACATGAAGACCTGCTCCAGATGGATATGGGAACATATCCAGGACATACTTTCTTTTTTCTGCCGGGATGGAAGGATCCTCAACTGCCTTGAAGGTCTTGTGCTCATCCCAGTACTTCTGCCATTTTTTCTCTATTTCTGTAAAAGGATATTTACTCATGTCTAATATTATAAATTTTTTTAAAAAATTATTCTACCTGTATCATTCTATGACACACCACCTGTCTTACACTGTGGTCAAGAAGGAGAAAAAGATGATTAAATATATTCTGATCTGGGCTCTTTTCTGCTATATCGAAAGCAAGATTGAAGATTATCTGAACGAAAAGGATGCCAAGAAAAAAGGGGCAGGCAATCACCAGGCATAACGGGTCAGAGCACCCTGCAGCTGCAGATTCGGGAATCCTTTCTGACGCAGGACGTCATAGACTACTATGGCAACAGAATTGGAGAGATTCAGGGAACGGGTACCAGGCAGCATAGGAATGCGGATGCAGGTATCCCGATGGGCAGCCAGCAGCTCCTCGGGCAGCCCCTTGGTCTCCTTGCCGAAGAAGATGAAGCACCTGTCGGGGTATTCCATATTTGAATAGGTGTTCAGCCCCTTGGTGGTCACATAGTAGCACCCGTCTGAGCCATTTTTTGCATAGAAGTCTTCTATATTGGGATAAACGGAGATTTCTGCCATAGGCCAGTAGTCCAGCCCCGCCCGCTTCAGGTACTTGTCCTTAAGGGAGAATCCCAGGGGTTCTATAAGGTGCAGATGGGCACCAGTGGCCGCACAGGTGCGGACGATATTGCCGGTGTTCTGGGGAATTTCAGGCTCCAGGAGAACTACATTCAGGTTCATAAAATGGGAATCAAAAAAAAGACCGGACTTGAATCCGGCCTTTTCCTTTTCTAAATATAATTATTTCTGCTTTCCAATAGGTGTGCACTCTTCGCATTTGCATGCTGGGCAGTGCTTGAAATGATGCCATTCATCCTTAAGAACTACCTTGCCACAGCTGTTGCACTTTACTTTTCTGTTAGCCATCTTAAGCTTCCAGCAGAAAATAGTTCCAAGAAGACCAACAAGAATTCCAATAGCAATAATATCTTTTACTGTACTGCTCAATAATACCATTTTTCACCCCGAAAATTTCTTTAAGATTTTTAATTATTTTACTTTTTTATATTTTGGCTGTCAATCTTTAAACAAAGGAACTTTTACAGTTTATAGGAGAGTTTTTTACGCCAATCCCCGATTTTATCCTTGTTCTCGAAGTCAATTTTCTTTTTTATCTCAAATCCTGCTGGATTTTGGGAATTTTTCCTAATTATGCCGAAATTGCCACCGCCCAGGTATGCGATGGTATCGCCTTCCTCCAGGGTCTCGCTCTCTTCAAGCTTCTTCATGACGCAGTCGAAATGAGCCGGCTCGCCAGTGTCAGGCATAGCCAGAGTAGAGGCGGCCTCTTTGATAATCTCGCCGCAAAGAGCACAGACCAGTTCCGGTTTCTCCGGGAATACAATAGTGTTATCCCGGTTTACATGATGCCTGCGTCTGGAATCCCGTCTGAAATTCCTTTTATCCCTGTCTCCGTTCATTTTTTTCCTGCATTTCGTGAATCTCGCTGGACAGCACCCAGGAGATTCTGTCCACAGCATCGTTGATATACTCTGCCGTGTTCACTTCTTTCTTCAGCTCTTCAAGCCGCTCTTCTGCTGTCTCTTTCGCCACCCTGGACATCAATAATCTCCGAAAGCATCTTTAATATGGGTTATCTCTCCCTCGCCATCCACAAAAACAACATCGTAGCGGATTGTCTTTCCCTGGCAGAGGCGCTGGTTCTGCAGCATGAAAACCTGAGATGTGGCAATGATACGCCGCTGCTTGCGGGCATCTATGCTGATCCCCAGATCCATCACCGGCATGCTCTTCCACGCCTTCACCTCTACAAACACCAAATCGCAACCTGATGTCATGACAAGATCAATCTCACCAGGATGCGCTTTGAAGTTCCGGGTAACGAGGGTATATCCCCTTTCTATAAGATACTTTTCGGCAGA
>JAEEGJ010012135.1_pt1 | contig 21464 bp, 20 predicted proteins | sample 8958761 | NCBI WGS metagenome assembly JAEEGJ01 (sample SAMN16246546, study PRJNA631951) | gut metagenome | biome: gut microbiome; feature: rumen; material: RS-attached | host: Bos | place: Iran: Karaj | collected 2018-10
TGAAAGGATTTGAAGGTGGTCTTGAATTTGCTGATTATTTAGGAATGAAAATATTCGTTTCTAATAACGTTAAAGTAAAAAACAGCAAACATTTATTATTAGCAGGTTCTTACAATGCTATAGTATATGCAGACCAAATTGTTAAATCAAGATTTATACCAAACGCAGAGGGTGCATTCGAAGGACTATATAGTTCTTTACATGTATATGATGCAAAAGTAATTAAACCAGCTGAATTAGTTGTTTTAGAAGCTAAAGAGGGATAATAGTAGGGAGGAACAACCTCCCTTTTTATATTGCCGTTTAGCCAAGTGGTAAGGCAACAGGCTTTGACTCTGTGATTTCCCTAGTTCGAATCTAGGAACGGCAACCAATATATGAAAAAGGAGAAATAAAATGAGTTTAATGAAAAATCTAAGAAGAAGAGAAGTTGAAATATTTGGAGCAAAAAGAGTAGTTCGAAATGATTTTAAGAAAGAAGAAACAAAACCAGAGAAAACAGGAAAAAGGAGTAAAAAGAAAACGGAGGGAGAATAATATGACATTAGGAGAAAATAAAAAGATAACATTAGCTTTAATAGAAGAATATTCACCAAATCATCAATCAAATACAGATGATGAAGATATTGCTATGAGATTAAATTTAGTATATTCAACAGCTTATCAAGAAATGGCTCAACACAAAAAGATATTAAAAACAAAAACATTGAAAGAAATAAGTGGTGAGACGTCAAAAGGATATAGTGAATATTCATTACCTAGTAATATGTACCAATTTAAAAGAATAATAGGATTAGATAAAGATAATAATGTTGTAAATGTACCATATATGCCTATAGGGAAAAAGAAAATATACATTAGTGACGAAGTTGATGTAAATGTTATATTAGAATATTATGCTTATCCAACAGTTATAACTGAAGAAACAGATGATGATTTTACATTAGAGATAGACCAAGATGTACAGTTAATTTTACCATACTTAGTAGCAAATGATATTTTAAAAGCTGACCCTAGTGCTGATTATACAGCATTTTCTAAAGAATTTCAAAGAAAGATGCAAGAACTAGATACTAGCTTTACAACTACTACAGTTTCAATCGAAGAGGGAGTGATTTGATGAGAAGTATACCATTAAAAAGGACATACTCTAATTTTAGAGGAGTAGATTTTGAAAACGACCCTTCTTTAGTTTTACTTTCAAGAAGTCCAGATGCTTTAAATGTGTGGAAGAATTATAAAGATACACAAGGAAGTTGTATAGAGACAAGACCAGGATGTAAAGAGATTGCTGATTTTTCAAGTAATATAAATGGTATATATTTCTACAACGATAAAGCTTTAATTCATGCAGGAACAAAATTATATCTATGGAGCAATTTCCCAGAAACGCCAAACAAGACAATACTTAAAAGTGGTATGAATGATGCAAGAAGTTCATTTGTAATATTTAATGAAAAACTATACATAGTAGATGGATTAAACTATTTAGTTTATGACGGAAACACAATAAAGAATGTATCTGATGACAATGCATACATACCAACAACAACTATTTCACGTTTACCAAGTGGAGGTGGAGAACCATATCAAGATATAAATGTATTACAACCTTTAAGAAGAAATTCTTTTGTATCAGATGGAACTTCAACAGATTATTATTTAGATACTACTGATATTACAGAAGTTACAGAAATTAAGGTAAACGACGTAATTATAGAAAATACAAATTATACAGTAAATACAATTTTAGGAAAAATATCATTTAACACAGCACCATCTGCCCCTGTTTTAAGTGGAACAGATAATGTAGAAATAACATTTAGTAAGATTGTTGCAGGATATACAGACAGAATTTCAAAATGTACAAAAATGGTAGTATTTGATAGAAGATTATTTTTTGCAGGAAATTCGGATTTTCCTAATGCGATTTTTCATAGTCAATTAAACACACCTAATTATGTAAGTGATTTAGCATACTATCAAGATGGAACAGATGAAGCAGAGATAAAATCATTAGTAGTAGGAAATAATATTTTGTGGGTATTTAAAGAGCCCTCTCAAGAAAGAGATACAATATTTTATCATACAGCTACAACAGATAGCATAGGAAGAGTATATCCTAATTTTCAGGGAAACCTTTCTACAGGATGTTGCTCAGATGCAATAAATTACAAAGATGATATTGTATTTATAAGTAAAACAGGATTAGAAGGAATATCAAGTAACGATATTTCATCACAGCAATTACTAACACACAAAAGTAGCTTAATTGACAATAAACTAGTGAATGAAGAAAACTATGATTTATCATCACTTATAGAGTGGAATGGATATTTATTAGTGTTAGTAAACTCTCATGTATATCTAGGAGATATAAGACAGATGTATTCTGGAATAAATGGATATGAATACGAGTGGTATTATTGGGATTTTGAGAATTTAAGTATTTGCATTTTGAAAGAATATAAGGGAAATTTATATATTGGAACAACAGAAGGAAAAATTTTAATATTAAAAGGAACAAACGACAATGGTGAAATAATAAATAGTTATTGGACTACTCCAATGGATAATTTTGGATTGGGTAATAAATACAAAACAACTAATAAAAGAGGTGGAGTTGCAAAAATAAAAACTTTACCAAATGGAAAAGTAAAAGTATCAGAGAAAACTAATAGAAGAATAGACGATAGATTTATAAAGGAATATTCAAGTGGTGGATTTGATTATGGAAATATGGACTATTCAAGTTTTGCTTATATAATTAATAGCATGTCTAATATAGTTTATAAAATAAAAGAGAAAAAATTTATTGAACTTCAACTTAAGTTTTATAGCGATGAATTAGATAAACCATTTGGCATTTATAGTGCAATAATTGAAGCATTTGATGGAGCTTATGCTAAAAGATAGGAGGAATAGAAATGTCTTTAACAAGATTTTTAAAAAATATAAAATATCATCAAAGTCAGCCTGATAGACCAGTACTATCAGCAAATGAGTTGAAACAATTATTTGACCAAGCTGGAGTAGATATAAAAGATTACATAAATGAAACATTGTTAAATGAAATAGAAAATGAACTTAGTACAAAAATGGCAAAAGCAGGGGGAACTATATCAGGCACAGTTAATATGGCAGACAACAAGATAACATTTAGTGATAATGGAAATATTGAATTTAAAGAAAATGGATATGGAAATAAGTTTCGAATCATTCCAGACTTTTCGGGAGAAGGAGATGAAAATAAGTTATTGATTCAAGGAATTACTGGAGGAGAAGGAGAAGATTCAAATGATTGGGTAACTTTAGCACATATAACAGCACAAAATGGAAATATTTTTATAAATGGAACCTTAACGGGAACTATAACCAATGCAATAAAATGGAATAATTTTATTAACGACTTAACTGCAAGCAATACATCAGGAACACGTTTAGTTGTATTAAATGGTGATAAATTACAATATAGAGAAATTGGCAATATTTTTTCAGGATATTTCCAAGAATTAAAAGGAAACATAACAATAGGAGCAAACACTAATTGTAATACATTGTTAAATTATCCAGCAGGTTTTACAAAGGAAAATTGCTATATAGTTGCTGTAGGAATACAAGTAATTGAAAATAAGGGATATAACTGGGAAGGAACATTTTCTGATTCTGCATCATTATTAATGAATGCTTATAAAAAATACATAAATACAGAAACATCAGGAATAAGAGTTGTTATTGAAAATGCAAATACAAGTCAAAAAACATTTAATTATAAGATTCTACTTATGAAAATATAAGGAGGTAGAAAATGGCTACAGGATATGAAGATATAGAAAGATTAACTACACAGAAACAAAATATGCTAGACCAATCTTTAAAACAACAAAATGAAATAGTAAATAAACAAACGCAAATGAATGTAGATAGTCTAGCAAGACAAAAAGAAAAAATTGATAAAGAAGTTACACAACAAAATAGAGCATTATATCAAGATTATAAAAAAAATGTTAACCCGTTTGGAACACAAGCAGAGAATTTGGCAAGTCAAGGTTTAGGTAATAGTGGATATGCTGAGACAACAATGTCTAGGATGTATAATACATACCAAAACAATATTACTGCTACATTAAATAATGCGAGAATATTAAAAAATGATGTGGATTTTCAAATACAACAAGCAAGACAAAGTGGAGATATTACACTAGCACAAAATGCATTAGAACTATACAAACAAAAAATGCAGTTATTAAGTGAAGAATACGACTTAAGAAATAATAGAGAACAATTCTTATATCAAAAAGCACAAGATGCATTAGCTCAAGCTAACTGGCAAAAAGAATATGATTACAAGAAGAGTAGAGATAAGATTGCAGATGAACAATGGACTAAGACATTTGAATATCAACAAGAAAGAGATGAAATCTCAGATAAACAATGGCAGAAGGAATATGAATTATCAAAAAAAGCAAGGGCTAGTAGTTCAAAAAGTAGTGGGAAAAAATCATCATCAAGTTCTACTAGCAGTGTAAATATTGATGATGGTAACTCTAATAGTTCAGTTCCTACAAAGAAAGATGGTAGTAAATATACAGAAAAAGAGGTAATAGCAAACGCAAGAATATTACAAGGTCCTGGAAATCCTGGAGTAAAAGATATGATTAGTGGTAAAACCTTTAGTAATATAGCTGACATATTAGCTTATTACAATTTATAGGAGGAAAATATGGCTAAAAAGAAATTGTCAGAGAGAATAAGAGAAGACATAGAAAAGAATAAAGAAGAAAGTGAGAATCTAAAAAAACAAGCAAATGAGGATTTCGTAAAAAGATTTGGAAATGGTGATACTAATCCGAGTCATACAACAACATATAAAAATATAATAAATGCTATGGATAACAACAATGCAAAACAAGACTTAAAAAAAAGAAACAATTTAACTTTATGGGATCAAATAAAAGCACTAGCAAGTGGAGGAGGATACATAGCAAGAAAAACAGGAGCAGGAGCAGTAGGAGGAGTTGTAGGTATTGGACAAGCAGGCTTAACTGATACAGCAAACCAGTTAAGAAAAGGAGAACAAAGCAAAAACAGTGTTGTAAAAAATATAACTAATGCACTAATTGGATTAACAAATTCTTCACATGGAATAAGTAATGTAATAGATTCTAATAAAAACATAATATCTACTCTTTTAGACAAAAATAAAAACAATGTAGAAAAAATAACAGATATTTTTACAAAATCAGCTTCAAATAGTTTAGATATGCTTCCTTTTAAGCAAACATCAAATAACATATTACAAGCAGTAGGAAAGATAAACAACCAAATGGATGATGAAGTGTTAAAATTAAATGAAGGTATTTCAAGACCTGTAGAGAACATAAATACCAAGCTTCAAGAAGAAGGAAATCAATATGGAGAAGCAACAAAATGGTTAGGAGACGTAGGGCAAACAGTAGGAAATATGATACCTTCAATAGCAGGTTCTGTTGTCACAAAAAATCCCTCAGTTGGATTAGGAGCTATGGGATTAAGTGCTAAAGGACAATCAACAACAGAAGCTCTAAAAAAAGGTGTTGATATAGAAAAAGCAGTAGATATTGGAAACGCAAAAGCATTAATAGAAATAGCGACAGAGAAACTAGCAGGTGGTGTAAAGTTTTTTGGTAAAGGAAACTTAGATGATTTAGCAGAAGAATTTATAAAAAAAGGTTCAAAATCTACTTTTGGAAAATTCCTTATGAAGCAAGGATATAATGTTTCAGGAGAAATAACAGAAGAATTGATATCAAATATAGCAGACAATATGATTGATAAAGGAACAACAGATCCAGACAAAAAAATAATTGATTTAAAAGAAGGAATAGATACTATTGGAAAAACAGCTCTTTCTACATTGATTTTAAATGGATTAGGTGGATATCAACAAGATTATAATGATGCAAAACAACAGACTTTAGAACAACAAAAACAATTTAAAGATTACAATACTGGAAAAGCAGTGGATGAAAATACTCAGAAAACAATGGAACAGGCACAAGAGATAATAAAACAAAATCAGGACAATAAAGCAATTAACCAAGAAACAAAAACGTCTCAAAATAGATTCTCACAAGAACAAAACATAATGAAGGCACAAACAAGTATTAATCTTGATAAAGTAAAAAAGTTTTATGATGAAGATACTTTTAATCAAATGAAACAATTTGTAGAAACAGCACCAAACGAAAACGCATTAAAACAAATAAATGAAGATATTAAGACAGAAACAAGACACAAACTAGAAGAGACATATAAGAGTGAAAAATTCACAGAAAGTCAAGAAAGAAAAAAAACATTCGCAAAATATCAGAGAGAAAACAATACTAATGGAATCCAATATAATAGTGATGTAGTGAATAATGCTTTAGATACAGTTTCAGCTAATAGAAACGGAAGAAGAACGGTAGAACAATGGAAAAAAGTTGCTAATCAAATAGGAATAGAAGCTTCTAATCTTAGTAAAGCAGAAATTGAAAAAATAGCTTATGGAAGTTGGTTTGATGTAGAGCCTACTAAAAATATAACTAGATATGACAATCAAACCAAGACTAATAAATCATTTGAAAAGTTTACAAGCGATGATTGGGTGAATACAATATATGAAAGTGCTAAAGCTCAAAAGATACAACAATTAGAGACTGCATTGGCAACAGAACAATATAGTTTATCTAGTCCAGAAATACAGAATAATTATGAGTATAAACAAAGTGATAATACAAAGGTAGATACATTTAGACAAGATGCTTCAAAATTTTGGGATAATTCAGAGAAAACAACTAAACTTGTAAATACTATAGAAAAAGTAATAAATGATAAAGGTTACAATATAAGATTAGATGATACTCTTGGAGAAAATGTAAATGGAAAAATCGTAACTAATAGTAATGGCGAAATAGAAATAACTTTAAATCCAAATTCAAGCAGAGCAGGAGAATTTATACTAGGTCACGAACTAACTCATGCAATACAAACGCAAGAAATGGTAGATTTAGTAAATCAAAGAATGCAAAAAGATGGAGATTTAAAAAATGCAGTAGAGGACTTAAAGAAGTTATATAATACCGATGATATCAATGCAGAAGTACTTGCAGATATTTCAGGGCAATTATTCGGAAATCAAGAGTTTATCAATAATCTATCAATAGAGAAGCCTAGTGTGTTCAAGAGAATATATGACAAAATAATAAGTTTAGCAAATAAAATAACAGGAAATTCAAGTGAAGCATTATTTATTAAAGATTTAAAAAGCAAGTGGGAAAAGGCTTATAGGGAAAATACAAATGCTATAAATGAAGCACAATATAGTAAAACAAGTGATTTAGAGGTTAAGCAACAACAAAACAAAATTATTCAAGAAAACAATCCATTAGACAAAACACTTGGCGAACATACATGGATAAATAGTGCTGATGACATTAAAACATATCAAGAAGCAATAGCTGAATATGGAGAAATAGAAGATTTAACTCCTGATTTTACAGCAGAAGATGTCAAAAAAGCACTAGACACAGGAAAAGTAACAGTATATAGTTCACATCCAATAGAACAAGGAACTTTTGTTACACCATCAAAAATGGAAGCTCAAAGCTATGCAGGAAAAAGTGAAGTATATTCAAAAGAGGTAAATCTTTCAGATATAGCGTGGATTGATGAATTACAAGGTCAATATGCAAAAGTAGAAGCTCAAAATAATAATACTAATATAACAACAGATAATCAAGGAAGACAACTTTCAAAACAACAGCAAGAATATTTTAAGGACAGTAAGGTTAGGGATGAAAATGGAAACTTATTAACTGTATATCATGGAAGTAATAGTGAGTTTAATATTTTTGATTTATCAAAAGGTGGACAAAGTAATAGTGGTGCTTCAATAGGCTTTTGGTTTACAGAGTCAAAAGAGGGTGCTGAAAATTTTGCTAACGAAGTATGGTACGGAGATAAAAAGCCTAACGCAAAAGAAGTATATCTTGACATGAAGAATCCTAAAATATATGAAAACATTGAAAATGATGAACAAAAGCAAATGTATAAAGAAAAATCTGAAAAACTTGAGAAAGAAGCGAAAAATTTAAGAAAAGAATACTCTTGGGATAAAACAGATTATAAAACTACAATGACTTTTGACACTCTTCTTAGAGACTATCAAACTGAAAAATATACTAAACAACCTGTCAATATAGAACTATTTAAAGGATTAGCAAAAGAACGTGGATTTAATGATGAACAAATTTCTAAAATGGAAAAAGATGCTAAAGAATACGTAAGACTAATGGAGGAATCAAAAAAAGCTGAAAATGAATATTATAAATTTCTCTATAGTGATGCGTATGAACAATATAAAATAGACTTGTACGAAGTTGCAGGGCAAACCGCAGAAGATGCAAATGTTGGCGGATTAGGAATGGCTTTAAATAATCCTAAAGAAACTGTTGAAAAATTTAGGAATAAATTAATTTCAGAAGGATATGACGGTATAATTATAAAGAATACGCAGTATGACAAATCTAGCTTTAATGGAACAAATAATCAATATGTTATTTTTAACTCTAATCAAGCTAAAAATGTAAATAATCAAAATCCAACATCCAATCCAGATATAAGATATTCTAAACAAAACCAATCATGGCAAGACTATCTAGAGAAGAACTACAAATCAGAAGGCACAACAACAGACTTACGAGATATAAGGCTTCCTATGAAAGAAAAGCAAGAAGTAAAATTACCTATGAAGCAAGAGAACACACAACAAACTCAAGAACGAAATAATAAAACAAAAGGTAAAAATATAAACTGGAATGAAATAGAACGACCAGAAGAAAATAGAAAATTTAGAAAACACTACAAAAGTATTATTGAAAGTGATAATACAACAGCAGAAGCAAAATCAATAGCAAAAGAACTGATGGGAACAGATACTTATGTTCCAGAAACAAATAAAGGACAGTTAGCACAAGCAGACCAAAGAATAACGACATCTAGTCCAGAAGCAGAGTTACAGGCATTAAGAAGTAGAGTTTTAAATGGAGAGAGAATAACTTCTGTAGATATAGCAGTAGGAGAGAGATTAATACAATATTTCTCTAAAACAGGAAGTGCAGAACAATTACAAGATGCAATACAAACAACAGCTCTAGCAGGAACAAGTACAGGACAAACTTTACAAGCATTAACAATATTAAACCATCAAACTCCACAAGGACAAGTTACATGGTTGCAAAGGTCAATAGATAAAATGAATAAAGAACTTGCTAAAAAGAAGGGTGGAACAATAACTACAGATGCAGATGGTAATATTCAAATTGTAAATAAGCAAGGAAAAGACATAACAAATAAAGTAGATTTATTTAATTTAACTCCTGAAATGATGAATAAAATAATGCAGTCTGAAAATCAAGAGCAGATGTTACAGAATATTGACGAGGTTTATGAAGAATTAGGACAACAAGTTCCAAAGAGTATGCTTGAAAAAGTAGATAGTTGGAGATATTTCTCAATGTTAGCCAATATTAGAACACATGGTAGAAATATGATAGGTAACTTTGCTATGGGTAAAATGCAAAGAGTAAAGGATAAGCTTGCAGGAGGAATAGAAGATGTTGTAAGTAAATTCAATCCAGAAATGGAGAGAACAAAAACACTTAGAAGAGCAGATAAAAAGACAAAAGAATTTGCTAAAAATGACTTTAAGAATGTTGAAGTACAATCAAGACTAGAGTTAAATGAAAGTAAATTTAATCCACAGTCAAGATTACAAAATGCAAGAAGAACATTTAAGCATGATGCTTTAGAAAACACTTTAGGAAGATTGTTTGATTTGAATGATAAACTACTAGAAGCAGAAGACGGAATAGGATTAAAAGCAGGTTATCAAAAAGCATTAGCAGATTACATCACAGCTAATAAAATAGATGTAGATAATATAACAGATGCACAACTAGGAAAAGCTAGAAACTATGCTATACAACAAGCAAAAGAAGCAACATTCCATCAAGCAAATGCAATAGCTTCAGCAGTAACTCAATTTCAAAATAAAAATAACGTGACAAAGTTTTTTGTAGATGCTCTTTTACCATTCAAGAAAACTCCAATGAATGTAGCAAAGGCAGGAATGGAATACAGTCCTCTACAAATAGCAAAATCTGCAACAGTCGATTTGGTAAATTTACGAAAAGGAAACATATCTATAAATCAATATATAGATAATCTTTCAAAAGGAATGACTGGAACAGGAATAACATTAGCAGGATATGCACTAGCAAAAGCAGGTATATTAAAGGCAAGTGGCGGAGATGACAAAGATAAAGAAAAATACGACGAAGAACAAGGAAAACAAAGTTATTCAATAGAAATAGCAGGAAAAACCTATTCATTAGATTGGCTTGCACCTACAGGAATACCGTTATTCATAGGAGCAGAAACGTTTAAATTGTTTAATCAAGAAGAAACAGAAAAGAATACGGAAAAAAGTAGTGAGGAAGATAGATTAAAACAAGCTGTAAAAGGAGCATCTAATTTATTAAATGCTGGAGCAACAGCAATAAACCCTATGAGTGAAATGTCTATGATTTCAGGATTGACGAGTGCATTATCTTCTTACAATACTTCTGATAATTTAGGAAGTTTAGGAAATATGATGACTAATATGGGAAAATCCTATGTAAATCAATTTTTCCCTACTTTAATGGGACAAGTTGCAAAAACAGGAGATGAATATGAAAGAACAACAAAGTCAACAGCAACAGGAACAATAGGAAAAGCATTAGACCAGACAATAAACCAAATCAAAAATAAAGTACCTGGGTTAAGACAAACCTTGCCAATAAAAACAGATATATGGGGAAAAGAAGTCAAACAAGAAGTGAATTTGCCGTTGAGAGCAGTAAATAACTTTATAAACCCTGCAACAGTAAAAGAAGTATCTACAGATAAGGTAGATATGGAATTAAACAAATTATATGAAGAAAATAGGAATAGTGCATTATTACCAGATATCTTAACTAAGACTGTCCAATTAAATAAACAAACCTATAGATTAAGTAATAAAGAATATGCAGAATTTACGAAAAACTATGGACAAACATCTCATAAATTAATAGAAAACTTCATAAAGACAAGCGACTATAATAAGTTAACACAAGAACAAAAAGAAACTGCAATCGCTAATATATATTCTTATGCCAAAGAAACAAATAAATTAGATTATGCTAAAAAGGTAAATGAAACCATCAAGCCTTCTACACTATATACAACTATGAAAGAAATTGAAGAAAATGGTGGAAAACAAAGTGAATATTTAAGTTACTTAGCAAAAACAAAAGGTATGAGTAAAGAAAGTGAAAAGAATGGAGTATTAGCAAATTCTGACTATTCAAATAAAACAAAAGAAATAATCTATGTAAATGGAACGGGAAAAGACGATAACTTGTATAATGAATTATTAATTAATAGTAATATAGATATGACAGAATACTTAGATTATAAAAATAAAACAGCTGAAAAAGAATTTAGTGCAGATAAAGATAGCAATGGAAAAACAATATCAGGAAGTGCAAAGAAAAAAGTAATAAATTATTTAAATGAAAATATAACAGGAGTAGGCAATAGACTCTTAATAGCAGGAAACTCTTATGTTTTAACTAATAGCGAAAAACAATCATTAGTAGAATATATTAATAAGATAGCCACAACCAAAGATGAAAAATTACAAATGTATAAACAATTAAATAAAAACTTTACTGTCAAAGATGGGAAAGTATATATGAAAATCTCTAAATAATTGACAATAAATAAAAAATATGATACCTTTTAAAGAGGTGATAAGTATGATTTTTATATATTTTATTTTAATATGTATAGCAATAGGTCTAATAAATTGGTTTATTCTTTTTCCATTATTAGAAAAAGAAACAACAAAAAAAATATTAGAAGTAATTAAGAATGTACTCAATGTTATAGCAAATATAGTAGCTGTACTATTTGCTTTTTATGTTTATTTTGCCACTATTATAATGACAACTAATATATTATATGAATATACAAAAATAGAGCAAATAGGTATATTAGCATTTATATTAGTAACAGCATTAGCTGTTTTAACAATAAAAAAATTCAAAGAAGATAAATAATTTGATAATAATTTATTGAAAAGAAGTGTTTAAAAAGGCACTTCTTTTTCTTATGGGAGGAAATTATGATAGAAAAGCCAAGAAGACCCAAATTACCAAACATACAAGAAAGACAGCCACCAAGAACATTAGAAGAATTGATTAATAGATACGATCTAGATAATACAAAGATATATGATTTTTTGGATGAGTTAGTGGGACAACTTAATGAAAGTCAAATTATAACTAAGGTAATAGAAGTTGGAGAAATAGAGGTAGCATCTAAAACTTCGATTTATAGAGACATTCAAGTTCCACAATTATCTGGTTACATTTGCGTAGGTGTAAATTTATATTTTATGTCAGGAATTGCTAATGGATATTGCAATGTTACTGCAACAGTAACAGGTGGATTAACAGTATATAACGGAGCAGGAGAAACAGCTCATCCAAATATAAGACTAAAAGCTATTTATTTAAAAAATTAAGGAGGATAAAATGGAACCAGAAGAATTTGATATAGAGTTTACAAGAGGGGACACATGTCCTCTCAAATTTAGCTTATTAGACAAGGAAGGAAATACACTAACACTTACAAGCCCTGATGAGCTTTTTTTTACGGTCAAGAATGATTTTAACACAACGACAAAGAAGTTACAAAAGAAATACAGTACAGGAGATATAACAAGGGAAGAAGATGGAAGTTATAAATTGATAATTGAACCAGAAGATACAGATGATTGGAAATATGGAAGTTATGTCTTTGACATTTGTCTAGTATCAGGAGACTACACAAGAACCGTAGCAATAGGAAACTTAACATTAACAAATGAAGTAACTTTTTAGGAGGTAGAAATGGATCTAGGAAATTTTAATATAGGTAAAGATGAAATAAATGCAGGAGGATTGAATATTCCTCTTATTAAGGGAGACAAAGGAGACCAAGGTATTCAAGGTGTTCAGGGTGTTCAAGGAATACAGGGCGAAAGAGGAGAGACAGGAGCGAGCAATGTACTGTCAATAGGTATAGTAGAAAGTGGAGAGGAAGCTTCAGCATCAATAACAGGAGATAGCCCTAATCAAGTGTTGAATTTAGTTCTACCAAAAGGCGATAAGGGAGATACTGGCGAACAAGGTGAGCAAGGAGAACAAGGACCTACTGGAGCACAAGGAATACAGGGAATACAAGGAATACAAGGCATACAAGGAGAAAAAGGCGATACTGGAGAAAAGGGAGAAAAAGGCGATAAAGGTGACAAAGGCGATAAAGGAGACAAAGGCGATAAAGGAAACACAGGCGAAACTGGAGCAACAGGAAATGGAATATCTAGTATAACAAAAACTGCAACAAGTGGCTTAGTTGATACATATACGATAACATATACTAATGGAAATACAACAACATTTACAATAACAAATGGAGAAGATGGAGAAGTAACAGAAACAGAACTAAATGTATTAAGACAAAAGTTAGAAAACCAACAAAAAGTAATTGACCAACTTCCCCAAGTAGAAGGACAAGGAACAGAAGTAACATTACAAAACACAATAGAAGCACCTTTTACAAAGTTTGATGTAGAAGGTAATAGTGTTCAAAACGGAACACCTAGTCCAGACAATGAAGTTCCAATATTAAGTAGCGGAGATAATGAGAATATAATTGATATAAATAGAACACTAGGAACACCAAGCAATACTGGCTATGATAATACAAATAAAAGAACTTTTGATGTGACTACATTAATCAAGTTTTTAACTGCTAATAATTATTACAATGCAGGAGTTCAAATAGATTATTCTTTAATAGATAATGGCATTAAAATAACAACAAAACAAGCTGGATATGGAATTGGTTTCCCAGTAATTTTGAGTTCAGCAAAAACTTATACAATAAGTGCAAATATAGATGTTATAGACAATCAAATGATAAGAGCTATTTTTTATAAAGAAGATGGAACTTATATTAGCAATGTAACAAGTTCTGGTACAAATAAATTTTTAACTTTTACTACTACAAATGATACTTATTTTGTTGTCATATTATTGACGCCAAGTGCTAATATAGAAACAACATATTCTGAAATTAAACTAGAAAAAGGCAACAAAGCAAGTGGTTATAGTCCTTATGGAATGGGTTCTATAAATGAGAAAATACAGACAAGGAACTTGTTTAATAAAAATGATATTATTGAAAATTATAGACTTTTAAATGATGGAAGTTTATATTCAGATAATTTGTATATTACAGGAAGTTTCATAAAAGTTTTACCAAATACAAATTATGTTTTTAATAGTATGGTAGGTAGTGAATGCATATGTGAGTATGATAAAAATAAGAATTGTACTGGAAGAACTATAATGGGTTCGGGTTCAAGTGTAACAACAACTTCAAATACTGCTTATGTTAGAATATCTGTTCAAAAATCTAAATTAAATATATTTCAGTTTGAACCAGGCACAACAGCAACCCCATACGTAGAACACGAAGAACAAGACTATTCTATATTTGTACAACAACCTATGAGAAGTATAGGAGATGTAAAAGATTGTTTTGTTAAGAAGAGTGATGGTTGGTATGAAAGACATTTTATAGCTAGAAAGATATTTGATGGTACAGAGTATTGGACGTTTTCAGTAGCCCAAGGTGGTCATAGTCGTTTTGATTTTAGAATTGCAGATGCAGTTCTAGGTTCTATAACAAACAACCCTATTCAATCAAACAGATTTAGAACTAACTTTGCTGCTGAAGATAATAGTATATTTTTATCAGGAGTTGAACCTACGATAAGTATTATATGCGATGAATTTAGAACCCTTAATGGATTTAAAACAATGTTAGCAGAAAAATATGCAAATGGAAATCCAGTATATGCTGATTACTTGCGAAAGACACCTTTAGACCTACCATGTACAGAAACTCAAATACAACAATTAGAAAACTTACCTAGTACTTATAAAGATTTTACAATAATAAATAGCGAAGATGAAACACCAGCTTATTTAGAAGTTAGTGGAATATATGATTTAAATAAATTAATTACAAGAACAGAAGTATTAGAATCGGAGGTTTAGAAATATGGAAGTATGGAGAGAAATCCCTGAATACAATGGGTTGTATTTAGTTTCAAATACAGGAAGAGTTAGGTCTATAGACAGAATGATACCATTTAAAAACAATAATTTAAGATTGCATAAAGGAAGAGAGTTAAAACAATTTAAAAGTAAATTTGGATATATGTATGTTGTAATTACTATTAATAGAATAGAACATAAAGAAAAAGTACATAGACTTGTAGCAAAAACTTTTATACCTAATCCTGAAAATAAATCACAAGTTAACCATATAGACGGAAATAAAGAAAATAATAATTTAAATAATCTTGAGTGGTGTACTCCATCTGAAAATATGTTACATGCTTATGCTAACAATTTAAACCCACGAAATAAAAGAAAGTTTTGTAAGGAGGTGTAGGAAGATGACTATAATTGAAAAGAAATCATTAAGAAAAAAGAAATCAATATTAAGCCTAGTAAAGAAAGGTGAATATTCAGTAGGTTATGCAATGATACTTGTAGAAGAACTAAATGATAATGGAAAATTAACAGACAATGATTATGAAGAATTAGCAGAATTTTTAGAAAACTTATTAAATGAAGAAGAAAACGAAGAAGTTGTCGCAGAAAATGAGCCAACTGAGAATACAGAAGAGGAGGCTGAATAATGACAGAAATTATAGTCGCTATTATTGGATTAATAGGCTTAATAGCACAGTCATCAATTTCAGCTAATACAAGCAAAAAAATAAAGTCCAATGAAGCAAGAGAAAAGGAAATAGACAATAAACTTAGTGCAATGGAAAAAAGATTAATAGATAAAATTGAAGATACAAAGCTAAATTCTAATAAAAGATTTTTAGTAGATTTTATGCATAGATGTGAAAAAGGGGAAGAGTTTAGCGATGAAGAAACAAAATATGCGTTTGAAGCAAAAGCAGCGTATAACAAATTAGGTGGGAATAGCTACGTAGATACAAAATGGGATATGCTTATAAAAAAGGGGATTTTAAAATTAGTAGAGGAGGTCCATAATGAAAAACAATAAAAAGAAAAATATATTAATAAGCTTATTAGTTGTTTTAAGTGTTTTAGGTGCATTAGCATCTATATACTTTCCAAATTCAAAAATAAATGATGTAATAGATGAAACTCAAAACATTATAATGCAAGAAATAGTTGTATCAGAGGAAACAAAGTCAGAAGTCGCTGATACTAAAAACGCAGTTGAAAATGGTGGAAAAGTTGAAACTACTCAAATAGTAAAGTCTAGTGAAAATGAAGAAAAAGAAGTAACAGATGAAGGAGCAGATGAAAGTTTACTAGAAAAAGATGCTTTAGTAGAACAAGAAAATATTGCTTATAATGGAGACAATGAAGGAAAAGGACTTGACTTATTAGGAAAATGGCAAGGACTTACATACTATTCACAGGCAGATAGTAGATGGGCTTCAAAATTATACACATCTACAAATAATCATACTCAAACAATGAAATCTAGTGCTTGTGGTCCTACTTGTGCTGCAATGGTAGTATCAAGTTCAAAAGGTGCAATATTGCCTACTACAATGGCAAATCTAGCAGTAGATAATGGATATAGAACAGCAAATTCAGGAACTGCATGGGCATTTTATCCTTTCGTAGCTGATTATTTTGGATTTAAAGAATATCATACAACAAGTTCTTTTGAAACAGCTATGAACTATTTGTCTAAAAATTATTATATAATTTGTAGTTGTGGAAGTGGATTATTCACTTCAGGAGGACACTATATAGTTCTAGCAGGTATAGAAGGAGATACAATTCAAGTTTTAGATCCTTATCTTTATAATGGTAAATTTAACACAGCTAGCAGAAGAAATGCACAAGTACAAGTTAAAGGTACAAGTGTTTATGTAAGTAAAGCTAACTTTGAAAGATATGCTAATTATAAAAAATTCTGGATATATTCAAATGATAAAGGAAATGAGAATGAAAATAAAAATACAAATAAAAATACAAATAACAAAACATCAGTAAGTTATACAAGGTATGTAGCAACAGAAAGATATAATTTAAATGTAAGAAATAAAGCTAATGGTACAAAGATTAGTTCGTTACCTAAAGGAACTAAAGTAGAAGTTGTTGACACAGATGGAGAATGGTCTAAAATAACAAGCCCATTAAATGGATGGGTAAGTTCACAATATTTATCAACATCTGTTGAAAATGACAAAACAGAAACATATAATACTAAAACATATAAAACAGGTACTTATAAAACAACATCCAACATTCATGTCAGAACTGGAGCAGGAACAAATTATAAAGCTAAAACATATAAACAATTAACATCAAATGCTAGAAAGCAAAACAAACGTCTTGGAAATTACTATTATAATGGAATAAAAAAAGGAGTTACAGTAAATGTATCTAAGGTAGTAAAAAGTGGTTCATACTATTGGGGAAAAATTCCAAGTGGATATATTTGTTTAAATTATTGTAAAAAAATATAAAACAAAGGTAGATTAACTTAATTGTTAGTCTACCTCTTTTTTTATTTGATTTTTTAGAGATTTCGTGTTATAATATATAAGTAGGTAGTAAAAATACTACAAAAGTAGTTGACAAACAAACAAATAAATGTTACAATTCTAATACAAAATTTAAAATATTTTTGAAAATAATTTTAAAAATATTTTTTAAAAAAATATTACAAAAAGATTACAAAAATGTAAAAGAGTTGTCATTGACTTAGTAATAAACAAATGATATTATGAGTATAATAAAATAAGATAAGAGCCGAAGCCCTTATCTATGATCGCTTTTTTTGTGAATTGGAGTTCTCAGCACGAACTTCAATTTTTTTATGTTCATCCTGGTATTTTATATATGTATTATAGCCAATAACTGCTAAAAGACACAATACAAAGCCAAAAGCTAAAATTATCGAAATTATGCCTAGAAACTTCACTGCAATTAAACCTGCATCCAATTTAACCACCTCCATTCTGAAATAATATTTCTGCACTGAATTGGGTGCAGTGGATTAGCATTCCTGCTAAATAATTAGCTAAAATGCTAATTATTACACCCAACTCAAAAATTCGGTGGTATTTTAAAAACGATAACCATACTATATCAAATAATAAAAATAAAGTCAATAAAAATTTTGAGTTTTTTTGCCAAATGAAATTATATTAATCAAAAAATAAAATGCCTTAAAATCGATTTTCGAAAGCCATAATATAAAGATATTTTACTATATCGACAAACTTCGATAGACTTTGCAAAAATATTGTTGTATAATGATATAAAGAGGTGATTTATATGTTATTAAATTTTCTTATTTGGATTAACAAAAGAAAATTGGACAAGATGATTACTTCAAATTGTACTTATGAAGAGATTTTAAAGCAAAGTAAAAAGTTGGACATATATATTAATATTTGGATGAAAAATTGGATTAGATTTAAGGGACGTTGACTTTTCCACAAAATAATAATATAATGTGGAAAGAATAATATTGAATAGAAGATTTTAATAATAAAAAATTAACCATTTTTTAACCATTTAGTACAGAATAATAAAAGTTGGAACAAATTAAAAAATGCAAAAAAGTGTATAAAAATAAGACTTTTAAATAGATATAATTTTATATAAAATGATAAAAGCATTTCAGTAGGTTCAGGAGTTGTTTCTGATATCTTAGCATAGCAAGTACAATAATAGCAAGGATTTCAAAGATTTTGAAATTCCTTGCTAATTTTTATTTATCCACTTTTTAACCACTCAGCTTAAAAGATAATCAATTTTTTCTATTATATCTGTCTTACTTTTTGGTAAAGCTTCAAGATATATTTCAGTAGTTTTAATAGAACTATGTCCAAGTAATTCTTTTACTGTAACGAGGTTAGCACCATGTGATAATAACATCGTTGCAAATGTATGTCTTAAATCATGAAATGTTTTATTTTCTATGTTTGCTTCTTTTAATTTTTTAGCATATACTTTTTGGAAATACTTTAAATCAAAATGTCCATTATTTGGAGCGAAAACAAAATTTGAGCCGTTTTTCCATAGAAGATAGTAAATTATATATATTGTTACTCATTGGAATTATTCTAACAGAATTTTGAGTTTTAGGAGTATGTAATTGAATATGATATTCTCTCTTTCCATCTTGTGAGATTTCCGCAATAGATGATAAATTGTGGATAACGTGTATCTCTTTTTTATCAAAATCAATGTCAGACCATTGTAATCCAAATATCTCACCTCTCCTCATTCCAGTACCAAGGGCGAATAAAACTACATTTTTATATTTATTTCCTTCAAAAACTTCTTTTAATCTTTTTATTTCATCTTCACTATAATATTGAAAGGATTGTTTTTTCTCTAATATTTCAGTAACTTTCTTTCTGTCTTTTGGAAGAGAAATATTGTTGCATGGATTCTTTAATATATATCCTTCTTTTTCAGCATATCCAAAAAACATATTTAATACTTTATGAACTTTCTTTACGTTGTTTGCTGACGTTTTTAGATCGTTATAGCAAGATTGAAGCTTTAATGATTTTACTTCTTTAATTGGTATATTAGAAATATCAAGAGGCTCTATGAATTTTTTATATGTTCCGTAATAACTTTCAAAGGTACTAGCTTTTACTTCATTTTTCTTTACTCCAAATAACCAATCTGGAAAAAGGATATTAAGTGTAGTAGCTTGCTTTCCATTTATAAGACCACTTTTTAAATCATTTATATACTCATCTGCTTTTTTGTTAGCTTCATTTATTCCTGTACCATAGAAGGATTTCACTATTGGAGTACCATCAGGCTTATGTCCTACAGTTCTTCTTACTCTATAATACTGTTTTCCGTTTACTTCAAAGTTAGTTTTTTTTGCCATACAAAACCTCCGTTCGTTTGATGAATAAAAATTAAATGCTCATTAGAGCATTGTATCTTTTGTGTTAATTTCTTTTATAATAATCATAAGCAAATTGTACCATATTTGGCTCTACTTGTAGTTCTGTTGCAATATCATATAAGTTTGTTATTCCACGTTTAAAACAGTCTAAAATCGATTGTCGTGATATACAAGCAAGGCATTTCCATTTTTTTGCTCTATATTCTTGCTTATCTATAAATGTCTGGTCGGAATTAAGAGTATAGTATGCATCATAATAGTAGTGTCCAAGTTCTTCAGCAAGTAAACATTTTCTTTCTGATTCAGAATGTATTTTCTTATTATTCAAAAGAATAGAAGTTCCATCATATTTAATTATTTTTGCTTTTTCTTTCATTATATTATCGTGAAATATATCTATTTTTTCGCGGTCAGCAAGTTCTTCAAAGTTTGATAAATTCATTTTACTCTCCTACAATTTTATAATTCTTCAGGTTCTATTCCATGTTTTTCTAATTGTTCTTGTAAGATTTTTATCAAGGATTTTGCATCTTCGTATTCATTTTGTAATTCTTCTAATTGTGCTTGTGTATGACTTAAATCTTCTTGTAACCTTGTGTTTTCTTCTTCTAAAGTTTCAAGTTTAGAGTCTTTTTTTTCGCTTTCAGTAAGACTATTATAAGGAATAGGTTTGTCATAGTAATTATCTACTATAGATTTCTCATATATTAATCCAAATATAACAACTAAAATGATAATAATTAAAAACCACCAATTGCACCAAATATCTAAAATTTTTTTAAAAAAAGTTTTCAATTTATTGCTCCTTTTTATTTTTCATTTTTTTGATAAAGTCTATTTGCCTTTGAAGTTCTTTTAGTTCTTCTTCTCCAAGTCCTTCTGTATCAAGTCCACCATGATTAGCAAATTGTATGTTCTTTAGTTCTTCTGGATTGCGAATTTCAGAATTTCCTATTAAATAATCAACAGACACACCAAAAAAATCTGCTATTTTTATAGTATCTTCATTAGATGGTTCATTTCTTCCAATCTCCCATGCAGATATAGCAGTTCTAGAAAAACCAATTTTTTTACCAAATTCTGTTTGAGTTAATTTTAGTTCTTTTCTTAATTGGACTAATCTGTCTTTAAATTCCATAAGACACCTCCAGTATCTTTAATATAATTATTATACCACAAAAGGACACGAAAAGAAACAATTTACATAAAATACACGAAAAGTATCGTATAAAAATGAAAATTAAAAGCATAAAAAATTTCTTTCCTACTCGCTGTAAGAATACAAAATTTTTTTAAAAAAAACGTTGACACGATAAGTGTATTATGATAATATTGCATCAGATACGAAA
>JAEEGJ010012136.1_pt1 | contig 21462 bp, 17 predicted proteins | sample 8958761 | NCBI WGS metagenome assembly JAEEGJ01 (sample SAMN16246546, study PRJNA631951) | gut metagenome | biome: gut microbiome; feature: rumen; material: RS-attached | host: Bos | place: Iran: Karaj | collected 2018-10
CTGGTATCGCTGGTATCGTGCTGACCTTAGGTACTGCTGTGGATGCTAACGTGCTGATTTACGAGCGTATCAAGGAAGAACTGAAGCGTGGCTTGGGTATGAAGGAGGCAGTGCAGAAGGGTTATTCTAACGCTTTCAGCGCTATCTTCGACTCTAACGTGACCTCTCTGATTACCGGTTTCATCCTGTTGTTCTTCGGTACAGGTCCTGTCAAGGGCTTTGCCACCACCTGGATCATCGGTATCTTCTGTTCGTTCTTCACCGCTGTGTTCCTGACCCGTCTGGTTTATGAGAACCGTCTGAAGAAGGACAAGTGGCTTAACCTTACCTTCGCCACCGCTTATTCTAAGAACCTCATGCAGAATGCCAAGTACAACTTCATGGGTATGTACAAGAAGTCGTTCGCTCTTTGGGGCGTATTCGCTATCGTCTTCATCTGCTCGTTCTTTGTTCGTGGCTTGAGCCAGAGCATCGACTTCACTGGTGGTCGTAACTATGTGGTGACCCTCGACAAGGAGACCCACGTCGAGGAGGTTCGTACAGCTCTCGCTGGTACCTTCGTGAACACCGTTGGCGAGAATGCCGGTAAAGAGGCTAATACCTCTGTCATTGCTCTGGGTACCGATGGTAAGACTATCCGTGTATCTACGAACTGGGATATCGAGTCTAACAATCCTGAGGTTGACGACAAGGCAGAGACCATTCTCTATAACGCTCTGAAGAAGGGTGGCTTTATCAGTCAGGCTAACGTTGAGGACTTCAAGAATCCTGATGTTCGCCAGGGTGGTTCTATCATCAGCTCGGCTAAGGTAGGTCCTGCTGTGGCTAAGGATATTACTTACGGTGCTATCATCAGCGTGATCATCGCTCTGATTGCCATCTTCCTCTACATCCTGCTGCGTTTCCGCAATGTAGCTTACTCTACAGGTGCTACCATTGCTCTGACCCTCGATGCTTTGGTGGTTATCGGCTTCTACAGCGTATTGTGGGGCTGGGTACCCATGTCACTGGAAATCGACCAGGTATTCATCGGTGCTATCCTGACGGTGATCGGTTACTCTATCAACGATAAGGTGGTGGTATTCGACCGTATCCGTGAGAACTTCCAGCTCTATGGCAAGCGTGACCGTCAGCAGCTGTTCAACGACTCGCTGAACCAGACGCTGGCTCGTACCATCAACACCTCTGTTACAACATTGATTGTGTTGCTGTGTATCTTCATCCTCGGTGGTGACTCTATCCGCAGCTTCTCGTTCGCAATGATTTTAGGTGTTATCTTCGGTACCCTGTCGTCACTGTTCATTGCTGCTCCTACAGCCTTCCTTGTGATGGGTCGTACTATCCGCGAGGAGAATGAGGAAGTAGCTAAGGCTTAAGTGATTATCATCAATACAATAAGAATAGCCCGCTTCCTGTTCAGGAGGTGGGCTGTCTTTTATTCAGCATCCTATGAAAACAAACAAGAAACGATTACTCATCATCCTGACCGTCCTGTTGGCATCCGTACAAGGATATGCCGGCAACCATTCCCTGATGGCTCAAGACGCATGGACAGGGGAGAAGGTCATTGACAACATCCGTCTGGTAAACACCTACTGGCAGACGAACCATCCTGCCGAGGTCAGGGCGTTCTGGGACCATGCGGCCTACCATACAGGTAATATGGAGGTATACAAACTACTGAAAGACAAGCAGATGCTGGACTATAGCATCCGTTGGGCTGAGCATAACAAATGGAAGGGAGCTACGGAGTCTGATCCTGCTAAATGGAAGTATAAGCGGTATGGCGAAGGACAGGACTTCGTACTTTTCGGCGACTGGCAGATCTGTTTCCAGACATATATCGACCTGTATCACATCAAGAAAGAAAAGGTACGCGTGAAACGCGCTAAGGAAGTGATGAGCTACGAGGCCGATTCAAAGGCACACGACTACTGGTGGTGGGCCGACGCCCTCTATATGGTGATGCCTGTCATGACGAAGATGTATCAGTTGACGGGCGATGAGAAGTACCTCGACAAACTCTACGAGAACCTCCTTTATACAGACAGCATCATGCTCGACCAGGAAACAGGTCTCTACTTCCGCGATGGTAAGTACGTCTATCCCAAACATAAGACGGCTAACGGCCAGAAGGATTTCTGGGCACGTGGCGACGGATGGGTATTGGCAGGACTGGCTAAGGTGTTGCAGGATATGCCGAAAAACTACCGCCATCAGCCGTTCTTTGTTCAGAAATACGTGCGTTTGGCACATGCTGTCAAGCAGCTTCAGCAGCCCGAGGGTCATTGGACGCGTTCCATGATGGATCCCCACCAGGCGCCCGGCTACGAGACCAGTGGTACCGCCTTCTTCTGCTACGGTCTGCTATGGGGTGTCAACAATGGCTATCTGCCCAAGAAAGAGTTTGTTCCTGCTATCGATAAGGCATGGTATTACCTCACCAGCATCGCTCTGCAACCCAGCGGTAAGTTGGGCTATGTACAACCTATTGGTGAGCGGGCTATCCCAGGACAGCGTGTCGATGCCAATAGTGAGGCTAACTTCGGCGTCGGTGCATTCCTGTTGGCAGCTTGTGAATACTATAGGTATCTGCAAACGAAAAAGGTGGTGCTGACATTTACCAACGAGGGCAATCAGCAACGTCAGGAGGTGGTCGAAGTTGAGTGGCAGGATGTGTGCCGCCAGTTGGACATCACCACAGAAGAAGAGGTCGTCATAGAGAATGCTGCCGGCCAAGAGGTGCCATACCAGAAGACCTACGACGGCAAACTGCTGCTCTATGTCTCGCTACATCCCCACGGAAAGGCTGTCTATACCATGACCAAAGGCAAGCCCGCTACCCCCAAGTCTTACGTCAGAGGACAGGTCTATCCCATTCGCAAGGACGATCTGACTTGGGAGAATGATCTCGGCATCTACCGTATCTACGGTCCTGCTCTCCAAAGAACAGGCGAACGCTCTTTTGGTACTGATGTCTGGGTTAAAAATACCCCCGAACTGGTGGTGGAAGACCGCTATCAGAAAGACTATCGGGGAAACATCGTGGAAGACTCGCTGAGGAAGGCTGGTCAGAAAGTTGCCCTCAACGATATTGACCGCAACACGTCGTTCCATCTTGATCATGGCAACGGGATGGATGCCTATGGCGTTGGTCCTTCGTTGGGGTGTGGTACACCAGCCCTCATGAAAGACGGCAGACTCATGTTTCCCTACTGCTATAAGACCTGCCAGATTCACGACAATGGTCCCTTGCGTTTCACGGCCGAACTGACCTATGGCGTTAATGCCGATGGTATCACGGAGCACCGCATCGTCAGTTTAGACCGTGGCTCACATTTCAATCGCATGACAGTATGGTACGACGGTATCTCGTCACCCATGGCTCTGGCTGCAGGCGTTGTCCTGCATGGTAGCGACAACCTGGTATTGGGTAAGAATTATGTGCAGTATGCCGACCCTACCGACAATCCCAAACTCCATCAGTCCCAAGTGTTTGTTGCCACGCTGTTTCCACAAGGTGTCAGTGAGACCCGTCAGCTGGAGGGTGAGCTGAATCACGGCATAGGTATCGTCAACAACTATCAGGGCAACCCCTATACTTACTATTTCGGTTCTGCCTGGAGTGAGTATGATATCCGTTCGCAGGCACAATGGCAACTGACCATCAACGAGTTTATGTCACGTATCCCCATCAAATACACTATCCAATGAAAAGAATAATCATGATTTCAGCAGCTCTGATGCTGCTTCTACCTCTTCAGGCAAAGAAGAAACAAACAGTACAACTGTCAGATCGCGACTATTGGTGTGCACTGGCCTACAAGATGGCCCAGCCCGTGTTGGAGAATATGGCCAAGGGTGAGTTGCAGAAGAATATGCAGACCGAGTTCTCGCCGTCTTTCGATAACCGTAACCGTAAGGTGGTGTATATGGAGACCTTCGGACGTCTCATGGCGGGCATCGCCCCATGGCTTACCTTACCCGATGACGATACGGCAGAGGGTCAGCAGCGCCGTCAGCTGCGCCAGTGGGCATTAGCCTCTTATAAGAATAGTGTAGACCCCGATAGTCCCGACTATCTTTGCTGGGGCGTGGCTGGTCAGAACCTCGTCGATGCCGCTTATATCGCCGAGTCGTTCATCCGTGCCTACGACGCTCTGTGGGTACCGCTCGACGATGTGACCAAACAGCGTTATATCACAGAATTCAAGCGTATGCGTTCCATTGAACCGCCCTATACCAACTGGTTCCTTTTCTCTTCGACCATTGAGAGTTTCCTTGCTAAGGCCGCTGGTCTGAGGGCCTATGACGACTATCGCGTGATGACGACTATCCGTAAGGTCGAGGAGTGGTATGTTGGTGACGGCTGGTATGCCGACGGTCCCGTCTTCGCCTTCGACTACTATTCCAGCTACGTCTTCCACGCCATGTATTTAGAGACCCTTCAGAATATGATTGACGCCCGTGCCAACACCCGTCTGGAGTATAAGAAGTATTACGACCGTGCCTTAAAACGTGCACAGAAGTTTGCCATCATTCTGGAACGCTTCATCTCACCCGAGGGTACCTTCCCTGTCATCGGACGCTCCACTCCTTATCGTATGGCTGCCATGCAGCCGTTGGCGCTGATGGCTTGGTATCAGAAGTTACCTTCCGAACTGAGTAACGGACAGGTACGTGCTGCCCTGACAAAGGTCATGCACCGTATGTTCGACGCGCAGCAGAATTTCAATGAAGGCGGCTATCTGACCATTGGTTTCTGCGGACACCAGCCCGAAACAGCCGACTGGTACACCAACAATGGTTCACTCTATATGACCAGTCTTGCCTTCATGCCATTAGGACTGCCTGCCTCGCATCCTTTCTGGACCGATGCCTCACAGCCCTGGACACAGGTCAAGGCCTGGAACGGTCAGCCCTTCCCAAAGGATCATCGTTGGGCCGACGATATCCAGACCAGGGATAGATGGTAATAAAAACATGAGGTCATGGGGATGGTTTAGGACCGTCCCCATGATTCTTTTGGCTTGTAGGTCTGGTAGACCAGATAGTAGCTGTCGGCAGCGATAGAGAACGTGTCGGTAAGGGCTTCGTTAAGGGTTCCCTGCCACCATTGGTCGAAGTCGTAACAGTCCCAGCGCAGGCCTTCGGAAGAGAGTTGGTGACACCCGAAATTGTAGATGCTGACCTGTTGGCCTTTCATGGTGCTGAAGGTGCGATTGCCATAGGCCGGCGTGAAGAAACCGTAGTCAGTGAACATCATTCCCTTGACGTTCATTTCCCTATAGTACCGTATCAGTAGGCTGATATTACCGAGGGTATGGTCTTCGCGCAGACCCGTAGCACCGAGATAGGCTATCTTCTGCCATCCCTGCGACAGACAGTAGCGGGTGGCTTTCGTCAGGTCGTTGTCGGCCTGTTCCTCGATGCAGATGAGCCGGTCGCGGTATTCGTCGGGCACACTGTCACCGTCACCGATGATAAGAGCCTCCCCCAACCCCTCCATACGGAGGGGGGCAATGGCTCCGTCACATGCAATAAGATGCGCTGCGTGATGGAGGATGTCCAGGGGAATGGTGTGGCTTGGAAACAGTCCGTTGGCCACAATCACAGCATCAAATTCTTCCTTCATACCTCTTCCTTCTTCCTTCTTACCTCTTAACTCTCTTCGCTTCTTTCTTCCACTTTTGATAGCCCGCAACGGCTATGACCACATAGAGACCGTAAAGGCAGGCTTTGAATGGAATGCCTTTCTGGATATAGAGGACGGTACAGACTATATCGACAACCATCCAAAAGAGCCACTGTTCCAGATATTTACGTGCCAATGCCCACATGCCTACAAACGACAATGCGTTGGTGAAGGAATCGAGGACGGGTACGGTGGAGTCTGTCCACGTTATCAGAACATAATAGATGGCACCCCATGCCACAAAGAAGCATGCGGCGGTGGGCAGATACTGGCGGCGCGGCATATAGACAATGGGCAGCGGCTCTTTCTTTTTCCGCGTCTTGACGAATTTCCACACGTAGAGACCGTAGCAGGCAGCAAGGGTGTAGTAGCATGCCATGCCCGCATCGCCATACAGACCGTGGTTCCAGTAGAGGATGACATCCAGTGCTGGCATGATGATGCCTATCACCCAAAGGGCGATATGAGCCCGATACTCGAGCCAGATATATATCAGGCCGAGTATCGTGGTCAATATGTCAAGCCAGTCAAGCGTCATTTTTCACTATTCACTATTCACTTTTCACTATTCACTTAAAAATTAATTGACAGGTGTCCCATCATGTTGAAGGGAGCGGATGGCGCAAACCCCGCTTCGTAAAGGTCAGAGGTGCCCCAGCCTGTTGCCACCACCTTGCCGTCAACTTTGTCGTAGCAAGGAGCAGCCCATCCGTTGTTGTCATATTTTGCCGAGAACAGGTTGTAAAGCGTCACGCCTACGGTTGCATCCTTGATGCCCAGCTTAGGCAACTTGAAGTTGTACGACAAGTCGATGTTGGTGGTGAAGTGCCCATCGAGCATCATGCTGACATCTGTGGGCTGCTCGTTGTCATCCAGCGTCTGGTAGCTCTTGAACCCGGTGTTGGTCAGATACTGCTTGCTGACATACTGGCTCTGGATGCTGGCCTTCAAACCCTTGTAATTAAAGGTGAAGATGTTGTTGGCTATCCAGTCGGGCGAGAATGCCAGCGGCTGGTCGCCCAGGTTGGCAACGCTGTTGTCAGCCAATTGTACGGTAATGTCCTTGACCCGGTTCTTCGACCAGGTGGCATTGACATCCCAGCGGAACCAGTCAACGGGCTTTACGGCAGCCTCCACCTCTACGCCCAGACGGTAGCTCTTAGGCAGGTTGCGTGTGATAGCTTCGCCAATCTTGTCAATCTCGCCCGTCAGTACAAACTGGTCTTTGTAGTCCATCCAGTAGAAGTTGGCACCAGCCGAGAACACCTTGCTTTGGTATTTGTATCCTATCTCCAGGTCGTTCAGCCGTTCAGCCTTAGGCATGTCCAACTCAGCGTTCAGGCTGTTCTGGAAATTGTTGCGCGTAGGTTCCTTGTGGGCAATGGCATACGATGCATACACCTTATGGTTGGGGTTGATGTTGTAGTTGATGCCGAATTTGGGGTTGAAGAAGTTGAACGACTTGTCCATGTCGTAGACGATGCGCTGGTTGGTGTCCCAGTTGATTTCGTCCGTCGGACCGTCCATCTTGATGCCTACATGCCGGTACTGCAAGTCCACGTAGGCGCTGAGCCCCGCCAGCAGGTCGTAAGTTACCTTGCCATAGATGTTGAAGTCCGTCTTTTTCGTTTTGTCATCATAGTATTTGTGGTCAGGCATCAGCACGTCAACAGGACTCTTGACCCATTTGATCAGTCCGAAGTGGTCGCCTTCGTATTTGTTCCAGCCGCCCCCAATGGTAGCCTGCAGGTTCTGCTTGTTGTCATAGACGATGGAGGCCACAGCACCGTAGAAGTCGTTGTCCATCTTCTTCTGGCGCACCAGGTCGCTCTTGGCCCAAGTCATAGTTTTGTCCAGGTCGTACTCGAACAAGGTACGCTTGCGCTTGTACTCCTCGTAGTAGCCCTGTCCCTTGGTGTAGTGCAGTGCGGCATTGAAACTCAGCTCGTTGTTCAGCCGCTGGTTCCATATCAGCTGGTAGTTCTGCTGATGGTAGTTGTCCGTCTGGTTGTCATAGTAGTGCGTCTTGCCGTCAGCGTCATAATACTCGCCGCATGAGTTGTAGGTACGACCGTAGAGCTGCTGCTCATACTTCGACGTATAGTTCCAGGCGTGGTATGTTTCCTCGACACCATTGAAGGTGATGAACTTCACGACGGTGTTGTCGCCAAACCAACCCGCCTGCAGGAAATAGCTGTTCAGCTTGGTTGAGGCACGGTCCAGATAACCCTTGGAGCCAATGTTGCTGAGACGTCCCTGAATACCCCAGTGACCGTTGATGAGCCCTGTGCCGAAGCGCATTGTCTCCTTGTGGCTGTAGTAGCTGCCACCGCTGAGGTCGATACCAAAGTACGGCTTTGTACCGATGTTCTCCGTCTGCATGTTCAGCGTAGCGCCGAAGGCACCTGCACCGTTGGTCGATGTTCCCACGCCGCGTTGAATCTGCATAGACTGCACCGACGAGGCAAAGTCGCCCATGTTCACCCAGAACACCGTCGAACTCTCAGCATCGTTCATAGGGACGCCGTTGGCGGTGATGTTGATGCGGCTGGGGTCTGTGCCGCGCACGCGCAGCGATGTGTAGCCGATACCGTTACCGGCATCGCTGGTCATCGTGATACTGGGTGTCAGTGATAGCAGGAAGGGAATGTCCTTGCCGTGATTGACGGCTTTCAGTTGCTCCTTGCTCATGTTGGTGAATGCGACGGGCGTCTTGCGGGTAGCCCTAATCGATACTACCTCGACGTTTTGCAGTGCTACGCTTTTCAGCGTGTCAATGTCGGCAGCCTGCGTTGTCATGGCTGCCGTCAGTGCTGTCATCATGAAAAACTTTCTCATGTTCTTTTACCTTATTATTAATACTAAAAATAAGGGGGTCGTGCTTACTCATCATCCCTGCGTCGGCATTGTCCGTATCAGGTTCCGAGGGTATCATCTCAGCCCACAACTGTGAGCACCCCTTGATAAATTGGGTGCAAAGGTACGACTTTATTTCGATATTCCCAAAAAACTTTGTAAAAAAGTAATAGGTAGGGGATGCCTGTGATGATGAAAAATACTATAATGCCTGGAAGGCGTCGTTTTCCTGCGCTTTTACCGCCATGCACTCCATTTCTACCAGCCATCCCGGACGGCAGACCGGTGCTAACACAATGACATACGGCTTGTCGGGGAAACGCTCCTGATAGAGTTTGCTGACGACAGCATAATCAGACGGGTCACGCAGATACACCACCATCTCACCTACGTCCTCGTAGCTGCAACCAGCCTCGGCGAGCAGTGCCTCCACATTCTCCCACATGCGATGGGTCTGCTTCACCACGTCCTTCGGATGCACTATACGTCCCTTGTTGTCGATACTGGCCGTACCGGAAATGAATACATGTCGGCGGTCACCATAGTCCACATAGGTGCCACGCTCGAAGCTGACACCATAGTCGCTGGTACGATTCAGGTGCGTTGAAGCGTAAAGATGATGAATTTGTTCGGACGTGATACCCTTGACGGCATAGTTGTCCATCTGCGCCAATACGTTGGCATCCTGCTGACGGCCTCCGATACCTGTCGAGGCAATGAAATGCGTCTGGGGCGTCAGGCCCTGGGTAAAGAATACCTGGTTGCGGGCACGTACCACGCCACCATAGTTCAGGTCGATATCGTTGACGAAAAGCCATGTACGGATACAGTTGTCAGCCAACGTACACTCCTCATGGGCTAACTGCATGACATACTCATTGAAGAGCAGGCGCATCTGATGTTCCGAATTGGCAGCCAGATTGAAGGCCGTACCATTCCATAAGTGACGGTAGCTGCCATGGGCCGCCTCATAGAGGCCGCTATCTGTCTGACGTGTGCTCACACCAGACATCAGATAGACCCACATGGCTATCTTGGTGCCGTCGAGTGGTGCCTGTTCAATAATACTCTTGGCACAGTCGCTGACGTCGCTGGCTATCACGTCGTCGGCCTGATTGGAGGCATCACTCAGGAAGTAGCGTTTGAACACTGCCGTTGCTCCTTTCAAGTCCGTCTCCAACAGATGCTGATAGGCATCGAGTACTGCATCAAGCTGTTGCTGGTATGGCGCCATGACATCCGTAGCGCTTATCATTACATGATACTCACTGACACCACCTGTCCCCGTAAATGCTGAGAAGCGGGCGCGGGCATCACCTATATTCATTATTTTGTTTATCATCGTTTCTGTCATAAAAAGGCGGGTGCAAAGGTACGATTTTATTTCGATATTCCCAAATAACTTTGTAAAAAAGTAATAGGTGGGGGAGCCCCACCTAATTACTTTTTATCGTATGCATGCAACGGATAGTCGGTCGTGAAGTGCAACCCTCGGCACTCCTTACGTTCCAGTGCCCAACGGGTAATCAAATATCCCACATTAATCATGTTACGCAGTTCACAGATGTCGCGACTGGCTTTCACGCGCTTAAACAGTCGCTCCGTCTCTTCGTACAACATGTCCAGACGGTCCCAGGCGCGGTGCAGGCGCAGGTCGCTGCGCACGATACCTACGTAGTTCGACATAATCTGGTTCACCTCCTTCACGGACTGTGTTATCAGCACCTTCTCCTCGTTGGTCATGGTACCCTCGTCATTCCATTCTGGTACCTTGGTATTATAGTCGTACAGGTCGACATGCTTCAGCGAGTCCTTGGCTGCTGCATCGGCATAGACCACTGCCTCGATGAGCGAGTTTGACGCCAGGCGATTGCCGCCATGCAAACCCGTGCACGAGCATTCGCCCAAAGCGTACAGGCGTTCGATGCTCGACTGTCCGTTCAGATCGACCTTGATGCCGCCACACATGTAGTGGGCTGCAGGCCGTACGGGGATGTAGTCCGTCGTAATGTCGATACCTATCGACAGGCATTTCTGGTAGATATTGGGGAAGTGGTGGCGCGTCTCGTCGGGGTCCTTATGAGTGACGTCCAGACAGACGTGGTCCAGACCATGAATCTTCATCTCCTTATCGATGGCGCGGGCTACGATGTCACGTGGTGCCAGCGACAAGCGCTCGTCATACTTCTCCATGAATGTCTCGCCGTTGGGCAGTTTCAGGATGCCGCCATAACCGCGCATGGCCTCCGTGATGAGGTAGGCGGGATGCGTCTCCTTGGGGTTGTGTAGCACCGTCGGGTGGAACTGTACGAACTCCATGTCGGCAACAGTACCTTTGGCACGATAGACCATAGCTACGCCGTCGCCAGTAGCGATAACGGGGTTCGACGTCGTCATATACACGGCACCGCAACCACCTGTACACATCACCGTAACCTTAGCCAGGTAGGTGTCAACCTTGGGCTTGTTGGGGTTCAGCACGTAGGCTCCATAGCATTGGATGTTGGGCGAACGGCGCGTGACGCGTACACCTAAATGGTGCTGCGTAATGATTTCTACGGCAAAATGGTTTTCCTTGATGTCGATATTCGGATGGTTGCGCACAGCCTCCATCAGGCCGCGCTGTATTTCGGCACCCGTATCGTCGGCATGGTGCAGGATGCGGAACTCAGAGTGGCCACCCTCACGGTGCAGGTCAAACTGTCCGTCTTCCTTGCGGTCGAAGTTGACACCCCACTTGACCAGTTCCTCAATCTGGGCAGGGGCATTGCGCACCACCTGCTCCACGGCTTTCTGGTCTGAGATGTAGTCACCGGCTATGATGGTGTCCGCAATATGCTTGTCAAATGTGTCCACTTTCAAATTGGTCACACTGGCAACGCCACCCTGTGCAAACGACGTGTTGGCCTCGTCCAGTCCGGCTTTGCAAATCATGCATACCTTGCCCTTGTTGGCGTTAGCCACTTTGAGGGCGTAACTCATGCCGGCCACGCCGGCACCGATAATTAGAAAATCGTACTTGTAAACCATAAGTGTACTCATTTACGCTGCAAAAATACGAAATAATTATCAATAAAGTTATAGCGGAAGCAAATTTTTCACTCTTTACGCTTCACTTTTCACTTAAAAAGTTGTAATTTTGCAATCGATTATGAAGAAAATACTGTTTTTTACCCTGATATGCTGTCTTTCGGTAGCCGCTAAGGCTCAGGAAGACAGTTTGCGCATCAAGCTCGACTCGCTGTTGCGCGACCCACTCTTTGAGACCACACAGGTCGGGTTGATGGTTTTCGACCTCGATGCCGACACCGTCCTTTATCAGTATCAAGCCCGCCAGCTGATGCGCCCTGCATCGACCATGAAGCTGGTCACCGCCATTACCGCCCTCGACCGTCTGGGTGGCGGCTACGAATACAAGACGGACTTTTACTATACAGGCTCGCTCACCGACTCCGTGCTGACGGGTAACCTGTATTGCGTGGGCGGTTTCGACCCCTCGCTGACGCAGGACGACGTAGCGGTGATAGCCGAGAGCATCCATCAGGCAGGCGTCAGAAAGGTTCGCGGCACTATCATTGCCGACAAACAGATGAAGGAGGTGCTGGACTATGGCGAAGGCTGGTGCTGGGACGACGACAACCCAATGCTGATACCTCTTTCCATTGGTCGTAAAGACATCTTCCTGACCACCCTCCGCAAGGAGTTGGAACGTCAGGGTGTCGATGTGTCAGAAGCCAGACTGGGCGGCAATGGCGTGATGCCCAATGGTGCGCGTCATTTGAGCACCTATCACCATAGCATCGATGTCATCCTGAACCAGATGATGAAGGATAGCGACAACTTCTATGCCGAGTCGCTGTTCTACCAGACGGCAGCCTCTACGGGGCACCGTCCTGCCAAGGCCAGTGATGCGCGCACGCTGACCAAGCAGTTTATCAAACGTCTGGGGTTGGGCGACAATCCTTATAAGATAGCCGACGGCTCAGGTCTCTCACTCTACAACTACGTCTCTGCCGAGTTGCTGGTTTATATGTTGCGCTATGCCGACAGCAAGGAGGAAATCATCGGCCACCTGTTGCCTTCCCTGCCCATTGCAGGTGTTGACGGCACGCTGAAAAAGCGTATGACGGATACGAATGCCTGTGGTAATGTGGTGGCTAAGACGGGTACGGTGACGGGTATCTCGTCGTTGGCTGGTTATCTGACTTCTGGTGACGGACGTCGACTGTGTTTTGCCATCATCAATCAGGGTGTGATGCGCAGCAAGGATGGCCGCGACTTTCAGGACCGCGTGTGCAATGCGCTGTGCGAGTGATGAGTGAAGAGTGAAGAGTTAAGAATTAAGAGTGAAGAGTGAAGAATCGGCTTCGCCGGTTATGCGAACTGCTTCTTATACGCACAGTGCGGACAGGTGCCTTTTACCATGTAGTTTACTGACTCCATGATGAATCCCTCGGGCAGTTCTATGCCAGGCACGGGAATATGGTCCAGACAGTAGGTCTGGTGACACTGTTCACAGTAGAAATGTACGTGCAGGTCGTCGTCAATCTCGTCATGACGGCTGTGACAAAGCTCATAGCGCACACCGTCGCCACCGTCCTCTATCACGTGTACTAAGTGTTGTTCGCGGAATAGCGACAACGTGCGGAAGATGCCCGACTTGTCGATGCTCAGTATCTTGTATTCCAGTTCACTGAGCGACATGGGACGCCCCGCACCGTCCAGCGTGCGCAACACTATCAGGCGGTTGGCTGTTGCCTTGATGTCGTGCGCTTCAAGCATCGTCACATATCTCTCCTCATCCTTCATCTCTCATCTCTCCTTCCACCAGGTTGGTCAGTTCTATGAACTCAGGAATAGACAACTGTTCCGGACGGCGCGTCAGCAGTTCAGCGTTCTGGGTGAAGAGTCGGGCGTCTGCTGGCAACAACTGGCGCAGTGATACGCGCAACATCTTACGACGCTGGTTGAATACGGTCTTTACCACCCGTTTGAATAGCTGTTCGTCGCACCCCAGGTGCTGCACCTCGTTGCGTGTCATACGGATCACGGCACTCATCACCTTGGGCGGCGGATTGAACACGGTAGGTTCGACGGTAAACAAGTACTCCACATTGTACCACGCCTGAATCAGCACCGACAGGATACCGTATTGCTTGTTGCCTGGCTGCGAGGCCATGCGTACGGCCACCTCATGCTGTATCATGCCTGTACAGCAGGGAATCAGGTCGCGGTTGTCAAGCATCTTAAAGAAGATTTGCGATGAGATGTCATACGGATAGTTACCCGTCAGCACAAACTGCTGACCGTCAAACACCTGTCGAAGGTCCATGCGCAGGAAGTCCTCACCCAGTATGTTTTCACGAAGCTTGGGAAAGTGCTCGTTCAGGTAGGCCACACTCTCACGGTCAATCTCGACAACCTTGAAGGGACGGGGCTTTTCTACGAGATACTGTGTCATGACACCCATGCCGGGTCCCACCTCCAGTACGGGCAACTCGGGGCAGGCATCTACCGTGTCGGCAATGCGCTTAGCTATTGACAGGTCGGTCAGGAAGTGCTGTCCGAGGTTCTTCTTAGGTCGTACTTGTTTCATCTACATGTAGTTGAGCGCGTATCACTTTCTCCACAATCTCTGGGAAATATTTCATTTCCAGCTTGTGCTCCTTGTCGGCAATATCGTCGGCGGTGTCGTCAGGACTCAGTGCTACACGATACTGGGCAATAATCTCGCCTGAGTCGCAGACAGGCGTCACATAGTGTACGGTCATGCCCGTCTCTGTTTCGCCAGCTGCCTTCACGGCCTCATGGACGTGGTGGCCCCACATGCCTTTGCCGCCAAATTTGGGCAGTAGGGCAGGGTGCAGGTTGACGATGCGGTGCGGATAGGCCTCAATGAGGAAGTTGGGAATCAGTGGCAGGAAACCGGCCAGCACAATGAAGTCTATCTGGTGCTCCTTCATCAGTGGCATCATGAATACCTCGTCGTTCAGCTGTGCCTTGGGCACGACAGCCGTAGCCACGCCTAAGTTCTGAGCCCTGACCAGTGCGTAGGCATCGGCCTTGTTGCTGATAACCAGTTCACAGTTGACGTCATCGCTACCCTGAAAGTAACGTATCAGATTCTCACAGTTGGTGCCACTGCCCGACACGAATATCGCGATATTTCTTTTCATCTTTGTTGTTTTGACTGCAAAGGTAAGAATAAATTAGGAATTAGAAGACACTCTCGCTCGAAAATTCAAAAAATATTTTGCATTTTCCTCGCTTATTCGTATCTTTGCAGACGCAATGAAGACGAGCAGTGTAATATTGAAGATACTGATGCCGCTGGTATTGGGTGCGGGCATCCTCTATTGGATGTACCGTGGCGAAGACTGGCAGACCATCATCCACGTCGCAACCGACGAGATGGACTGGACGTGGATGCTGCTCTCGTTCCCCTTTGGCATATTGGCTCAGATGTTCCGTGGCTGGCGCTGGCGTCAGACGCTGGAACCTGTGGGCGAACATCCTCGCCATTCCGTAAGCATTCACAGCATCTTCGTGTCCTATGCCGCCTCGCTGGTGGTGCCAAGGGTAGGCGAGTTTACGCGCTGCGGCGTGCTGAACCGCTACGACGGCGTGTCGTTCCCCAAGGCGTTGGGTACCGTGGTTACTGAGCGCGCCATCGACTCACTGCTGGTTATGGGTATCACGGCCTTGGTGCTGCTGTTGGAGATGAGTACCTTCGGCATGTTCTTCCGCAAGACGGGCACCAACTTGCAGTCCATCCTTGGTGGCTTCTCGTGGGCAGGCTATCTGGTGGTAGCCATCTGCGGCCTTGCCATCCTTATTCTGCTGCATTTCCTGTTGCACAAGCTCTCAATCTACGATAAGGTTCGTGCGACGCTCACAGGTATCTGGCAGGGCGTCATCTCGCTAAAGGACGTGCGCAACATCCCGTTGTTCGTGTTCTTCACCCTGGCCATTTGGCTGAGCTATTTCCTGCACTACTACCTCACCTTCTTCTGCTTCGACTTCACTGCCGACTTAGGGTTAGGCTGCGCACTCGTCACCTTCATCGTCGGCTCCATAGCCGTCATCGTGCCCACGCCCAACGGTGCCGGCCCCTGGCACTTTGCCGTCAAGACCATGCTCATCCTCTATGGCGTGGCTGACGAAAAGGCCCTCTATTTCGTGCTCATCGTCCATACCGTCCAAACCCTTCTTGTCGTCGTCCTCGGCATCTATGCCTGGCTGGCCCTGAACTTCACGACAGTCAGGAAAACAAAATGAGGATGCGCCATCTCATCCCTCATCCCTCATCCTTCATCCCTCATCCCTCACCCCCTCTTTTTCCAAAGATTATTTGGAGAATAGTAATAAAATCCGTACCTTTGTCGAAAATTATTAAAATCAATGTAATAAGATGTTAGAAAAACTATTCGGATTTGATTCCTCCACAATGACTTTGCGCAAGGAGGTGATTGGTGGCATTACCACTTTCTTAACGATGGCTTATATCCTGGCTGTCAATCCCAGTATCCTTTCTGCCACGGGCATGGATGCCGGTGCCGTGTTTACCACAACATGTATTTCGGCAGTAGTAGCTACCTTGGTGATGGCTGTTTATGCCAAGTTGCCCTTTGCGCTGGCTCCTGGCATGGGACTGAACGCCTTCTTTGCCTTCACCGTGGTGCTTACGATGGGTTATTCGTGGCAGTTTGCGCTGACAGCTGTGATGATTGAGGGGCTTATCTTCATCCTGTTGACGGTGACGGGGCTGCGCCAGCATATTGTGAATGCCATCCCGTTGGTGATGCGCCGTGCCATCAGTCCCGGCATCGGACTGTTCATCGCCTTCGTGGGACTGAAGGGTGCCGGTATCGTCACCTCGTCGGAATCGACGTTCATCACGCTTGGTAATCTGCACGATCCTGCCGTGCTGCTGAGCATCTTTGGCATCATTCTGACGTCGGTACTGCTGGTGCGGGGCGTTACAGGTGCACTGCTCATCGGTATTCTGGTGACTACCGTCGCGGGCATTCCCATTGGCGTTACCAATTATTCTGGCATCATGTCGGCGCCTCCCTCCATCAGCCCTATCTTCATGCAGTTCGAGTGGCACAATGTATTCACGGTCGATATGGTTGTGGTGGTGCTTACCTTCCTGTTTATCGATATGTTCGATACCATCGGAACGCTGATTGGTGTGTCGAACCGGGCAGGTATGGTGGACGACAACGGTAACGTGAAGAATCTGAACCAGGCTTTCATGGCTGATGCTATCGGAACGACGGTAGGTGCTATGCTGGGCACCTCGACGGTGACGACCTACGTAGAGAGTGCGTCGGGTGTGAATGTGGGCGGACGTTCTGGCGTGACCAGTCTTACCACCGCGGTCTGCTTTGCCGTGGCATTGCTCTTCGCACCGCTGTTCCTCGCCATTCCTGCACAGGCTACGGCCGCAGCACTCATCCTGGTGGGGGTGATGATGATGCACGACATCCGTAAGGTCGATTTCTCCAACTACGTAACGGCTATCCCCTGCTTCGTCTGCATCGTGCTTATGCCGCTGACCTACAGTATTTCCGACGGTATCCTGATGGGTGTCATCTCATACGTGTTAATCCATCTGCTGTCTGGAACGTTCAAGGACACCGACGAGCGCAACAACATGAACTGGGCAACCATTCTGCTGGCTGTGCTGTTCATTTGCCGCTACGCATTCCTGTAGCAAATCGAACACCCAAAAAAGACCGTCTCTTTTGCACAACAGTTGCACAAAGGGACGGTCTTTTTTTTCCTATATAGGTAGCGTCACTTGCTGAACCATGAGCTGGGGATGCTTACCCGCTCATCCATCCATTTGGTTGTCGGTTCTACGGCAATCATCATCGGCGCCTCACCTACTTTGGGGAACGAAACGGTATATAATCTACCATCCTTGCCGTTGGCACGGAATGTGATATTATTATTGTCGTAGTTCCAGCCAGTAACTTCGAACTCAGCCAATGCATTGTCGTAATCAATGGTCCCCTGGGTATTGTACATCTTCGTGATGTCGAAGTCCTGACTCTTTACCCACTTTGTGTCGCCGATAATCAACTCAAAGTCGATAGTACCACCCAAAGCGCGAACGAAAGCCTTTGTCGGAGCCGTGGTAGTACTGATAATCTCGTCGCTTGTCTTAACACCATTTTCGGATGTCACTTTATGGGTATAGATGGTATATTCCTCTACATCAACCACCACGTCGTTGAAGTCGAAGTCGCCAATGGCACCCAGGTCTTCAATCATATAACGCTTGGCGCGGCTGGTCTTCACCTCATACTGGTCCTCAGTGATGATTTTCTCCTGAGGAACATCGGGATTGCCGACAACAGCCAGTACCAGGTCGTTAAAGTCATTGTCGCTGCCACTGATGGCATCCTCAATACCAATGTACTTGGCAACGTGATTGTCGGCCAGTTCAATATCGTCAAGTTCCAGCTTCACATCCTCAGGAATATCAATGTAAACAGCATGACCATTAGTGGTACCGACTGTCGGCAGTTTTTTATTATCTACATCTATCATATTATCCAGATAAATCTCTACAGGTGTGCCCACAGGAGCCTCAACCTTGACGCCACGCATGTTGACGGTCTCGCCATTCAGTTTCTTCATGCCATTGACGGTCTGGAAATTGGTGTAGTCCTTCTTGAAAACGCATACAGGCTCTTCATCGCCCACCTTCACCATCAGGTCGTAGCGATTGCCGCCACCGCTGAGCAGTGGATAGATATAAAACGTGTTGGCTGGTGCAACCAATGCGGCATTCTTGCCTACCCATTTTTTCTTCTCAGGCAGATTAATGTTGATGGCATCGAATAAGGCAGCATTCTTTGTAATGCCGCTGAGGATAATGTCAAAATTCCATACCGTTTTCGAGAACGTATGGTGTTCTAACTCCAAATTCGACACGTCGCCAAAATCGACACCTTTATCTAATATCTCTATGTTGATAGTAGAGAAGCCACGAGTTGCGAGTCTTTGCTCACCAGAGGCAAAGTCCCATGACTGGGTGGAACTGATCTGGCCATACTTAGCCACAAAACTGCTGGCATACGATTCCTTCTGTACATCCTCATACGAAGGAACTGACGGGTCTTTTACACACGAGGCCAAGGTAGCCATTAACCCCAGGCCTGCTGCTAATGCAAATGAATACGCTTTCATATCCTCTTAAATTTTATTAATTTCGCTACAAAGATATAAAATATAAAGTTAAAACATATATAAATTAAGGTTGTTTATCGATTTTTTCATTATTTAATATAATTCAAGTGTTGCACTCGCTCAACTTCTTTAACTATTTCAGGAAGTCTAATAATATTGTTTTCAATGTCTGCGGGTATAAGAACTTCCGATTCCCTTGGGTGTTATCGTCTTGCGAAGTGTAGGTAGATGATGCTTCAAATGCATCTGAATCATATTAAAGATGGCGCGACGTTTTTTGGCTGCTGGAGTGGTATAGACGTGTGCGGGCATAGTGGGCGTGGATCGCGCAAAGGTTACATCCCCACGAGTTACATACGTGATGCCATCGATTGTTCCTGATGCCATCCGGCCGATGCCGACTTGTTTGATTTTTACCATAACTGTTATATGATTAGTTTCTACAATATTTAATTATTACTAACAAACTTGTTCCTTCACTCTATCCATACACTACTCAAGCAGTACTCTGGTTCTATCCAAGGTAATGTTAGTCTTTTGACCTTGGCTACACCTTGGGTACACCTTGGGTATACCTTGGGTAGAGTATGTGAAATCCGCCACAAAAGTATAAAAAATCCATCAAATAGAAAAAGAAAAATTGATATTTCTACTGACGAGCATATCCGAAATTACCAGAATTGGCTAATTGTCGCACGTGCGAGCAGGGTGACGCATCGCCGAAGTCAGGAAATAATTGGTTTTACCTAATTTAATGAAGAAAAACAGTAGGTTCTATTTGAAAAGTGCTTAAAAAGACCCTTTACAATTTAGGACCACGTTTCTTTTTCTTCTTCTGCATCCGCCTTCTGAACTCTTCCTCGGCAGGGTCATAGACGGGATTGTTCGTGTCAAACAATCCCAATGAAGGAATTCCTATTGACGGCTCGTTATGCTTTTGTCGCTCTGAATAAGTCTCTTGTCTTGGCTGTTTCTTCTCTTCATTGGCATTCAGTTTTGACATGATTCCCACATAAGACAGACCTCTTCTGATTTGTGAAGCCTTGAAAGTATAGCCGTCTTTCTTGAAGCGCATACCTTGTATGTCTTTCAGGTCTTTGCTGCCATCCCGTCTCATGACAAGTTCCACTTCCACACCATTCGCTTTGAGGTGATTCACGAATTCTGACCAAGACTTGCAACGCAGTAAACCAGTACCGACAGCATGGTATATCTCGTATTTCGTCTTCTCCGTTCCTCTTAATCGCTCGGTCCTAGTACGTCCCTTACCCTTTGAAAACGTCAGTCCATACTTCCGTTTAAGCAGTTTTGTGATCGAAGTTAGCAATACACCATCGGAGGCAAGGATTTTTGCTTCTTCCTTGCCTGTCACATAGTGGACGCATCTGCTAAATGATGCTGCTTTCATGATTTTCCCTACCATCTTTTCTTCTTGTTGGTGGCTTGTTTGTACGTTCTAACCATGTTAGTAATCTCTCCAAGCAGGCTATCCAGAGGTGAGTATAAGTAGATGATTCCGTCCTGATGAGCCATCTTTGTCAGTTGGTTGAGGTTGTTTGCCATGCCTACCAATGTACGATACTCTTTTATGTCTGCCTCAGTACTCGGCTGCACGACCTCAGACTTTAAAGCTGACTCTCTGATATACTCCGCCATCCTCCTGTTCGCCTTTCTGCTCCTTGTCCTCAAACACCAATTTCTCTTCTTGCAGGTGTTTGTAGCGGTCGATAATCTGCAATGGTACATCCATCAGTTTTACTTGGAATAGAATGTTCGTCTTATGCCTCCTGCCGATGATCCATTTGTCACCATTGACTTCCACGATGTTATCCGTTGTCAGTTCCTTCACGTCGATGAACGAAAGGGCGGTGAAGCAGACAAAGATAAACGTATCACGCACAAAAGCAAGGTCGGTATCCTCAAACTCATGGGTCATGACAGTCTTCAGTTCATCCTCTGTCAGATATGCCCTTTCCTTGCAATTCGGACTGATATGAAACTGTGCAAATGGGTTACGAGGAATCTTGCCGTTATAATGCGCTCTAAGAACAACGCCTTTCAGCCACATACAACGCTGCCAGATGGTTCCATTGGCAAGTCCTCTGTCCGTGCTGAGATAAGCAGCGAAGTCCTTGATGAACTCAGGCGCTAGTTCCAACATGGATATATCTGTACGGCGGAGATTATACTGGAGGAAATCGGCAACATCTTTACGAGAACGTTGCATAGCCCACAACGTACTTGCAACTCTGTCCTTTCCGACTCGTTTCTTCAGACTGGCAATGTCCTTGTCGAAGGCATTCAGCAGGGTCTCATATTCACTGCCGAATCCCTGAAAGGAGTTGCGTACCATCTCTGCCGTGACGAAAGCCTCACGGTCTGACAGGTGCTGGTAGTGCTTGATGATCTGTGCCTTGATATTGTCGAGGTCACGGTTAATCTGCAATGCTTCCTTGCTGCGTCCCTTGGCACAGTTCTTTGCTAGGCAAAGCGAACAGAGTTCGAGCGGCCCTTCACGTCCCACATCTCCAATGGAATACTGTGCTTGCATGAAAACTGGCACTGTGTACCGTTAATGGTTATTCTGCCCATGATAGGAACAATCCCATCCTTCTCCTTACCCTTGTTCGCGTAGAACAAAATCTTGAAAGTTGATCTCATTTCTAATTCCTTTTTTAATTTCAGGCTGCAAATATAATACCATTTTT
>JAEEGJ010012137.1_pt1 | contig 21462 bp, 18 predicted proteins | sample 8958761 | NCBI WGS metagenome assembly JAEEGJ01 (sample SAMN16246546, study PRJNA631951) | gut metagenome | biome: gut microbiome; feature: rumen; material: RS-attached | host: Bos | place: Iran: Karaj | collected 2018-10
ATCCGAAATACCGGACCGTCGTGGACTTCATCATCAGCGGCTCGCACGAGCGTCTGTGCCAGCTGGCGTTTGGCAACCAGAAGATCAACTATGAGAAAGGTGCCAACAACGGCTCGGTCCAGAGACGTCCGGAAATAGAGCGCTGGGCAAAGGACATGTACGATGTCCTCGCTGGCAGATTCGGGGAGGAGAACATCCTGTCGTTTGTTGTACATCTGGACGAGCGAAGCCCGCACATACACGCAGACATTATACCGGTGACGGATGGCAATGACATCTCCTTCAACAAGGTCTTCGTCGGCGGGGACAAGTACGAATACCGGCGTCGCACGCTGGCCCTACATGACCTCTTCGCGGCTGTGAACCGCAAGTGGGGACTTCAGCGCGGAGACAGCGTCAACGAGACGCACCGCAAGCACCACAGCACCGAGGAGTATCGCAGGAAACTGTCAGGGCAGTGCAGTACACTCGAGAGGGAGGTGGACATTAAGAGTGCCACCCTCAAGACCTTGAACCAGCAGATCGCACAGGCGTCCAAGAGCATGAAGGGGCTTAACACTATGGTCTCCAACCTGGAGGCCGGAAGGGCACGCATCGAAGCTGAGATAGACTCCATCCGCCGCTCCCTCTCCGATGACGGCCTTGGCACGGACCGTCGCGATGCGCTCAGGCAGAAAGAGGAGACCCTCCAGAAGAAGCTGGACGATATCCTCTCGAAGCTCGCCGACAAGCGTGGCAAACTCAAGGAGGCGGAGAAGAGGCTCGCCGATCTCAAGCGCCAGGTTGCCACGTCAGAACAGCGGCAGGATGAGCTCCAGCGCCAGATCAAGGACGCCACATCTAAGGTGTCCAAGATTACCTTGAACAAGGTCGGGACGGAAGCGCTCTGGACCGTCCTGCGCGACTTTCAGGAACTGAAGCGGACGCTGCCGTTCGACCGGCTCTCCGTCATCGACGACTCTCTCCTAGAGGACATGAGCCGCCAGGGTGTGAATATCATCACGTGCGCGTCGCTCCTCTTCATGGGCATGGTCGACCAGGCCACGACCTTCGCCGAGAACAAGGGCGGAGGAGGCGGCCATAGCACGGGAGGTTGGGGACGTGACAAGGACGAGGATGACCGCCAATGGATCCAGCGCTGCCTGGCACGCTCCCGCCAGATGATGGCCCCTCCGGGACACAAACTCAAGCGCTGAGTGCCACGACACTCAATTGAATTCAAGTAAACCATTAACAACAGTATTGAAATGAAAAGACATTTGATAATCCTATCCGTCCTTTGCCTGACGGCCATGACGCTCCGGGCACAGGACACGACGGAGGTCCGGAAGGACGTCCGGATCCGCCAGAACTGCGAGTGCGGATGCCATCAGCGCCCCGTCAACGACTACGACGGACTGAACTCGCTCCGCCAGAGACTTGCCAACCCTTCATGGGACGGGAAGGTAGAACTGTTCCGTTCGATCGGCACCGGAATGAAGGTCGAGGATGGCAAGAACGTCCCGCTATCCAAGAAATCCGAATCCTTTGATACGGTTTCTCCGGAGATGTCTTCCGCGACTTCTGTACAGGAAAGTGCCAGCCCGCTGAAGTCTTATATTCAGCAGATGGAGAGGGGAGAAGTGCCAATAGGTGCTCCGGTCTTCATCTTCTTCCGTCTTGCCGGAACGTATGTCACGGACTCTCCGCAACTGCTCAGCGTGAACGCCGTAGCGGATCTGGCCATCGCGCAGAACCTGCGCGTACGTATAACAGGTGCAGCTGATTCAGCTACGGGATCGGTCGAGAAGAACGAAGCCTTCGCAAAAGCCAGGGCCGAACATGTAGCATCACTTATGAAGAAAAGGGGAGTGCCGGATGAACGGATAGAGATACTGTCCCAAGGTGGGACAGCTTCATACGAGCCCCTGTCCGCCAACCGGAACTGCCGGATAGAACTGTACGCCGAATAAAGGAGCGCCCCCATTGCAGCTGCGGTGGGGGCGTCTGTTATTTCACTATCTGAAGTGCTGATGGCACTGCGAACTCGATATCATTGAGGATCTCCTCCGTGACCTGAGATATATCCCAAAGTGCATCTTCTTTGGAATCTCCATCTTTCCAGTCACAGTACTCCAACTTGTCGTATGGAAAGGTCATCATCCGACCGTCAGCGAAACACAGAGACAGATGGAAATACTCGTTCTCGCCATCATAGAGTAGGGAAAAGAATTCCATCGTCTCGACGATTCCCATCATGCAGGCGTTTTCCTCGCCTTCGATGGCCTTGGCGATGAAGATCTTAATATCGCCCCTCAAGACATCGTATTTGTTGTATGTCGGGATCTGGACAACCTTAGTCGCCGGTTTGGATATCTGATAGGTCTGGCCGTCGATAATGACGAGACCCTGGGCCGCTTCGGGACGACCGGTGAGCAGCTCTGTAACACCTACCTGCAAGGCATCGGCGAGGCCCTCAAGTTTCGATACGGTGGGGTTGCCCTTGACACTGGAAAGAAGGTTGCTGACAGTGGTGCCCATGCGGTTCGCGATGTCGGAGAGTCGCAGGCCCTTGGCCTTGACGATCTCTCGCAAGTTTTGTTCTATGTTTGCCATGTGATTTGAATTCCGATGGCAAGGTAAGAATAAATAATCTATTATCCAAATTATTTTAATTTTGAATAGTATATTATTCTTTACGATTGGTGCTATGGCTAATGGACTGAGGTCTTGGGGATGTCTTCCCAGAGTGTGGTGTAGTGGGGACTCTGATGTTCCCGGCTCATCTTAATCTCTCCGGCCCCCTGGGCGCCCAGAAGAACGGTGCCACGGCCGTAGAGTTTATTGATGGAGTCGATGCTTGAAGAGAGCCTCGACTCCTTTTCAAGTGCATCCGCGTCAGCGAAGAGGGACTGCGCGAAGCCTTCTTCTTGAACGAGTTTCGTGATAACCACACCGGCTTTCTTATAACCGAATCCCGGTCGCCAGAGGTCCCTGCAGCCCTCCAGCGCATGACGGATGAAGGTCCTGTGGTCATTCGTCCCGTCAGGGATAACAACGAGACTGCTGCCGCAGGTCTGCGGTGCGTTCTGCTTGAAACGGTTCGTGACCGCGAAAACGACCATCTCCAGGGCAATGGATTTCTGGCCACGGAGCTTCGTCACCGCTGATTCAGCAAAATTGGCCACCAGCTCGCACAGCTCGCCGCGGTCGGTGATTTCCTTGGAGAAGCTCCTGGACACACAGATGGTCTGCCTGGGCTCTATCATGTCCTCCATCTCGATGCAGGGGATGCCTTTTAGCTCCTTCCATGTCCTGAAGCCAGGCAGGTGGAAGAGCTTGCGGACCGTGGTCTCCGGAAGGGACACGTAGTCCCAGGCGGTCTTCACGCCGAGGGTTTCGAGCTTGCGCATCATCCTCCTTCCGATGCCCCAGACATCCTCGACTGGGAACTTTTTTAGGACCTTCTCGATGTCTTGCGGCCGGTACATATAGCAGCCGCCATTGAGCTTGGGGTATTTCTTGCAGAGCTTCGATGCAATCTTCGCGAGGGTCTTCGTCGGACCGATGCCCACGGACACCGGGATGGAAGTCTGTCTCCAGCACTCGCGGGAGATCTCCTTTGCGTAGGCATCGTAGTTCACGTCGATGCCGTCCAAGTCCAGGAACGCCTCATCGATGGAATAGACCTCGACGGAAGGGGAGTAGTTCCTCAGGACCTCCTGCACCCTTCTCGACATGTCGCCGTACAGCGCGAAATTTCCCGAGAAGACCGCGACATGGTTCTTCTCCACGATGTCCTTTATCTTGAACAGCGGATCGCCCATCTTGATGCCGAGCGCCTTGGCCTCGTTGGACCGGGCTACCGCGCAGCCGTCGTTGTTGCTGAGCACGATGACCGGTTTCCCGTTCAGTTCCGGACGGAAGACCCTTTCGCAAGAGGCGAAGAAGTTGTTGCAGTCGGCTAAGGCGTACATCTATAAGTGTTTGCGGTGCTTTACTTGGTGAAATGATTGCAACATCAGATGCGAAGTTTTTTCGCAGGTGGATGTGAACTTTCTTCGCATCTAGTTGTGAAGTTTCTTCACATCTGGTGTGACCTTTCGTCACACCTTTTTGATAACCCATGTAACGACGCCCCAGATGAGGAAGTCGTTGTCGGGGCCGACGGGTATGGGTTTATACTTCGTGTTCTTCTCGTTGCAGGGCAGGAGGACAGCCCCTCCCTCATGGATCTCCACGCGCTTGACAGTGTACTCTCCGTCTATGAAGCAGACGGCCTTGCAGCCGTTATAGGGATCCACGGCACGGTCCACGATGATGATGTCGCCCTCATCCATGTCGGCGTCAACCATCGAGATGCCGTCGATGCGGAAGAAGAAGGTCGAGGCGCTGTGCTGAACAAGGAGCTTCACGAGGTCCAGCTTTTCCCTTACCTCCTCTGCAGGAGAGGGGAAACCGGCCTTGACGGCGCCCGCGAAGGCGAGCTCCAGGGACTCGCTGTCAGTTATCGGATGAGGAATCATAGGGAAGAAGGATCAGTGGGTATTGACGGGGGAGACCAGACGAAAAGACCTTCCGCCGAGGCGAGGGAGCGGACGAGATTCAACAGGTCAGAATCCGGCTCGTAGAGGGTTAGGTAGTGGTCGCCGTTGGCATAAACGAACACCGCGTCCGAGGAATTGACACGGACGTACAGGGGATCGGGGGAGGAGTTGGCTCTCACAAAGAGGCGGTCCACCGCCTCGGGGGCGAAGTCATCGGTATAGTTTTCGCCGTCCCAGCCCACTTCAAGATGACAGTAGCAGTTGAGCTTGTTGAGAAGGGAGGCGAACTTCCGGAGGATTTCGTCCATACGGGACTGGAAATACCGCGCGACCGTAAAATAACGGCCGGGGGAGTACATGGGAACCTGCATCGGCAGGATGTCGATAATCCAGTAGGGTCTGTTATCGGTGTCCGTCATGGCGTTAGAGGATTACAATGAGCCCGGCGATAATGGCGGCCGGGATGGCCAGCACCATACCGATGAATGAACCCTTGATATGGAACCAGTAGTCGTGGTAGTCCTTAACCATGTCCTCTGTCCCCTTGATCACAAAATGAGGGTCGTGGCAGAACCACAGGCAGTCCAGCACGATGGCGTCGAACCAGTCCACGACGCACCAGAGGGCATAGGCCGTGAGGGCACCCCACCAGAACGTAGTGCAGCCGTTGACATACTTCACGAGAAGGCCCAGCAGCACGCCGAAGATGATAAGAGCTACAATCTTCTTCGCGTAGAAGGCCGGTCCGCCGGGACGGTTACTATCGTCAACCAGACCGAGGGACTTGCAGCGCTCGATGATGGCCGGGGGATAGTTGAAGATGGTCTTCACCGGGTCCCTGGACATCAGGAATACGAACAGCGTGAAGAGGGCGCAGGCTATGAGGGATTCAATCAAAAATGTCATAGGTACAGTTTCCTTCCTTTGATTACATTTTACACTTTATCGAATACAAATGCCGTCGCTATCAAGGTTACTCCAGAAATCATTCCTCGCGGCGGGGCAGTTCGGGTCTGGGTGGCGACCAGTTCCGGGAATCCCGGTGCAATGGCATTACCGACTATTACTTTTCGGTCCTTGTTTGACTGCGAGCCGTATTCGATATTGGTCATTTGCAGGAAACCGAAGCTCTGTCGGAAAAGGACAACATTGTCCATGGAAGGGGAGATCTGCTCTTTGTGGGCATCTTTGTGTAGTATGAACGCTCTGTAGGCAGCGTAGCAATGATGGATCATATCGATGCTCTCCTGTTCGGAAAGGACGATGTTCTTATCCAGGAGATTCTCGTATTCGGCGAAGACGCTTTCAAGCTCATCGAGATTGTCTCTATACGAATCAAAAAGATTCAATGTCAAGAGGTTCTGCAACAATTCTCTCTGGCCGTAGTCTTTCCAGAACGATAGTAGAAGGAGGGAGAAAACAACCAAGTTGCGATGCTTCCTGGTTATCTTCTGCATCGTTGTAGATGTCAAAGATGCTGGTAACTCTCTGTATAAGAGAAGGAAGGATCCTACAATCGGAACAAAGAACTCCATCATCTCCTCCCACTCGTCCTGATTGCCACATTTGGCGATGCGGAGCATCTCATAGACGGCAATGCATACCGCCGAATAAGCGAGGTCAGTCTTTGCCTGAATGTAATACGGCTTCTGAATCAGAATCGCGGGCCCCACCTTATCATATTCCGGTCTGTCCCAGGAGAGCCGGTCATAGTGGCGGAGCAGTTTCTTGAAATATCCGCGTGCCTCATCCATCACCGAGAATTCCTTCTGGGTCCGCCCGTTATTCAGCTGTCCTTTGGGTTTATCCTCCTCTTCCGGGACTCCGCTGTCGATGTCCTTCTGGCTGGTTGATTCATCCTGGGGCATCTCCGAGTAATCGTTGCTGTCTCCGGCTGCAAACAACAGCGCTGCGAGGTGGTCAAGAATCCTGTCGTTAATCTGTTCCAACGTGGCCTGTCGGTTACGGAAGATCTTCTTGTCAAGATCCTCATCGGTGAACTCCCGCTGTGGTCCGGTCTCCTTTTTCCTTCCATCGGAAGAGGAGATGCGGACGCTTCCCTTGATGCTGGTCTCTTCCTCTATATGGACATACTGGAGAAGGCGCTCGAAATCCGCCGAATCCTGGGCCGTTTCCATGAGGCGGGCAATGGGTGCCAAGACCTTGTCGGGATTCCGACGCTCCACCTCGCTACTTATCAGAACGATACATTTATTGGAGATACAGACTCCGTCCTTTATGATGAAGACTGTCCTGGCCAAGCGGCCGCTCTCATTGGGGATTACAGATGCCCCGTTTTCAAGAGAGAGATGTATTATGTAATCTTTCCTGAAATCATCCACCAGATGAAGGTCAACATCCCTCACCGGCCCCTTTGCTATGCTTATATGGAAACCATCATCAAGGAGCTCGCAACTCTGGATGACAACCTGCGGAGTGTTCCTATGCCCTTCGTCCGACTTCTCCAGTTTCTTGACGGATGACAAATCAAAGATCTCCTCATCTTTGTGGATGCCCAGATCCTTCAGATAATCGCGCTTCCGTGAGCACCTGACGATGATGTCGGCTTCGTCATTGGCACCTCTTACCGTATCGCCCAAAGCCTGTATGGAGGCATTGGCGCTCCCCATCGCGAGGACGGTCCCGGTGGCTGTCTCAATCTGGATAAGCTTTGCATGGACCATATTCCTGCGTCTCTCGCCGGAGACCTTGTAGTCAAAGAAATGGATATTCCGGGCCGATTTAAGGTCTAGTTCGGTCGGGAGAGAGCCCTCCTCCGGATGTACAAGGCAGACAATCTCCAGCGGAGAGAGCGAGTTCAGGAAGTTCCTGAGAGCCGTCCCCTTCACATCATAAAAGGGTGCACAGATGGTGATCTTCTTGACAGCTTCTCCGCCAACTATATCGACAATGCGGTTGAAGATGGACCCCGCCGCCGTATTAGCGACAAATTCAAAACTCTCTCCGGAGGCATCGTCCACTGGAGTCTCGACCGGCTCAATGGCGTCGAGATGTTGCAGCAGTTCGGAGTTCTCCAGCATCCAAGACAACTGAAGGGTTGCCGAAGAAAGATTCTGTTGTGCTATCATGGACTTGAGATATCGCCATACGGCAGCAATGACAGGTGCCTCGAATGAGTCGGCAGCCGATACGCTGAAGGCGCCCCATGCCTCATCGTTGTACGACATCCCGCTGTATGTAAGGTTCCCGGAACCGATGATGGCCGTAACACGTTTTTCACCGATGAAGATGCCAATCTTGGGATGGAAAACGCCTCCCGATTTACATTCTATACGGAGTGGAGTATATCCTTCAAACGGTGATACTCCCGGGATGAACAAAAAACGTTCGTCTTCCTTAGCCTCGTCCAGACGGTTGGAATCAATCAGAACCAACTGATTGCAAATCCCTCTGGCGTTGAGTTGCGGCTTGAAGAAATTTGCGTAGAAGAATGGATCAAAGGAATAGCAAGTCAGGATGGCAGAGTGGTATGTGCTGCTGCCGCCCCCGAGAATGTCGTCGAAGATATGTTGCCGCTTAAAATCCATCATTTCAGTTCATAGCGTTCAATCGCATCTGGTGTTGGCGACATATCCTTGAGAAGTCCAAGGTCCGTTAGGTACTCGATAAGGGAGTCAATGCGAGGTGCCGTCGCTGAGCATTCCGTCTGTTCCAGGAAGCGGATGAAACCGTCTTCCAACAGGAACTTATTGGACGCCACTCGAGTTGCACTGTATTTCATTAGCGACACCGTATGGTGCCGGTAGATAATCTTGGTGGTTATGAATTCAGTAAGGAAGGACTGGAATGGTGCATCCAGGAGGCCGTCCAATTCGTTCATCAACGAGAAAAAATCACTTCTTCGAAGCTCCCTGAAAGCATCTTTGTAGGCCTCGACAATATCGAGCCGATTCCGGTTCTCACAATAGAGCGTGAGGAGTGACACCATGGCATCTGCCGCTTCTTCCTCGATTGTCTTGAAATCAAGGCCGAGAATGGATCCCTTATCGATTAAGTCGCATACCTGGCCGAGAGTCAGATTTTCTTCAGAAACCAGTGCCGTATACATCCCATTGGCCAGCCCTTCAGCAATATCCTTTATCGCCACCCATCCACCATCTTTCTGGAGCATCTCAAGAAGACAGGAGAAAATGACTGACATGTGATACTGCCACCTGTCGTTGACATGGTAAGCGTACCAGCCCAGGGAGCAATCGTCATCGGCATCTCCGGCAAGAACCTTCTCATAGGTCACCGTGGGGAACATGACAGCGTCGCGGCCTTCTCTACGGCCGTCTTTGCAGTACTGGAGGAACAACTTGATCGTATCCCGTCGCAGGAATCTTTCACCGTTTTCATCTGCCGGGAAATCCTTCTGGTTGAAGGTGTCAATCAGCAGCTCCCGTTCATACCCGATGTCGCCGAAGTCCTTCATCACTAAATCGTCTTTCATCGCATCCAATTCAGCGATACTGACACGGGAACGCTGGACGCAAGACAGGAACAGATTTGCGGTCTCCTTACCGATAGATTCCCCGAAGGCGTTTCCCAGATCCTCTCCCAGGATGGTGCCTTCAGGAAGATTGTCGGATTCCCGTGATGGCGCTGACATCGATGGGAAATTCTGGATGCTCGGCAGAAGGGCCATGTCCTTCATCGAGGAGTTGTAGTACTGACGCAATATGCCACCGGGGTTCGCCCAATATGTGTCATTGGTGCGACGGCTGTTCTCCGGCCTGTCAACGCATTTGAGAAGGTCAAAGGAGCCATAGCCAAGCGCAATGGTGCCCAGGGCATACGTGATGCCCGGAATCCCAATGACTGCAGGATCCCTGTGTGCTTGAATCAAGGCCAGGAGAATCTCACTCTTTCTGATAAAGAGACGATAGGCTTCTTCAATGTCCTTCTTGGGGCCAGAGAACAACTCGAAGAATTGGCCTGTAATCCAACAATAGAAGCTATAATACCGTACACGCTGTGTAACTCCGTTCAACCCAGGGAGTAGGGTAGTGAAGAGATCCTCCGCGGCGTTTCGAAGGCCGAGGTGATTCAGCCCGAAGACCGGCGTGAGGCTCTTCGCAAAATAAGGAGCTATGTGAGTATCGGCTTTCACTATCCTTAATAGTACATCTCAATATAGGAATAGGCCTTGTCAAAGACCTCCTGGTCTTTAATCTGGTACTTGATCCAAAGGATGGCGCGAAGCTTCTTCTTTATCTCCCGACGGGCAGTGACGCTTTGGAAAGCATCATTGAACTGACGGATGATGTTGACTACCTCGTTGTCGATGTCGTTGACAACTTGCTCAACGATGATAGGGGTTTCCTCTGTCTTAATGCTCTCAAAGAGTTCGGTGAGGGCAGCGCGGGCCTTAGCTCGTTTATCCTGTGGCTGCTCGACACGCTGCTCCTCCTCCAAAACATCCTTTGCCAGCTGTAGGAGCTGCTTCAGGAAGTCGATACTGGTAATGAGGCTTTGCTCCATCTTCTGTCTGAGCTCATCAAGCTTCTCTGCGAACTTCTTGTAGTTCGGTTCGCCTTTATGAGTGCCCAGACGTAAGCGCAGGATCTTCTCCACCTCGATAATCTTCTTCTGACGGGACTTCTCGTCCTGAAGAACGGAGTCGATTATATCCGCATCAACGACCAAATCCTCAAGCGGAGTACCGATATCGATGGTGTCAATGTTCCTGTGAATGATTTCAATGGTCTTAGCCCCCAAGAGCGTCCATATTAGTGAACCTCCCGTGGCCACAGGGCGTACGCTCTGATAGACCTGCGCCAACCATGAGTAATCTTCCTGCCAAGGACTCAAATAAACATCCGGACTGACAATCTCCCAAGCCTTGGCCAAGCGGGCAAACTTCTTAGCGAAGTTGGTCTTAACACCTTCGTCTTTCAGGCACTGCTGCGCAGCAGAAAGACCTTCCCAGCCACCGATGGTGCGGTCAACGCCAGGGAAGAATTCTATGCACTCCTGCATATAAACAGGAATGAGAGCCTTGATTTCATCGATGTTCTTGATGATGGTCTTGACCGTCTCCTCATCGAAAGCAAGGGACTTGGCCACGTCATCGAATACGCCCACAAAGTCAACCACCAAGCCGCATTTCTTGTTCTCGTTGTAGGTGCGATTTGTACGGCAAATAGCCTGGAGCAGCGTATGATTCTTCATCGGCTTATCCAAGTACATGCACTGCAGGATAGGCGCATCAAAGCCAGTCAGCAACTTGCTTGTCACGATGACGAACTTAAGGGGAGAAAGCGGATCGCGGAATTGATCCAACAGCTTCTTTTCCTCATCCCTGGTGCGGCGATACTCCTTGTAATCATCAGCCTTATCGCCACCGGTATGCATGACAATAGTGGTTTGGTCGTCTGTGCCAAGAAGGGCATCGATCGCTTTCTTGTATTTGACGCAGCAGGCACGGTTGTACACGACCACCTGGGCCTTCATGCCCGTAGGTTCAATGTATTCGCGGAAATGACTTACGATGTACTTGCAGACCTCGTTGATGCGGTCCTCGGCTGTGAAGAACGCCTCTACGCTGGTACGGCGAACCAGTTCTTCCTTATCGGTTTCGTTGATCTGGTCGGTAAGGGCATCAAACTCCTCCTGCAACTTCTCTTCGTCCAGATGCATGGACACCGGCACGGTCTTGAAGTTGAGTTCCAACGTAGCGCCATCAGCAACAGAGTTCTGGAAAGTGTATTTGGAGATGTAACCATATTTGTCTTCGTCAGCACCAAACGCGGCGAATGTATTGTGGTCATTCCGGTTGATAGGTGTACCGGTCAAACCGAAGAAGAATGCGTTAGGCAGAGCTGTACGCATTTTCTGCCCGAGGTCTCCTTCCTGAGTACGGTGTGCTTCGTCCATCAGCAGGATGATGTTGTCGCGGGTGTCAATGACTTCACCGGCATCCAGATCACCGAACTTGAAGATGGTGGTGATGAGTATCTTTCGCTGGCTAATCTTCGTCTCCAGCTCCTGCTTGGAGGAGATGTTCTCCACATTGGGAATCTCTGCCCTGGTGAAGTCGCCTGTAATCTGATCTTCCAGGTCAATACGGTCGTCCACGATAATCACTGTCGGTGCTTTCAGAATGCTCTGGCGACGCAGTTTCTGCGCAGCGAAAACCATCAACCAAGATTTACCGGAACCTTGAAAATGCCATATAAGACCCTTGCGGGGGCCCTTGCCGGCGCGATAGGTAGAAAGGACTCGTTGCACGATGGCTTCACCGCCAAGATACTGCTGGTAGCGGGCAACAATCTTAATCTTGCGGCCGCTGGAAGTGCCGGTAAAAACCGTATAGAAACGATAGATATCAATCAGCCTTTCAGGCTGAATGAGGAATCCATAATTGTATGCGACGGCGTTAAGGTCGCCCTTCTTACGGGACTCGTCTGCGTACCAGGGGCCCCATTTGTCCACAGGAGCTCCTACACCGGCATATTGAATCTCACGGCCCTCGCTTGAGAATGAAAGAATATTGGGCACGAACATCTCGGGGATGCTCTTCTGGTAGTGAACGATGTCCATGGCTCCATCTCCCCAAGTGACTTGAGGCCGCACCGGAGACTTCGCCTCTCCGATAACCATCGGGATACCATTGATGATGTAAACCAGATCCAGACGCTTTCCACCCTCCTTGCTGGCCCGAGGGAATTCCCACTGGTTGGTCACAACGCAGTCGTTGGGTATTGCAGGGTGATCGCTGAAGAAGCGTATGTTGATATTATCACCATTGTCCCCGAACGGATAGGAATTCTCCTCGAAGAGCAGCTTACGGAAGCGGTCATTTGCCGCGACCAGTTCATCTGCATTGCTGCCAATAGATACGGCGGCACGAAGCTTATAGATAACCTGCTCTGCCTGGTCCACAGTGATGGGATTAAGGCGCAAAAGTGCCTGTAGGAGCCATTCTCCCACAAGAATCTCATCATACTGGCGAGGAATATTCTGGGCTTCAACGTATTTCCACCCATTTTTCTCTGCCACGTTGATAAGCATCTGCTCCACTGTGTTGTTTTCGTTGAAATATGCCATAGTGTTTCGTGTTATCTAACTCAAATATTTTGATTTATCGGCCTGATGCATGACAGCAACATATTGTTCTTGCTCCCTAATTGGAGGGACTGGTATAACCAAGGACTGAACATCTTTTGCTCGAATCTGAGGGATAGCCCCAACAAGAGTAAGCGCAGCAAGATCCTGACTCTCCAGATATGCGTACAGATATTCTGGAATAACTGTATTCGAAGTAGAATAAACAGCCATCGTATTCATATCAACGCACGTAGTCACCGATGTAATCCTTTTCTTGTTGTGAAGAGCTGCAGCACCGTTTTTGGGGAAGATTGTCGCCCCAATAGGAACCAAGCCACTTGTTCTTGCTGTTTCTTCAGTTACAAATCGCGATGAGGTAGTGACGACGCGATCGTTCTCTGGAAGATTAAGGTCTGCAACCTTCAAATAAGCTATAGGTCCACCTTCGTTTTCTAACTCTAGGTTGATCGTCTTTCCAGAGAATACGTTGGCAACTTCTCCTAGGCGTTTCTGAGAATACGAAGAACCCAAGAAGCGAGAGATAAATCGGGATTTGAAGTTAGTAAATTTTGATTTATCGGCCTGACGATAGAGGCATAGGAACGCTTCCTGCTCCTTTCTCCCCGGAATCAGAATCGGCATGTTGTCGTACTGTGAAGCACTTATGTTTGGCTGTGCCCCGACCTTTTGTGATTTTAGTACCCAATCATAGTATGTGTCCGAATGAGTATATGCAAGAATGTATTCAGGGTCAACGGCTTCAGTAAATGAATAGCGGATGAGATAACCGGCAAAGCAGGCGTCTCCTGATCTATGAAGGTATGTCTTGCCAACAGTCGCACCAGTTCTGGCAAATAACACATCTCCTTTGTTTACTGAATATGTAGAATCGTCAATATCTGAACACTTTATGTCATCGTTAAGACTCCCGTCATCACAAATGTCAGTAATTCTGATATAACGCGGTCTCCCTTCAATGTAATTAACTGCGGACGCATTCAATCCATATTGTCCACTAGCATTAGAGACCTCTATCATTCTCTTGACGGGGACCTTCGGGGAATCAAGCGTTCCAAACATCTCGATAAATCGGGATTTCACCATTTCATCGGTGGCTTGTAGAAGTGATTGATAACTCTCCCTGAGCTTAAGGGCTGACCACAGTTTGTCGGCAAGACAATCTTGCTCCTCGTAATCCGGGAGGTTGAATTCGTAATCTTTTAAGTGTTCCCATTTGACGCGAGGAGACAAAGAGCCGGCAGATCCCTGCATAGCATAATCGAAAAACCGTTCATTCTGAATAACAAACGGAAGGAGGCGTGCCGAAATCTTTCCAGGGATTGCCTCAATAACTGTGATATCGCCAGAGCATATTCCATCGAAAGGCGCAATAACGGCCTTTTTCAAATAGACACGACGGCGGCCAAGCAAGACCTGACCTTTTCGGAACATCTTAGAAAACGTATTGTCGGAATCAGAATCCCACGAAGATAGTGTGACTTCTCCGGGAACAAGGTGCTCTAACCCAACGATTGGGACTCCCTGGATTGAACCTGTCCAGGTCTCCCTTTTTTCGATAGCGACATCCCCTAATTTAACCCTTTCCATAGTTATTCGGATAATGTGCCTAACATGGTTTTATAAGAGTCCATCACGGCGTTGTGGATAATACTCCACTCTTTGATAGAATCAGGAAGAGAGACTATTGCCTCATCAGAGAACTGTCTGGCATATGCATATAACGAGATGTTCAAATTATAATTCTTATCAGACAGTTCATCTATGCTCACAAGCCTGCTAAAGCCGTCCTTTTCTGCAGATTGACGATAGCAATTTGCTATTTTTGCAATATGCTGATCAGTCAAGAAACTTTCTCCATTCCTCCTTGTTACATCAGAAACGGCATTGATCATCAAGATCTTTCCCTTTCTCTCGACCGGTTTGTTTCGGTTGCAAATGATGATGCAAGCCTCCATTGGAGAGTTATAGAACAGATTCGGTCCAAGTCCAATTACACAATCCACCAAGTCGCTCTCCACCAAAGATTTCCTTATATCGCTCTCCTCATCTCGAAAGAGGACTCCGTGAGGTAGAAGAATTGCACAGCGACCTGTCTTCTCACCCATTGAAGCAATTATGTGCTGTATGAAAGCATAGTCAGCTCGTCCTTGTGGTGGCGTTCCGAACATATTACGGCCCCAGTAATCGTGTGCAAATGCATCACGATTCCATTGCTTGATGGAGTAAGGAGGATTGGCCAGAACGATGTCAAACTTGCGGAGACGGCTACCATCCACAAATGCAGGATGCGCAAGTGTATCTTCTCTAACTATCGAGAAGTCCTCTACGCCATTGAGGTACAGATTCATTCTGGCAATAGAGGCCGTTAGCGCGTTGATTTCCTGGCCAAATACTTTTACGCCCTGCCAGGGCTGTCCTTTGTCGCGAAGGTAGTTGAGACACTTGATAAGCATACCTCCGGAGCCGCAGGTAGGATCATAGATGCTCTCATCCGGCTTCGGTTGAAGGATCTCGGCCATCAGGGTGACGACGGTCCGGTTGGTGTAGAACTCCTGTGCGGTATTACCAGCATCGTCCGCAAACTTTCCGACCAGGTACTCATAGGCTTGCCCCATCTCATCAGCAGGGCAAGATTCAAGCGAGAGATTGTATCTGGAGAAATCTTCAATCAACGAGGTAATGATGCTATCCGGCATCTTGGCTTTATTGGTCCAGCCGTCTTTGGGGCCAAAGATGCCCTCCAGACCGCCGACCACACGGCCGTCGATTTCCAGACCGGGATTCGCCTGCTCAATTGCAATGAATGCTTCCACGAGCTTCTGACCTACGTTTTCAGTAACCGCACGAACATCGTCCCAGTGAGCGCCCTGAGGTATCTTAATTGCAAGCTCTTCCGCCTGCATTCCGGCATATTCGGCTCCGCCTTCCATAAGGAAACCCTTATACTGCTCGTCATAGACATCACTGATGCGCTTGAAGAAAAGCAGCGGAAAGATGTACTCTTTATAACCAGCAGCATCTATCTGGCCCCTGAGGCGTGTTGCCGCGCCCCAAAGGAAGGTTTTCATCTCGTCCAGGGAGATAGGCTGTCCGGGAAGTCGGTATCCTGCGACCAGTGATCTTATATTGTAAGCCATATCTCTACCTGTATATTGCGATTCTGAACGCCGCCTCGGCCTCTTGAACGGCCTTGAGAGCGTCCTTGAACTCTTGTAATACTTCGGAATACGGCCGAACATCTTCTTTGTGATAGGAAATGTACCGGTTCGGGGAAAGGTTCCAATCTTTGGCCTCAATATCCTTGATTGTCACAACCTTGGAGAAATCTTCGAGATCCTCGTATCCGGTGTATAATTCATACAAGCGATCAACATCCTCCGTAGTGAGGATATTTTGGGCACGACGTGCCGTGAGAATCTTGGAGCCATCAACCATCAAGACACGGGAGGAGTGCTCCGCCGTTTTGAGGCGACGCAGAACAAGGAAACACGGCGAAAGGCCGGTGCCATAGAAAAGTTTATCGCCCAGTGTGACAACGGCCTCAAGGAGGTCGGATTTGATAAGCTTCTCACGGATGCTCTTTTCGTCATCGCGGAACAAGACGCCCTGGGGCATTACTACGGCCATTCGACTATTACCGCGTCCCATTGAGGCAATCATGTGCTGAATCCAGGCGAAATCGCCGCAGGAATCCGAGGGCGTTCCCCAGATATTGCGGCCATATTTGTCGTTGGACCATTCCGTAGCTCCCCATTTTTTGAGAGAGAAGGGAGGATTTGCAATCACGCAGTCGAAGGTGGCCAGCTCCCCGTTGGAAAGAATCTTCGGATTACGCAGCGTATCTCCCTGCATGATGTTGAAGTCAGAGGCACCGTGAAGGAAGAGGTTCATCTTGGCAATAGCCGCGTTGACAACATTCTTCTCCTGGCCAAAGATGCTCCCGCAACAGAGATTGTCGTGGTGCATGTGATGCACGGCCTCAATGAGCATACCTCCGGAACCGCAAGCGGGATCATATACGGTTTCGCCCGGCTGTGGGTCAAGGATTCGCACCAAAAGAGAGACTACGGGACGCGGGGTATAGAATTCGCCGGCCTTTGCTTTACTGTCATCTGCGAATCTCTTCAAGAGGATTTCATAGGCATCACCCATCAAGTCGGCCGGATAGTCTTTGTTGCCCAGGCGCCTGGTGGAAAGATGTTCAATCAGGTCACGAATCTTGCCGTCGGAGAGATTCTTCTTATCGGTCCATTTCTGTGCGGAGAATGTACTAAGAACGCCGTATAGCGTATCAGGATTCGCCAGTTCAATTTTGCGCATGGCGCCAACAATCGCAGCGCCAAGGTTTTCGGAACGTTCGCGGATATCGTTCCAGCTACATCCTTCTGGAATCACAAAACGATGTTGCTCCGGCAGGGATGCATATTCCTTGTCGCCTCCACTTTCTTCCAGAGCGGCCTCGGTCTCCTCGTCATATACATCGCTAATGCGCTTGTAGTATAGAATTGGCGTGATGTAGTCTTTGAAATTATCCTGAGATACAGGACCACGAAGAATATTACAGGCCTCAAACAAAAAGTTGAAGAGGTCCGACACTGAATCTATCGCTATCGTCTTTGTCGCTTTCTTGGCCATTAGAATCAGGATTGCTTAACCTACAAATTTAGCATTTTTTCATCTCGTATCTACCTTCTGTAATGATTTTCTGACTATTAGCTATCCCACCAGCGACTCCACAATGATGTCCCTATGATTGATAAAAGCCTCTGTAATCTTGTAACTCTCAGTTTGTTCATATTCAAGATAATGCATACCAGTACCATCAAAGCCGATAATGTCGGCATCGGGAATTGCTAACAAAATGGGGGAATGAGTAACGATGATATACTGCGAACCCTCCCTGGCCATATCAACAATGCGGGAGAATAGTGCCAGTTGCCGGTTGGGAGAAAGGGCAGCTTCTGGCTCATCCATAAGGAAGATCCCTGTCCGTGTGAATGTCTTGATGAAGTTCAGGAAACTCTCACCGTGGGACTGCTCGTGAAGGGTCTTTTCCCCATACATCGGTCCCCAGCCTTTCTCGTATTCGATGGCCTGCGTTGAGACATTGTAGAAACTCTCTGCCCTGAGAAAGAATCCCCGGTTCTTTTCATGCACACCTTTGCCGATGGTGATGGCGTCGCAAAGCTCCGAGTAGTCATCGTGTGTGGAGAACCGGTAATTCAGTGAGCCGCCTTCAGGGTTAAATCCATAGGCAATAGCTATAGCCTCCAAAAGGGTTGACTTCCCAGAGCCGTTCTCACCGACAAAAAAAGTAACGGGCTTGCGAAACTGTAGTTTCTGTAATAGGCAGAGCGCCGGAATTCGGGTCAGATAGGATTCCTCCAGGATCTTATTCCAGTCGATTGAGATATAGTCGATATACATAGCAGTATTACTCTTTTCGTTTAGACTTTTTTCATTTTGACGTTATCGCCCAAATAATAAAATGGCCCAACCAAGGCATATTGAATCAATGTATTCATGCTTTCACCGACAAAGATTGTGACCAATTGTGCCAACTTGTGACACAAGAACCCAAAATGGCCACCCCTTAAAGATGGCCATCCGTTCGAGTAAAGAGTATACCTACCTATGCAACCATTCAAGAAACAATTCAATCGGTAAGGCCTTGAAACCAGGAAGCAGGAGCTTTGCCTTCAGGAGTCGGGGGTTGTCACTTGCCAGCTGGTCCCTCAATGCGATCGCCCGGACACGCCAACCGGAGACCATCTCATATCCCTTCTTCCCACACTGGCATTCGTATTCCAGATCCACCCGACCGCTGAGCGGGGAACCGACGTATCGGTAGGGGAATACCGTCTTCTTGCACTTGGGACACGTGACCTGGAACAGTTCCGGGTGCTCCAGATTGCAGCGGACGAAGGACCCGAGCCATACCGGGTCCGGGGCGATCTCTGCCACCCAGCCAATGCTGTAGGTCATCTCCATGTAGAGAGGAATAAAATAGAAACGGTCATCGTCCTTCCAGTCATCGAAACGGGCGTGGATCTCGTTCGCGTTGATGTAGAACAGTTTGGTGAGGAGACGCTGCTCCTCGGTAGGGCGCGGTCCGCCCTGTCGGAAGAAATTGTACTTGTCCATGATACAGACTTTTTTTGATTGAACATCCGCATCGTTTTGCCACCGTGGCTTCTGGCTGCTCGGTTGGCGCTCCTCCGGGGGAGACTCTTGATGCACGGGACAAAGTTATTGACTTCTTTCCAGTTCTCCAAAAGAAAAAGTATCTTTGCAAGAGTGCCAATCAATTGATCGACTGACCGGATATGATACGTGAAACCCCTATAGCATCGACTGAAAGTGTCTCGATAGAAGACTTCTATGAATTATCCATGGAGTCCCTCGGCCTGCCAAGATTGGAGCGGAAACTATTCCGACGTTTCATTGAAGAGAACAAGAACGTGATCGCGAATCTTTGGTCAGACTTCCTCAATGAGGAAGCATTAAGGCCCAAGGATGACTGGGCGCCCATCATGTTTACAAAGATTCAGGATACGCCACTTCCGAACCTTGCCAAAAATGTGTTGCGAACACATGATATCACTATGATCGGGCATCTGGTACAGTATACCCCAAACGCTTTGCTGGGGTTTTGGTCACTTGGCCGCTGCACCTTGCACGAGATCATAAAGTACCTGGATTCAATCGGCTTGGAATTGGCTTCAGATTAGTAGGATAAAAACGGACTCATGAAATACAGAAATTACTACTGCACACCGAAGTTCTCCGATGGGGAGAAGATGTATTACGGCGACGTAGAAGGCGTTCCGGAGATTGCCATGATAGAGGCGGAGAACCTGGACGATTTCGAGCGCCTGTTCAAGGAGGCCGTCGATGATTACCTGAGCGTGAAAAGGGAACCGAAGCCACGAAAGAGCCTTGGCTGGATTATCGCCGCTGCCGTCATTGTCGCCCTTCTCGGGATCGCGGTCGTGACATGCCCTGACAAGCAGGCCCACAAGGACGCTATCCTTTCGGTCATTAATGAAAAGCTCAACGAGAACATCCAAAAGAATACCAAGGATGGTGATGAAGGTCTCGCCGTTCTGGGGGCATCCCTGGGAACATCGATTTCAGGATGGATTCTGGACAGCGGCCTAACCGTCGACAACCGTTTCATCTATAGCGTAGGCAAGTTCAATACCGGCAAGGAGATCAAGAAAGTCTCTGTCGGCGTTTTCGGCCATGTATTCACATTCAGCAAAGAGGACGTAGACAAGATCTTGAAGGAACTTACTGAGTAAACATAAGAAACAGGAAAATGACGGCTGACCCACCATTGGATGAGCCAGCCGTCATTTCTTATCGGGCGTTCAGCGTTCTGGTTCCACGATTTCCGCCTTTATTAAGACCAATCCTAGTTCACGAATGAGCGCCTTGACATTCTTCCGGTTCTTCACGGAGACATATTCCAGCACTCCCTTATCCTTGTGTTTCTTCTTCCTGCCCATGGCGCCATCCGTCTGTTAGATCATCTAGAACGTCCGTAGTGGGGGCGTTCCTCTTCCTGCTCGACAGGCTGGGCCTCCTTGGCCGCCTGGACCTGGTGTTCCTGCACGGGCTGCTGGCTTTCCGCCTTGACCGAACGGAACTTACCGTAGTCCGCCTCCTCGCCCCGGGCCATCTCCTGCTGGATAGCTTCGAGACGCTGGGTGATCAAGCCGGAACTGCGCCGGACGTCGCCAAGGACGCTCTTAAGATACTCCGGACCCTGCTGGAGGGAACCGAGCCAGGACTTCAGGTACTGGGCGCTATCGTTTTTGATGTGCTTGCTCATCCCGTACTGGCTGGAGATTACTGCCGCAGACAGCTCCGCAATCAGTTCCTCCCGTGCGTACTCCGGAGAGCCGAAGGGATTCCCGCCCAGATGACGGGCCAATCGGCTGTCCGCACCGGTGGCGTGGGCGCACTCGTGGAGCGTGTTTGTGGCGAAGGCCTCGCCGTCGACGAACTGCTCACGTTTCGGGACGACGATGTGGTCATTGGCAGGGGAGTAGTAGGCCTTGTCGCCCTTGACCTGGTTGATGGGGCAGAAGAAGAGGTTCTCGTCAATCATCAGATCGATGGCCGGATGGCTCTTGAGATCGCCCTGCTGCTGCATCTGACCGGCCGCCTGTGCTTTGAGCTTCTCGTACATCTCCGGACGGGTCAGTTCGAGGTTCGTCTGGGCCGCAACGTTGAACACGTTGAAGACCTGGAGCTTCGGATAGACCTTGTACTTGGCCTGGTCCTCCTTGGACAGGTTCCGGTAGTCGTCGTAGGGAATGCGCTCCTTCGTCTCCGGATTCACGACGGTGAAGGTCGTGAGAAAGACCGGGAACGACTTCTCGCCCTTGTTGACGGTCACCATGGGTAGTTTGTTCCCATGCTTGTCGCGAGCCTGAAACACGTTGCCGTTCTTGTCCTTGACGTAGTTCAGGTTGGTGATGCGGTCGAAGGTTCCCCACACGGGGATGTCGTACCCCATCTTCTCAGCCTGGAGCATCAGCATCAGGGAGTTGCCGCCGTTGTAATGGCGCCCGGACAGGTTCTGGGGAGGCTGGGTCGCCCCCGGTGTGAACCAAGGTTTCTTCCAGTCTCCTTGAAGCGTCTGGATCTTCTCGATCATCAGCTCCGTGAACCGTTCGAGGGCCTTGTCGGCCGCCGAAGGACCGTCGTTGTTGTATTTCTTGTCCGCCATGGCCGTTACTGTTTGGATTCGTCCTTAACCCACTTGGAGAGGTCCTCGACACGGCAGTTGATGCTGACCCTGTCCTTGAAGACCTGAAGCTCCAGTTCACCGTCGGCCTTGATCCGGGTCTTC
>JAEEGJ010012144.1_pt1 | contig 21448 bp, 15 predicted proteins | sample 8958761 | NCBI WGS metagenome assembly JAEEGJ01 (sample SAMN16246546, study PRJNA631951) | gut metagenome | biome: gut microbiome; feature: rumen; material: RS-attached | host: Bos | place: Iran: Karaj | collected 2018-10
CAAGAAGCCTTGGTGTTACAGCCGAAAACTTTAAGACAGGCCGCGACATCATCTGGCTTTTAGAAAATATGCATTAAAAAAAGAGGTACAATTATGAAAAAAACAATTGAAAAACAAATCGAAAAATCAATGACAAAAAGGAAGTATTTTGGTTCATTAGCGTTAGTTTTATTTTCTCAGCTGATGGCATTGTCTGCAGCAATAATGATTCCTACAATGGCTTTGCTGCTTACAACCTCTTGTTCCAAGAAAACAATTTCAAAAGGAGAAGCTTCTCCAACAAATCTTGTAAGTAAATATCGCAATGTTATTTACACCTATACCTTAGGCGAAGTAACTTATCCGGAAATGTATACACATGTTATCATTTCTTTCTTTAAAACTGATGGCGACGGTAACTTAATGGAATCAAGCTTCCCTCATACAAAAGATACTGTAAAGGAGTTTAAGGAAAATCATCCTACAGTAAAGGTTCTGGCTGCTTTGGGAGGTGGAAGCTTTAGTGAGTTCCTGACTCCGGTTATGATGGATTCAGCAAAAAGAAAAAATCTTGCAATTCAGCTCGGCCAGTTTGTAAAAAATTATAAGCTCGATGGTATAGATTTAGACTGGGAATATTATGATGATTACACAGAAGCAAATGCGGCTTATCTTGATTTTGCAAAACAGCTTAGAAAATCAATGCCAAAAGGAACACTGCTTTCAATGGCGGGCCAGAAGGCAACAGAGTTTTACTGCGATGATTCTATAGTAGAAATGATGAAGGACGTTCTTGATTTTACAAGCGTTATGACTTACGACTTTGACTACAACGGAAGAATGACAAAGCGTATTGCATACAACGGTAATTTTACAGAAACAAAGCTTACAATGCAGAATTATTATGAAGCAGGCTGTCCTAAAGAAAAGCTTAATACCGGTCTTCCATTCTACGGTTCAAAGTTTAAGATTAAGGATGATGTAATTCACTATAACGGTGACCCTTGCCATTCTTACGGTGGCGGAACAAATTACACAAGCACAACTGCTGCTCTCGGTAAAGATGGTGCTGCTAATCCAATGGCTTATGATGATAATGATGGAGTTGCACTCAGCTTAAAAGGTCACGACCTGTATATTTTTGATAACGAAACAACTCTCACAAATAAAGTAAACTGGTCCTGTGCCGAAAACTTTGGCGGTGTAATGGAATGGGTTGCCAGTGATGATGATGCATACTGCACATTACAGAAAGCAGTAACTACAGCGTTGAATAATGCTAAATAAAAAAAATGTCGGATTAAAAATCCGACATTTTTTTTTCCATATTATGTTTAACCATTGATGGCGGCAAACGCAGTTCCAAGCGTTATATCGTCATTTATTTTCAGAATCTTGTAATACGCTTTTGAAGCACCCTTAAGATTATCATCGAGCAGCTTTGTAACATTTTCTACAAGCCCGTGACATTTCCAGAAGGTTGAACCGTTACATACAATTGCCACCGGTTCTTCCTGCTTTTTACCTTTTCCGCTTTTTATGATTGTTGCAGCAAGAACGGCAGCTGCAATAGAAGAAGTTCGCTTAATAATTGTTGCAAGAATATCTTTGAGCTTTTTTGAATCCATAAGGTTGCCTTGTGCAACAATTGCTCCAAGTACAGTTTCTGCATTATCAGGATCATCAAGGAATAAATCAATATCAGCTGCATTTAAGTTTGTTAGCTGCATAAAACATTCGGCAAATGCAGGAGAAAAAATATGTTCTTCGCAGGCTGTTTTTATAACAAGATAAGTCAGTTTTCCCAAATAACCGCCGGAGCACATTTTTTCAAGAAGTGAATCGCCGGGATTAACTGTATCTTTATCGAGCATTTCATCAAAAGAGCTGAGCAGAATATCATTATACATTCCGCTTTCACAGACGATTATGTGTGACCCTTCATCATCAACCTTTGGAATTGCATTTTCTTCTATATAAGCGTTATTTATTCCGGTTCCAAATACAAAGCCCAAATAAGAGCTGAAAGCTTTACAGCCGTTATTCCCAGGCTTCTGGCTATAGCCTGAAAGAAGGGCAGCAACAGTATCATTTAAAAGAACAATCTTATTTACAGTTTTCCAGCCTCGTGCTTTAAGAACAGCAAGCAGCTCTTTTCCAACATAGGTGCCAACAACACCAGGAGCTTTTATTTCTTTTGAAAAAACAAGTACCTTGCCGTCATTATCTTTTGTCATGGACATTGCATACGAAAAACAAAAACCGATTCTGTCTGCCTTATCCTTTAAGTATTCAATGTTATCTGCAATTGCGTTATAAAACTCATCTTTGGAAAGTTCTTTTTCAATTCCTGGCATTGAAGTTTTTTGTAAGTCAGAGATAACAGGTGTTCCATCATCAGAAAAACTTACAAGTGCAGAACGGAAGTTTGTACCGCCCGCATCTATTATTATTGCACTTTTTCCGCATAAAGCCTGATTCTCAAGAATATCACCGGAAGGTATAAGTCCGTAAACAGGAATCATCGGCTGGCAGGCTTTTGATTCAATGTTGTCGGCACTATTAGCACTGTCATTGCTTTTAAGTCCTTCATTCATATCATTTAAAATATTTTCTATTAAAGATGCTGTTGAAAAACGTTTGAAGTGATGCTTTTTAAAAAATACTTTTATCTGCTGACTCATAATTATTCCTTCATGTTTTGTTTTATTATTTTTCCGTTTATTATAACGGTTTGTATGTTATATCTTTTATCAAAGATAATTATGTCTGCTGCATAGCCCGGAGCGATTGTTCCGATTTTGTCGTACTTCATAATTTCGGCAGGATTGGCAGTTGCAAAACGAACAGAATCATTAAGTGCAAAACCATATTCTGTTGTGTTTTTTACTGCCTTAATCATAGTGAGTGCTGAACCTGCAATTACATCATCAGATTTACGATGAAAACAGCCGCCCCTCATTACAACCTCTTCGCCGTTTGCAAAAAGATGTTTTGCCTTTTGTTCTGTTGGAGTAAGGCAGTCTGTAATAAGCACAATTTTATCAACAGACTTATCGCGCTGAAGAAGCTTGAACAAATCCTTATGAACGTGAACTCCGTCTGCAATAATTTCGCATGATAATTCCGGATGAATAAGTACTGCACCTGTTGCTCCCGGGTTTCTGTGATGAAGATGACTCATTGCATTGAAAAAATGAGTTATGTGAAGGATACCAACCTGCATGCCTTCAACCATATGCTTGTATTCTGCATCTGTGTGGCCGGCCTGTAAAATTATTCCTTTTGATATGCAAAAAAGGGCAAGCTCCCTCATTCCTTTGAGCTCCGGTGCAACTGTCATGTTTACAATATGACCTTCAGAAGCATCCCATAAACGCTGCATGAGCTCTATATCCGGAAGCTTTACGGTACACGGTTTTTGAACTCCAAGTTTTTTCGGTGAAATAAAAGGACCTTCAAGGTGAATGCCCATAATTCTTGCGCCTTTTTCGTGACCCATGGCAGCTACAATTTTCTTTATTGTATCAATCATCACTTCTTCTGAGCTTGGGTACATTGTAGGATTAAAGGCTGTAACGCCGTACCTTGCCAAATCTTCAGACATCTGGAGAATGCCTTCTGTTGATGGAATATCTGTGCCGTTGCCGTTGAAGCCGTGGATATGAGTATCTATTAATCCAGGAGTGATGTAGTTTTTGTGAGCATCAATCAATTGTACGGAAGAAGAAAAAGACTTTTGCTTAAAACGGGCTTCGCTGAATACATCATCAATTTTGCCATTGTCGTTTATAAGAACTGCACAAAGGCCTTCGTTCGAGATTCCATTCAGCAGGATTCCGTTGTGAATACAGATAGCCATTTTATCCTCCATATGATTGATTTTTTATTTACACTTTATTATTCAGGCTTGCCGTTATAATAAAGCAGGTTCATATAACTGAGCCTTCGTTTATGATTTTTAATTGACTTCTTTAATTTTTCAAAATCCTTTTTACTGCTGTCCAGCCACAGGCATTCGGAAATTGCACAGAGGCGAGGGAACAGCATATATTCTGCAACCTTTGATGAAGGTAAATCTTCTGTCCAGAGATTACATTCGCCGCCAAGTACATATTCTTTTTCTTCTTCTGTAAAATCTGGAGAAACTGGTGAAAATGAATAAGCAGTTTTTAAGGTGATAAAGCTGAGGCGGCCTGGTTCTTCAAAAGAATCGTAGTTTTTAAAGTTCAGGTAACATTTATCCTGCGGCGACATTATTGCAAAATGTTTCATGCTTACCGGTTTTTTGCCGCCATCAACCTTGCGCCAGGATTGTACAATAACATCTTTTGGCAGCGGAAACTTTTCTGTATTATCAAGAACTTCATCCCAGCCAATTGGTGTTTTTCCAAGAGAAATAATAATTTCCGACATTTTTGTTGTAATCCAGGACTGGAGCTGTTTTTCTGATTCAAGCCCGAGCTTTTTCTTAAGAGCCTGACACTTTGGACATTTTTCCCATCTTGTAGTAAGACATTCATCTCCGCCAATATGAATCCACTGGCCCGGGAAAAGTCTTTTTAAGGTTTTGAAAGCAGCGGTATAAATATCAAAAATGCCCTTGTTGCCAAGGCAAAGCACATCTTCAAAGATTCCCCAGCGGTTTTCTACCTTATATGGTCCGCCGGTACAGCCGTATTCCGGGTAAGAAGCGAGAAGTGCAGAAACGTGACCCGGAAGTTCAACTTCCGGTACAACTGTAATGTTGAGCTTTTCTGCATAAGCTACAACTTCCTGTATCATTTCATCTGTATAATAATATTCGCGACGGTCGGTGTAATCGTTGTAATTGTCTTTTAAAAGCGGCATTGTGTGGGCTTCGCGCTGGGAACCGGTTTTTGCAAGCAGCGGATATTCAGGAACGTTGAAACGCCAGCCCTGGTCGTCGGTAAGGTGCCAGTGGAAGCGGTTCATCTTATGGAAAGCCAATGCATCAAGCAGTTTTTTGATAAAGTTGACGGTAAAGAAAAAGCGGCATGTATCAAAAAGAAAACCGCGCCACTTGAAAGCAGGGTAGTCGTATATTTCAAGGCAAGGCAGTGTAGTTTTGTTAGAGATGATTAACTGCTTTAAGGTTTGAATTGCATAAAATGCACCGGCTTTATCTGCAGCTTCTATGAGAATCTCTTTGTTTGTGATGTTGAGTTTGTAAGCTTCTGGTTTTGCATCTGTACCGGTGAGAGCTGAAAGTTTTACAGGGCAGCTTGACTGTACAATTTCGTACGCGCTGCATTTACAACCACAGGCTTCTAGCTGCTGTGCCAGAAAAGGAAGATATGACAAAAGCTCATCTGGTAAATTATTCTGTCCTGCAAATAAAGAAAAGCCGTTTTCAATGTTTAGTAAATCGTTTTTATTAACGATTCTTTGAGGAGCTGGTATAATTGATACAATTTTTTCCATATACATTCCTAAGATTCAATTTTTTTCTAAGATTATCGGGTCAAGCCCGATAATGACAAGTTTACAGCACGTCTGTAAGTGTGAAGTCTACCCAGATAATTCCGCGTTTCTGGCCGTTTTGTTCAAGTCCTTCTATAAGATATGCACCTAAATCGCGGGCAGGATTACTGAAGGTCTTTTTTCCCCAGAGCCATTCATCTGCTTCATAACCAATCTGGAACATAACTCCGTTTGGTGCATAGTTATTAGCCCAGTCCTGGAAATCTTCCTGCATTTGTTCAAGGGAACTAAACTGCTGACTGTCATTTACAAAAATCATATCGGATCGGTATGTTTTTGGAAGCCATCTTGAATCCCAATGCTTTACAAAAACAGAGTAGTTTGGATTTATCTGTTTTACTGCTTCGTCAACCTTCTGAGCATCTGAATCGGAAAGCTTTGTTCCATATCCGCGTGTGTTGGCCGGTTTATGCCATTCAACATCAACACCAAATCCTTTTACGCAGGGATGAGATTTGTATCTGTTCATTACGAGCTGTGCAAGTTCTTCCAAATCGCAGTTACCTGGTTCAACTTGCAGCCAGACTGAAAAACCTGCTTTATCAAAAGCGGTGAGGGCAGCTTCGTTTTCATCTTTGTCTGAAAAATGAATGTCTTGAGATGAACTTTTTCCTGGAAAATTAAGCCTGCATGTCCAGTCTTTTTCGGATACTGTGCCGACTATCCAGATTAAAGCTCCGTTACTTCCTTCGTAATAGCTGGACATTTTATTTACATAAGAAACCCACTTGCTTGCAGATGGAAATGGATCTATTCCATATTCCGAGCTTCTGCATCCAGCCCATTCAACATCGCCTTTAGTTGCAATATGTTCACCAATTGCAGTTGAATTAGGCGCATTTGTACAGCACGAAATAATACCAGCCATTAAAGCTGCTCCCCCAAGAATTACTAAAATTGTTGTTATAATACTTTTCTTTTTCATTTTAACTTCTTCATCACCTTTTTTAAAGTAAAATCAACCCAGATTATTCCACAGTTTTGATTTTCCTGAACACCTTCTGCAAGAGTGTCTCCCAATTCCTTTACAGGATTTTCCATTTTAGACCAGATGCCGGAATCGGCTTCGTAACCAATCTGATATACAACTGTGTTTGGTGCAAAATGATCGGCCCAGGCCTTAAAACCTTTCTGCATTGTAGCTAACGAACCGTGTCCCTGACTGTCGTTTACAAAAATCATATCGGAGCGGTAAGTTTCTGGCATCCAGTTTTCGTCCCAATGCTTTGCAAAGTAATTAAAGCGTGGATCAGCCTTTTTTACAGCCTTGTCTATAGCTTTTGCAACATCATCAGTAAGCGGAGTACCGTAACCATCGGTGTTGCCGCATTTATACCATTCAACATCAACACCAAAGCCTTTTACGCTCGGGTGCTTTTTATAGCGTTTCATTGTCTGATAGGCGAGTTCAACTATATCTGCATCGCCCGGTTCTACCTGAAGCCATACCTGGTAGCCTTTTTCGTCGCAAAGTGTAAGGAATGCTTCATTTTCATCGGCAGGGAAGTCGCATACACCTTCAATTGGTTTTTCAAGCGGGAAGTTAAGAATACAGCTTTTTTGTGTGCTGTTTCCTTCTATGTGACCTACAATCCATACAAAAGCAGGTGCACTTCCCGGGAACTGTTCACCGATTTTTGCGGCATATTTGCTCCATTCATCGTTTGAAGGGAACGGACGGATTCCATACATTGAGCAGCGGCAGCCGGCAAAGCTTACAGGCGCTGTTTTTTCGGGGATTTTGGCGCCTGCTTTTTTGGTGCAGGAAAGATTAAGTGCTGCAGAGCCGAGAATCAGCAGGGTAACAAGCGCTGTCGTAAAGTGATTTTTAGCTGTTCGTTTCATTTTTTACTCCATTTTTTAGTATATTTATAATTTCCGGATTTTCTTCTATATCAGTCCACTGGAAGTAGATTACGTTTCCGTGTCCGGCTTCCAGAGCAGTTTGTATTGTCTGTTTATTTTCTTCGAGTGTGATTTTTTCATCCCTGTAATAGTTTTTCAGCTGTACGGAAGGGATTATAGGAATATTTCGGGAAACTGGCATTGAAAGCTGTGCTTTGTTTACCTGGGTTTCCATATCTTGAACGAGCGTTTTTATATAGGAAAGCTCGGTTTTCATCATATGATGATAGGCCATGGGTGTAAAAAAGTTAACATGTTCAGAAAGAGTTGCAAGATTTTGACCTAAGATTTTTGAAACTGCACCATTGAATGTGCCTTTTGTCCAGGGAACAGCATGTAATCCAAGTATTTTTGGATTACATTGAGCTGATTCACCTGATTTAACTATGATTTCACGGCAACTTTTTGTAATATCATTTATAATTGAACAGCGCCAGTCTCCGATGTCTTTGCCCTTGCCAGATTCAAGAAAAGCTTTTTGCTCATCCCGGCAGCGGGGACAAAAACACGTTTCTTTAAGGGTATCAATAGTTGTGCTGTTATTTTCGGGAGTGATTACCTCCCAGAATTGAAAAAAACGGATAAAGTCAAGGCTAAGACTGTTCACGTTTAAGGTGCAGTCTTTTTCGAACCTGTTATAAAAGCTTTCGAGCCATTCTCTGTTTGTAGGGCATACAAAACGAACCCAACCGTCTACTGCAGGGCTTCCATCCTTTGTAATGGCAAAAAGTGTCGGGTCAGTTTTTTCATCACCAAGAAAAACAGGTTCAATAAGGTTGACAAAAAAGCCTTCGTGCTGGAGCTGTTCCAAAAAATCAGAATCTGTTTTGCAGTCCTGGCCGATAAAAAGGGTGTTGAACCCGAGCTCGTGCCAGAGGCTGATTGTTGCGTTCAGATTTTTTGGAACTGAATAAAGTTTTACTCCATACATAAGGCTTTCCTTATCATCCTTTTTTATCTTTTATTAACCCTTTACACCAGAAATAACGGTACCCTGAATAAAGTACTTCTGGAAAATAAAGAAGATTACTACAGGCGGTATCATAACCATGATTGTTGCGGCAGACATAAGTCCGCTGTTGTTGAAGTAGAGCGCGTTGAAAGACTGCAAGCCAAGCGCAACTGTGTATTTCATCTTGTCCTGGATGTAAATAAGGGCATAGTAATAATCATTCCACCAGAAAATTGCTGTCTGCAAACCGATTGTAAGAAGAACCGGTTTTGCCTGCGGTGTAATAACGTACCACAAAATCTTAATCGGGCCGCATCCATCAATTTTTGCAGCTTCATCAAGTTCAAGTGGCAATCCCATCATAAACTGACGGATAAGGAATACGTTCATGGCACTGCAGGCAAAGAATGCAGGTACTGTAAGAGGAAGGTAAGTATTATACCAGCCTAACCATTTGTACATTACAAAGCTTGGGATAAGTGTAACCTGCGGAGGCAGCATCATCGTAGAAAGCAGAATCATAAAGAGGACGTTTCGACCCTTAAAATGGAATCGGCTGAAACCATAAGCAACAAGTACTGAAGATAAAACTGCACCAAACGTTGCAATGAAAAGTATGAACAGTGTATTTAAGATGTAGCGCGGGAACGGAGACTTTTTCAAAGCATCTGAGTAGTTACGCCAGTTAAAGCGGACTGTTCGTACACGCTGGTCTGGAGTTGCCGGTGGAAGAAGATAGCTTTCTGCCGGATACTCAGGGTTTACGTATTTCCACATCTTGTCAACTTTTTCTACATAAGCAAGTTCACGTTTTTTACCGTTTACTTCAACATTGTATACAAAATATTTCTGATCTGCTTTTCCAAGCTCTGGTATTGCAACCTGTTTTCCTTCAAGAGGAATTAAAGAAGCAGGGACAGTCTTAATTACTGTTTTTGACGAAAGTGAACCACAGAGCATGCTTGCTACAGGGTAAAGAACAAATACACTTCCTAAAATAAGGAATATTAATGCAATTGTTTTTCGTCTTACTTCAAGTCCATGTTTTGTTACTCTCATTTTTTTACCTCACTGTCGTAGAATACCCACATACTTGAGCTCTTGAATACAAGCAATGTAAGTATAAGTATGATGACGAACAGTACCCATGCAAGTGCAGAGGCATAGCCCATGTTCTGATACTTAAATGCGTTGTTGTACAGGTATAGATTAAAGAACTCTGTAGAATGTGCCGGTCCACCTTTTGTAAGTACCATTGGTTCTGCAAAGTACTGGAAAGATCCGATAATTCCCATAATAAGCTCGTAGAAGAAAATTGGTGTCATCTGTGGGATTGTTACGTGAATCATCTGCTGCCATTTGTTACAACCGTCGAGTTCAGCAGCTTCGTACAATTCTGTAGGAATACCCTGAAGTCCAGAAAGGTAAATAATCATGCTTCCACCACAGCTCCAAACAGAAAGGAATAGGAAGCAGTAGAGTGTATATTTAGGGTCGAGCAACCATTTTGGTGCAGAACCGCCGAATTGTCTGATTATATAGTTTATGATTCCGTACTGGTCATCAAAAAGACCACGCCAAAGCATTGCTATAACAACTCCGGAAATAAGTGAAGGAAGATAATAGAGTGTTCTCCAGCCCTTCATTCCGGCAACTTTCATATTAAGAATATAAGCAAGCAAAAAGCCGCAGATAATTCCGATTGGAATTGAAAGCATTGAAAACTTAAGTGTTACTTTAAGTGAGTTCCAGACATAATGATCCTTGAACATTTTTACAAAATTGCCAAATCCAATAAATACGGGAGCATTACGTCCGTCATATCTTGTAAGAGAAAGAAATAACGAGGCCAGCATTGGTCCGGCTGTAAAGATAAGGAATCCCAGCAACCAAGGGCTGATAAACACATATCCCCACAAATTCTTAGTTTTATTGTTTCTTAACATACGATTTTTACTTGTCATGTATGCCTCCTGTGTTTAAAGAAATGCGAGCAGTTGCGCAGCATTTCATTGAATTGCAGAATGGCGGGTTTACAACGCTTGCGTTGTAAACCTTCCTTTCTTAAAGAAACGCGAGCAGTAGGGGATGCTCTAGACATCCCCTACAGTCAATTACTTCTGATTTTCCCAGTATTCATCAAGGTATGTCTGAACTTCTGCATTGAGATCGTCAGCAACCTTATCTGTATCCTCTTCGAAACCAGAAATTACGTTAGCCATTGCAGTTTCCATTGCATCCCATACTTTACCAAAGTTTGGAACCCAAGCTTCGTTGTTAGGATTGTCTGCATAAGCACCTGCATCAATAAGAACCTGCCAGTTGATGTTAGGGCGTCCTTCTTCAATAACTTCGCCATTTTCGTCAACTACGCCATTCTTTCTTTCTTCAATCCAAGATTTCTGGAACTGTTTCATAGCAGGAATACCACCATAGTTCTTGTTAAGGCGGATGTAGTTTTCTGGCTGGAAGAGCCATTTGTAAACTTCCCAAGCCTGGTCGTGGTTCTTAGCACTCTTACACATTACGAATGTATCGATGTTTGTAGCAGATACAATGTGTCCGTTGAATGAAGGAATTGGAGCAATGTTCCAGTTGAAGTTTGCATCCCAACCTTCGTAAGCATAGCTCATCCATGAGAAGATTTCCCACATAGCACATTTGTTTGAACCAAGTGGATCGTTGTCGCCAAAGAGGGCAGCACCGGCATTTGAATCTGAACTTGGGCGTACTTTGTATACGAATACCTGGTCGCGCAAGTCTTTGAATGCTTTTTTCCATTCAGGTGAGTTCATCTGAGCTGTCTTCATATCATCAGAGATACCAAGTGCTACAGAATTACCATTCTTGTCAAAGTATTTTCCAACCCAAGCGCGGAATGGAGCCCAGTCTGTACCATCGTAACCGAACTGTGTAACGCCTTCCATGTCGAAGTCTGGTGAATAAGTGTTGTTTCCGTCTTTATCCAAAGTCATTCTTCTGGCCTGGTCAATCATTTTTTCATAAGTCCAGTCTTTTGTTCCCCATGTTGTAGGAGGGTAGTCAATTCCTGCACGGTCAAAAATGTCTTCGTTATAGTAGAGAGCTGATGGATAATATCCGATTGGAAGTCCAACAAGCTTGTTTTCACCATTGATGCTGTATCTCATGCTGTCAACGAGTGCATCGTCGTAGGCATTAAGATCAATTCCGTCTTTCTGAAGATATGGCTCAATGTCCATCCATTCATCGATGAACTTACCAACGCCCATAACTCCAACAGGACCACAGATATCTGGTGTCATGCCGCCGGCAACAAGTGTAGTAAATTTCTGTTCTGAATCTGCATACTGTACAGTTACAAATTCAAGAGTGATGTTCTTTTCCTTACCAATTGTGTCATTGAATTCTTTTGCAAGAGCTTCATGAACTGCAACCTGTGAAGGATCAGTACCTGTACCAAAACCAACCATTACCTGGATCTTGGTTCTTTTATCCTTGGATGCTTTTTTATCTTTATCACATCCAGCCATGAGCAGCATTGAAAAACAAGCTGCAAGTACGATTAAAGCTTTTGAGCTTTTACGTAAAAGTTGTTTCATAATCAAAATCTCCTTTTTGGTATGATATTTTGTCATCTACAACTCTAATTATGAACGGAAAATTACGTTTGTCAAGAAAAAACTTTCACGTAAAAGTTAAATTTTTTGAAAATTTTGTTATATTTGCGAAAAATATCAAAAATGGCTGGAAAAATTGTGAAAATATCATAAAAATTTTAGTTGACAACTCAGTAATACTCGTGTTAAAGTTTTCACGTGAAAGTAAAATAAAAAATGCATTATTAAATGAAAAATTGGAGGTAATTTTATGGCAAACAAGGAGAAGTTATTCTCTTTTCTAAAAGACAGTTCAGTTCAGATAAAAGAGAATATAAATCAGACTACTAAGGAACCTTGGCTGATGCTTGAAGCAAGCCGAAAGCGTTCTCTTACAAATACATTATGCTGGGGTATTACAAATAATGGTTCAGATTTTGCAAGAATAGGTACTCAGGAAGGTGATTTGTTAAACGGCTTTGTTCACGAAGATCCTTATAAAACAAGAATGCTCGGTTCTTATCTTTATATTACAGATATTGAAGCAAAAAAATATTTTACAGCTACCTGGTATCCTGTAATGCACAGGAACCAGAAGCTTGAAACAACCTTTAAGTTTGGTTCTGTAGAAACAAAAACTTCTTATATAAATCTTGATGTTGAAACAATTAAGTTTATTCCAGATGAATTTTATGGTCTTATTCAATATGTAAAGATTAAGAATACTTCAAAAAATGAAAGAAAACTCCGTGTTTTTTCTGTAGAGCCTGTAAACGTAGGTGATGCACGCGGAACTCAATTTTCCGGTTTTAATTCTCTTATGATGGCCGGCGGTCTTTTTGATAAAAAAATAGACGGTCTTGTATGGCGCAACAACTATGGTATTCCTTTTGATGCAGATGAAGATAAAATCAGGGGTCTTTTCGGTAAAGTTCTGGTTCATCTTTCATCAGAAAAAACTTCAACATATTCAGCACGCTATAAGGATTTTGTAGGTCATTACACAAACACAATGGCAAATCCGGCTGGTGTATTGGCAGACAAGCTTGCAGAAGAAGATTCACAGGAAATGTGCAGCTCTCTTTCTGTAATTGCCAATGATATTACACTTAAAGCAGGCGAGGAAAAAGAGCTTGTTTTTGCTATGATTGCAGAAAATACAGAAGATTATTATTACAATGGAAAAGCAGAGCTTAAAAAAGCAATGAAGATGATTGCAACTCCTGCCGCAGCACTTAAGCTTTATAAAGAAGTTTCTGATGGCTGGAAGGATGAACTCGATAAGCTTCAACTTAATGTTTCCGGAGAAGAGGAGTTTGTTCATTCCTTTAAGTGGCTTCAGTATCAGTGTGCAATGGTTTGCTGCCTGAACAGAATGAAGTCACGCTTCCATTCAGGTTTTGAATACGGCTTTGGATTCAGGGACATTCTTCAGGATATGCTTGCGCTTCTTCCTTATGATCCAAAACGAACAAGAGACTTCCTTCTTTATACAGCTGAACAGATGTTCTCTGACGGTTCTGTTTATCACAACTTCTACGTTTCAGCACCTGGTACAAGAGGCTTCCACGCCTGTGATGATCCAATGTGGCTTATTTATGCAGTTTGCGAATATATCAAAGAAACAGCTGATTTTGCATTCCTTGATGAAGTTGTCCCTTATGCAGATGTAAAAGAAGGAATGCTTGATAAAAAAGCTACCGTTATGGAACACTGTGTAGCCGCCCTTGATCATATGTGGAAATATTCAGAAGACGGACTTCCAATCATGTATGATGCAGACTGGAATGACGATTTGAGCGGATTCCCGGATCACCTTTCTGTAATGGCAGCCGAAATGCTTTACAAAGCACTCGTTGATTTCGAAGCACTCTGCGCAGCCTCTTCAAAAATGAAAGATTACGGAAGAATCTGCGGCGAAAAAGCAAAAATCGTAATGAAATCTGTAAACGAATACTGTATCGACTCAAAGGGACTTTATACACGTCTTCTTGGGCCTGGAAAAAATCCAAAAAACAGCTTTGGTTCATCAGACACAGACGGAATTGTTTTCTTAGAGCCAACAGCCTGGGCTGGATACAGCGGAATTGCAACAAAAGAACAGTTCCTTAAATCAGCAAAAATAGTTGAGAAAAAACTTGCTGCAAAAGGCGGAATCTGTATCTGTACAACAAACACCGACCTTGCAAAAGGCAAGCTCCCTGATTTTGAAAGCGGTTATATAAGAAACGCACCTGGTAAAAAAGAAAACGGCAGTTTCTTCCGTCATCTTGAATCATGGGTAATTGCTTCTTACTGTAATTACGGCGAAGGTAAAAAAGCCTGGGAACTTTTCTACAACACACTTCCTGCAGTTTGCTATGAAAATACAGAAGCTTATTCTGCAGAACCTTTTGTTTATCCTGAATACGTTGCAGGTCCAGCCAGCCAGGATTACGGCAGAGCAGGACACACATGGCTTACAGGAACAGCTCCAACTCGTCACCGTGTAGTTGCAGAAAATATTTTCGGACTTAAACCTGATTATAACGGACTTGTAATTGATCCGTGTGTACCTTGCTGGGAATCATTCAGTGCTTTCCGTATTTTCCGTGGAACAAAGTTTGAGTTCAAGTATGAAAACAAGGATAAAAAGCAGAAAGGCGTAAAAGCTGTTAAGATTGACGGCAAGCTGATTAAAGGCAACTGCATTACAAAAGAATGGTTCGACGGTAAAAAACATAAAGTAACTGTAGAAATGTAAGGTAAGGTAGAGAAAATGATTCGTTTTATTGACCGGACATTTAAAACTTACTCAATTCCAGAGCTTGAAAAGCATGGACAGAAGGGAAGTGCGCTTAAAATCTTTGCAGAAAGCAGGGCTGTTAAAGCTTATTCTTTACCGGCTCTTGTTGATGTTGATAAAGCCGCTTCTTTGCTGCCTGAAAATCCTTCAGAAGAGGATTGTGAAAAAATCCTGAAGCTTTCGGTTTTTACCTTTATGGGTACGGACGGAATGCGCGGAAAGGTGAGTGTAGAAAAGTTTTCATATCTCCAGTCGCTGCAAAAGTACACTGGTGAAAATCTGATTACAATTCCACTTCTTGAGCTTTCTGTAGCTGCATTTGTCCGCATGCTAAAGGAAACCGGCAGAAAAATGCAGGTTTGTGTCGGTAACGACAGCCGCGATAAAGCTACAAACTGGGCTCTGGTAAATGCTGTAAGAAATGCTTTCTTGAAGAACGGTGTTCAGCTTACAGATTTAGGCGTAGCTCCAACTCCTTATGTTCCGCAATATATGATTGCAAACGGCATTCAGGGTGGAGCTGTGCTTACGGCGAGTCATAATCCTTCTAACCAGAATGGAATTAAGTTCTTTTTTGACGGAAAAAAGCTTTTGAGTGACGGTTCTGACGGCGATTTTATTCTCTCTGCCTATATGGTTGAACTTGCCTTGAACGAATCTGAAAATGGTAATTGTAACAGCGGTTTTGAAGCTGACATGGATTTTAAGAAATGTGATTATACAAATTACGATTACCAGGATTATGTAGACAAGGCTGTAAACTTCCTTGAAAAAACAATTTCACCTGAATATAAGCAGAAAATCAGAGGTTGCAGGATTATTGTTGATACAGCTAACGGAGCCTGGTCTGTATATGCCAAACGGTTCTTTGAGCGCAATAATATGAGTGTTGAACTTTTGAATTGTACGCCAAAGGGTGAAAATATAAACCATAACTGTGGTGTTGCAGAAATTGAAGGTCATGCTGATTTCAGTGCCCGGGAATTAAGTTCTGCGCCGGAAGTTATACGAAAAGTGTATACAGAAGGCAAGAATAGTTCTGAAGATGTATACGGAATTGCACTAGATGGCGACGGCGACCGTGGTTTTGTAATGAAATATGAGCGGAAGCTGGATAAAGTTGTTGTTTATGATGGTGATGCAGAGGCTTATTTAATCGAAGCACTTATTGCAACAGGTGCACATGCCAAAAACGCCGTATTTACAATTGAATCCGACTTAATGGTTGGAATCCAGATGCAGGAAAAGTTCGGACTTAATCCTGTTATGGTTGATGTTGGCGATAAGTGGATTTGCAATCAGAATCCTGAAGAGCTGGAAATTGGTTTTGAATCCTCCGGACATGTAATTGTTCCTTGCAGAATGGGTGAGTCAAAAATCCTTCTTACAGGAAACGGCCTTTTAACAGCATTACTTACAATTGCTTCCATGGAATATGGAAATGTTCCGTTTGAAAAAGGCTATTCCAACACATTATATACCTATTTTGTAAAAAAAGAGCTGTTTTATAACGGCAGTTCTTTGTGGGCTTCTGATTTAAGTCTTATACAGGACGAAATATCAAAGCTCAAGAGGTTTACTGCGGAAATTATCCGCATGAAAGACCCGAATGTTCTTGTTTTCTCAATATTTGATAATGGTAAAAAATGTGCCCTTATCTTTATCAGAAACTCAGGAACAGAAGATAAAAACGCGGTTTACTTAAAATGCCGCAATGGATTTGAACAGATATTCCTCCCTATAACTAAAAAAATCAGCGCTTTACATCGAAGCAAAATGCTCGATAGTACCAGGGAAGAAGTAATCTGTGAAAATAAAATAATGGGCATCCTTAATCAAAAGGGATTCTTCGTCAAGGGAGATTTAAACTCCGCTTCCTCCGGCGTGATAGAATCGGCCCTTCATGCATTGGTAAAAGAAAGAATTATCTGTAATAAAGATGATTCATATCATTTACTTGCATAAAGTTTTTTTTGTTTCTCCATAACTTCGGAGGCGGCAAAACGTTATAAAGCTTTTATGTTTTTTTGCTTTAAGATGGTTTGCCGTCTCCCTTTTTTATAATCAATATTTTTAAAATAAAAAAAGCTTTCTTTGAAATTAAAGAAAGCTAACTTCTGATAAAAATATATACCCGAAAGGAGACTTGAACTCCTACAGGATTGCTCCCACTAGGACCTGAACCTAGCGCGTCTACCAATTCCGCCATCCGGGCTTACTTGTTTAATAATATCAAAAATACGCATTTTGGTCAAATCGTAAAGAAATGTACTATTGCAGACAACTGTAAAGACAAATTATCAATATTACGAGTATGACAATACAGGCAATGTAAATCCAAATTGGCAGACTGGAGTTTGTAAGACTGCTTTTACTGAAAATCTTTCGAAAAGTAGTATCCTGAGAAACGCCGATATTTCTGTTTTTCTGATAATTATTTACTGCATATCCGCAGTTAGGGCAGCCGTGTTTAAACTCTTCGGTGTTACCGGTGCGGCCGCATTTTGGGCATCTTACTGAAGAAAAAAACTTACCACAATTTGTGCAGACCTTTGCGTTCTGGGCAACTTCGGCACCGCAGCTTTCGCAATAGAACTTTGCTTTTTCAAACTTTTTACTTTTCTTCATAGAAATCACAAATATCTAAAACAAGGAACTTCTGCTCAAATAAATCAATATATTCATTTACATTTGCAGAAAATGATTTGCATTCTTTTTTATTGCAGTAGGTAATGTATTTAATAAAGCTCTTTGCTTCAATTCCGCTGAAATCTTCAGGATTATCAACCTTACAGGTAATCTTTCTGCCATCATATTCAAGGTATTTTCCGTAGATAACCTTACCTGTAACCGGATTTGTAAGAAGGTAAGAGCCAGGACATTCAACAGCCTTTTTCTTTGACTTGTTTACAATCATATCAACAGATAAAAGTCCATCATCAGAAGCCTGAACAGGTGGTTCTGCGGATTCAAGTTCTGTTGATTTTACCTCTGTTGCTTCATTTTCAGCTGCTTCTGATTGAGTTTTCTCTGATGGAGCTGCATCATTCTGTGCTGAATCAGTTGTCTCAGCTTGAGGAACCTCTATTGTTGTTGCTTCATCTGTTTCATCTTCCTCAGAACCTTCAGCAAACTCGCATATCCTGGCAATGATTTTCTTCTTAAAATAATCACTGAAAGAGCTTACAATCTCGTTTATTCCAAGACATTCAGCCTTTTTACGCTCATCATCTGAAAAAATATTACTTACCTGAAGAATAAAGAAAGTAGGGCCAATGAATATTTCGCTTTTTACATACTGTACAAGAGTTTTCCAGTGGCGTGGATATTCAACGGAACTAACAACAATAAAATCAGGCTTGATTTCTTCAACATTATCCATAGCCTTTAAAAGCCAGTTGTAATTGATAACATCGATTTTGTTCTCATTGAAAATATCTGTATAAAACTTTACAAGCTCTTTATCTTCAGAAATAACAAGCGCCTTCATAATCCCGCCTTATAAACTTTTGTGCTTAAACTTTATTCAGTTCCAAGATTTACAACAGAGTAGTCATAAATTGTCCAGATGCCTTCGCGCTGACGTACTTTATATGTGTAGCTCTTTTTCTCGCTGTAGTTAGGATACTTAAACCATTCTGTAACAATTACTGAACCTTCTGTAGGAGTATAAGTTGTTTTTTCAATCTGGAACTTTTCCGGTACAGCAATAATATCGTTTTCAATTCGTGACTGCATCAAATCTGCCTTAAAGGAATCAATCATTCTTTCGCGTTCTTCTGCAGAAACAGTAATGTATTTTTTCTTTAAGTTAGGATTTCGCTTAAGCATAGATTCAACATCCATGTAAAGGAAGTACTGATCCCAGAGTGATTTCTGACGTGCAATAATTGTCTGTTCAACAATCTTATCCGGAGCAAGAGCTTCAGGCTTTAAGATTTCTGCTGTCTGTGCGCTTACAGGAATGTAAGAAGAGCTTACTGCAGATGGAGAAGGGCGAACTTCAAGAGTAAGTCTGTTTGAATTGATGCTTATAAACTTTGATTTATAAAGCTCCGGATAAAAGCTCATTTCAAGATAGTAAACAGAAGGATTTTCAATATTGATGTAATCCTTAAGATTTTCGATGAAAGAATATTCTTCACCCTGTTCAAGAGCAATTTCCCTGAAGTATACAGTTGTGTTTGAGGTTCGTTTTTCAATAAGATTTTCTGTATTCGGGAGACGTGTGTTCTTTACGGTAAAAGCATTAAAATCCAAACTGAACATTCTATCATCAGCAAGCTTAAAACGTAAAGTTTCAGTACCTTCATTTTTAATAGTTATGTGTACGTTAATAGGATTATCCGCAGAGTTTCCCGGGTAATAAATCGCACGGTTATGATACTTAATGCTTACGGAAGCTTTAGAAAAATCATTTTTATTCTGAGCAAACAGTTGTATCTGTCCAAAAAGCGAAAAAATCGTTATAATTGATAAAAGTTTACGGCTTTTCAACATTATCTCCTTGATTCTATGCTGTAAATATTATTATCTATATTATATTATCGGTTATTTTAAATGAAATCATTATCATCTTCAATAAAAGATTTACTTCATTCCTGGCCTCAGTTTAATAATGCTGTAAGCAGTCTTGTTTCGGAAAATGCAAAGTATCCTGTAGATGTACTTGGTATTCACGGATGTTTATTCGGTTACTTTACAAATGAACTTGTAAACAAGATTTCCTTTGCAAACTTACAGGCTGTTCAATACAACAATGCCACTGCTTATACAGAAAAGCAATATAAAACCTTCTCCAAAGATCTTGTAATAGTTGTTCTTGGAGAAACAGAAGCAAATAAGCTTTATACAGATTTTACAACAGTCATGCCGGAAGCAGAAGTTTATATTCTGTCGTATTTCAGCAGTATTCCATACAGGCCGGCCGCTCCGGGTTCTGCAATTTTTGGACAAAGGGCAGGAGTGCTTTCAAAGCTTGCTTCAAAAAATGATTATGATCTTCTGAATAAAAAGCCGCCAAGAATCTTTATTGTAACGATGCGGGCTTTTCTTAATTCATTGCCGCCACCTGAAAGTATAAATAAAGGCAGCTTTACGATTAAAGTAAAAGATTCAATTGATACAGTAAGAATTGCCGGACGTCTTTCTGAGCTTGGTTATACAAGAGTTTCAAAGGTAGGGGTGCGCGGTGAGTTCAGCCTTCGTGGTGAAGTTCTTGATATTTTCCTTCCGCTTGATGAAAACCCGACAAGGTTTATTTTTGACTTTGATGAAATTGAATCAATTAAAACCTTTGAAACAGAAAACCAGACAACCCTTGGTTCAAAAGAAAGCGTGTTTATTTATCCGATGAAAGAAGTCCTCTGGAATGATGAACTTGTTGATGTTCTGGAGAAAAAGCTTGATGATTATCAGAACAGTGCAATTTCAAATGATAATGATTCAGCTGGTTTGGGTGGCGCAGAAAATAACCCGAATGTTCATTTGCCATTTACTGATTTTGGCCTTGAGTTTAAGAATAACCTTATCAATAATCTCAGAACAAAAGGAACTTCAGAAGGTGAAGAGCTTTATTACGGGCTTGTTTTTGACCGCCAGTATTCGGTTTTAGATTATATTACAGATAATACCTTTGTATTATTGTATGATTTTGACAGGCTTGAAAATACTCCTATGCTTCTGGACAGAGAGTATAAATCAAGCTATAGAAAGGCAAGGGGAGTTTTAGCAGCGCTTCCACCTCAGCTTATAAAGTTTGAACTTAATTCTTTGCTAGAAAAACACTTAAACTGTATAAATATTAAGACAATTAAAGGCTCACCTTTAGAAGAAATCGAAGAAAATGCTAAGTTTGAGGGCAATTCACAGGATGAAATCCATTATACAGAGGAAAAGCCTCATCCTGGCCAAATAACTTATGCAGAAATGCTGGGGTATGAAAGCCCGCAGGATAATAAAATCTACGAAAAACCAGCCCCTGCAGTAAGCCGTATAACAATTGATGCAGAACCTGGACGAAGCTTTTTTGGAAACATCATCTTCATGAAAGAGGAGCTGGAAAAGCTTCAGAATGATAACTGGAATGTATTTATATTTACAAACAGCGAAAATCAGCAGCTCAGAATCCACGAAATCTTCAAAGAGTTTACCGATACAGAAAAAACTAATCCTGTAAAACTCATTCCTAAGGCTGTTTCTGAAGGCTTTATAATTCCAGATAAAAAGCTTCTTGTTATTCAGGAAAACGAGATTTTTGGCCGCAGAAAATATATACCAAAATCACTTTCAAAAGCAAAAAGTAAACCGATTGACACCTTTGTTGACCTGAATCCGGGTGATTACGTAGTACACGTAAACTGGGGAATTGGACTTTTCCATGGAATTGAACGTGTAAAAGCCATGGGAAATGAACGCGATTATATCAAGCTTGAATATGCTGATGAAGAATACGCTTTTGTTCCAATTGAACAGGTAAATCTTGTTCAGCGGTACATTGGAAATGAAGGCAACACTCCAAGACTTGACCGTATTGGAAGTAAGGCGTGGGAAAACCGGAAGAATAAGGTTCAGCAGTCGGTAGAAGAGCTTGCCAATAAGCTTATAGATTTGTATTCAAGGCGAAAGACATCTGTTGGTTTTGCTTTCCCTAAGGAAACTGAATGGCAGACAACCTTTGAAGCTGCGTTCCCGTATGAAGATACTCCAGACCAGATAACGGTAACCGAAGAAGTTAAAAAGGAT
>JAEEGJ010012145.1_pt1 | contig 21447 bp, 18 predicted proteins | sample 8958761 | NCBI WGS metagenome assembly JAEEGJ01 (sample SAMN16246546, study PRJNA631951) | gut metagenome | biome: gut microbiome; feature: rumen; material: RS-attached | host: Bos | place: Iran: Karaj | collected 2018-10
TCGAGGTAATAATGTGTGCCGTCTTCGGGCTCCGTACCCTGGCCCAGTTCGACAAGGAAATCAAGAACTACTATTCGGATACTGAAGGAAAGACCATGACCGGCATTTCGGTGCAGCTGGTCTTTTTGGTAATAGTTGCCTTCTTGTCTTTCCTGGCAAACCTCATAGGCAGGCCCGCTTTCGTGCATTCGCCTCTGATCATCATTCCGTCCCTGGCATTCTCGTGCTTCCTTTTCGCCATATTCTACGTATGCTTCAAGGTCAACTTCTACGCCAAGGATTTCCGCAAGGAAGCGCAGGATGACATCCCTGACGAGTCGCCTGTCCTGGAGGAAGAAGGGGATGACACTTCGCTCGAAGCGAAGATCGCAGCCGTGATGGATGAGAAGAAACTATATTTGAAGCCGGGGCTCAAGATTTCGGACGTGGCAGGAGCGGTCGGTTCGAACCGCACCTATGTCTCGAATGCAATCAACAACGTAGCCCGTATGCCCTTCGCCGATTATGTGAACACAAGGCGCATAGTCTATGCGAAAAAGCTGCTTTCCGAGAGCCGTTCCGACGGCGATCCGGCCATCACTTCCGTGGCATCCGAAGCCGGCTTCGCTTCCTTCCCTTCTTTCTACAGGGCTTTCATAAAGTACGTCGGAATGCCGCCTTCGGAGTGGCAGAAGGGCTTTAAAAGCTGATTTCGTACGATTTGAAATGTAAAATATCTTATATGAAATTCCGCCTCTTTCCAAAAATGGGCGGAATTTCTACATTTGCACCTGCGGATATGGAGGAATGGTTCCTTCCATTTTTCCGAAAAGACTATTAATCCAGATCAATTAATAGTATTTATCTAGTTAGGGCGAAGTCCGGCTCCGTGGGAGTCGGATTTCATTGTTTTACGAGATTGAATCCCGGCGACGCCCATTCGGTGTCGGAGATAAGATATCCCTCGAGATCCGGGCGGGAGAGAATGAACTCGCGGGCGGCCTCCACTCCTATTACCATACAATAAGTTGCATAGGCGTCGGCTTCGAGGGCGCTGGGGGCGACTATGGTCGCGCTGAGAAGATTGTGTTCGACGGGATAGCCGCTGCGCGGGTCGATGGTGTGGGAGTATTTCTTTCCGTCCTTGATATAGAACTTGCGGTAATTGCCGGATGTGACTATGCCCTGGGCTCGGCCGTCGGATTCCCAAATGCCGTCCAGGTCGGCTCCCGGGGTGTTGTTGCCGTCCACGGGCCTGTCCACTCCCACGCGCCAGGGTTTTCCTGCAGGATTGAGTCCGTCGCAGAAGATTTCCCCGATATCAACCAGCATGTCCTTCACCCCTATACTATATAGGTATGCGGCCACCTTGTCGCAGCTGTATCCCTGGGCGATGGCGTTGAAATTGAGTCCCGGTCCGAAACCGAATCCCCACTTTTCGAATATCGCACCGGCACTGCAGTCCACTGCGCCGCCGGTTTCTTCTTTGAACCTGTCGGCTGCTGCCAGCACTTCCTTGAACATAGGGCTCAGTTCTACGGCCTCGCCGGCATTGAAGCGGCTGAGTTGCGAAGCCTTGTTGTAGCCGGAAAGCGTCGTGTCTATCTCTTCCAGTATGGCCTCGATCGTCTTCTGGATTTCGGCGGGCCTGGCCTTCACTCCAGACAGGTTGGCCTTTACGCTCCAGGTTCCGCCCTGGGCGTAGCCGCCGAATTGGGCATATCTGGGCTGGCCGCAGGATGTAAGGACCAGGGCGGCGGCGAGCAGCGCGCCTATCAGGAGTCTATTCATTGCTTTCATATGCTTGCTTGGTGCATCCTAGGGTGAAATATACTGCTTCCACTGCCGTGAGGGCGGCGGTTTCGGTCCGCAGGCGGCTGGGGCCCAGATGCACCGGCACGAAGCCGGCATCCAGCGCAGCCCTCACCTCCTCCTGCGAAAAATCCCCTTCGGGTCCTATCAGGACGGTCACGCTGGCGGCAGCAGCAGGCGCCAGCCTATCGGTCGGGGAATGCAGGTACCCGGCCCCCCTTTTTTCGGGGGCCGGGACCTGCCCTTTCCCCGCCGCGGAGGATTTGGCTGCTGCCGCCAGAATATCCATGATAGACCCGCGGGCGGCCACATCGTCGGAACAGTATGCGATTAGCTTGATGGAACCGGTAATGCTGGTTCCATCAGCAACGAAACTACGGACCGAAACCACGTCTGAGACCGCGGGAACAGCCCCCTTCAAACTCTGCTTCGCCCCCGCCACCGCAATCTTCCGCAAACGATCCACCCGCACCACACGCCTCTCCGAATGATCCCCGATCACCGGCACAATCTCATCCACCCCAAGCTCCGTAGCCTTCTCCACGAACCACTCGTAACGGTCGATATTCTTCGTGGGGCACACGGCCATCGTGAGATGATAGGGATGCGATCCCCAGCCGGGAGTCTCCGAAACCACCCGCGCCACAGCCTCCTTTGGGGAAGCATCGCTCAGCTCGCAATGCAGCAGGGAACCGCTTCCGTCTATGACTTCGACGGCATCCCCGACCCTGTGCCTGAGCACGCGGACGCAGTGCCCGGACTCCTCCGCATCCAGGAACGCGAAGCCATCCGAAACCTTATATGCGTAGAAGAGTTCCATCTATGGACGGATGATTTCCACCTCTCCGCGCAGGCCGAGCTTGATAATCTGCGAGGCCCGCCCGGTGGAGTCCTTTTCGAGGTAAGCCGGCACCACATAATCCACGGCCGACACAATCTCGTCCGAAATCTCCGCGAAGCAGGAAGGGGTCTCCTCGCCGGAAATGTTGGCGGAGGTAGATACCAGCGGCCGGCGGAGCTTGCGTACCAACTGCACGCAGAACTCGTTCTGGGGGATGCGTATGCCCACGGAGCCATCTTCCGCCACCACGTTCGGGGCGAGATACTGGGCCCCGGGGTAGATGATGGTCATCGGAGCATCGTTCACCTCCACCAGGTCGATGGCGATGGAGGGGATGACCTTTATGTGCTTGGCGACCATATCCAGGTCGCTGGCCAGCAGCACCAGGGACTTGGCCCCGCTGCGCCTCTTGATTTCGAACACCTTCGCGACGGCCTCTTCGTTGGTGGCGTCGCAGCCGATGCCCCACACTGTGTCGGTGGGATACAGTATCACTCCACCGCGCTTGAGGACCTCCAGGGCCTCTGCTATGACGGTATCAATAGTGGACATAGTTATTGTTGTTATTCTTGCGTCTTTTATACCACCACCAGATCAGCAGCCAGCCTATGAGCGCGCCGCCGAGATGGGCGAAGTGCGCCACGCCGGCCTGGGTGCCGGTGATTCCGGTGAAGAGTTCTATGCCTATGAAGATGATGGCCATCCATTTGGCCGAGAGCGTCACAGGCGGGAAGATGAGGGTGAGGCGGGCTTCGGGGAAGATCATCGCGAAGGCCACGATCACTCCATAGAGGCAGCCGGAAGCTCCCACCGTGGGGATGAACTGCAGGCTGCTGTCAAGCGCCTGCACTCCCAGCTGGGCAGCAGCGGCGCCGAAGCCGCAGAGGAAGTAGAGCGTCAGGAAGCGCTTCTGCCCCAGTATCCTTTCCACGGCCATCCCGAATATATACAGGGAGTACATATTGAAGAACAGGTGCCACCAGCCGCCGTGCATGAACATATAGCTCAGGGGCTGCCAGAATTTGAACCAGGGGGTGGTGGGATAGAACAGCGCGAAGTTGCCTATCATAAAGTTCTCCCTCGCCAGGGTGGCCAGGAAGAAAAGCACGTTTATGATTATCAGATGCACCGTTACGGGCTGCTGTCTTCTAGTTTCTTGTTGGTAGTATGGCATAGTTTATTGAAATCTTTTATCCATTTCGTCCACGCTAACCAGCGCGGTAATCTTTTTCCCCGAAGGGGTAAGCTCGGCATTGTCGCAGGCGAACAGAGCGTCTATCAGGCCCTGGGCCTCGGCCGCGTCGCGGGGGGCTTCCACGTTCAGGCTGCCCAGGCGGGCGAACTTCGAAGCCAGTCCGGCTCGCACCACCTCGGGCACTCCGCCGGCCTCGTCGGAGAGTATCAGCAGTATATCCTGCACCATCTGCTGCACCTTCCCGCTCTCGCAGGAATAACCCTCGGGAACCCCGTTCACCACCACGGTATCGGTGCCGAAGGGGGTGATGTCGAAGCCCACGGCCGCCAGGGTCTCCGCATTCTCGTCGAATAGCAGGCGCCCGGCCGTGCCTACTTGCACCTGCACCGGGAAGAGGGCGGTCTGGGTGACGGGTGCATCCTTCGAAAGGGCCTTGAGGCTCCTCTCGTAGAGTATCCTTTCCCAGGCGCGGCGGATGTTCACCAGCATCACTCCGGAGGCGGTCGGCGCAATTATTATGCGGCCCTTGACCACCAGCGCACGTGCCTGCACGGCCTGATTCTGTTCGAACAGCACCCCATAGTCCTGCTCTTTGGCCGGCATGGGGGGTGCGAAAGGCCTGCTGTCGAAATCGGTATTGATTGCGAAGGGATCGTAGGCCGTATCCACGGGCGGACCGGGCGTCACCGGCACGGGCCCGCGATACTCCTCGAAACTCCTCCCCATCTGCGGCATCTCCACCCGTCCCTCCGTATCGAAATCTATCCCCTCGCCGAAGGAATTCTTGCCCAGAGTCTCCTTGACGCAGGCGTAGATGGTCTGGAAGATGACGGCATCCTCCTCGAATTTGACCTCCGCCTTGGTGGGATGGATGTTCACATCCACGCTCTCCGGATCCACCTCCAGCCAGATGAAGTAGGAGGGAGTGTAACCTTCCGGGAGATATTCCTCGTAGGCCTTCATCACCGCCTTATGCAGATAGTTGCTGCGGAAGAAGCGCCCGTTCACGAAGAAGAACTGGTTCGCCACAGTCTTACGGGCGGCATCCGGACGGGCCAGGAAACCGCTGACGCGCACTATGGAGGTCTCCGCGGTGATGTCCACCAGGTCATCGGCCACGCCCGCGCCCATCAGGTCCATCACTCTGAACTTCAGGGACTTGGCCGGACGCAGACGGTAGATGTCGCGGCCGTTACTCACCAGCGAGAATCCCACGTCCGGGCGGGTGAGGGCTATGCGGGTGAACTCCTCCACTATGTGACGGAGCTCGACATTGTCGGATTTCAGGAATTTCCTGCGGGCCGGAGTATTGTAGAAAAGATTGCGTATCAGAAAGTTGCTGCCGGTGGGTGCGGCTACGGAAGATGTCTTCACGGCCGTGGGGTCGGTGATGCTCACCTGGGTGCCGGTGTCGTCCTTTGCGCGGCGGGTCTTGAGAGTGACCTCCGCTACCGCGGCGATGCTCGCCAGGGCCTCCCCGCGGAATCCGTAGCTAGTGATGCGCTGCAGGTCGGCCGCCTCCGAAATCTTGGAGGTCGCGTGCCTTTCGAAGCAGAGCACGGCGTCCGAAGGGCTCATCCCCGAGCCATCGTCGATCACTTGTATGCTGGTGCGGCCGGCATCCTTCACAATAACGTCCACCTGGCCGGCACCGGCATCCACCGCATTCTCCACAAGCTCCTTGACTACGGATGCGGGACGCTGCACCACCTCGCCGGCGGCTATCATATTGGCAATGTTTGCCGGAAGGACCTTGAGTTTACCCATTACAGCAGCGAATAGAATTTAGCGATATAGAACAGTATGGCCGCTATCAGCAGCATGGTCACTATGCCGATGATGGTCTGCACCTTCTTCATACGGTTGCGCGTGTTCTGGTATGCACCGTCGCGGAAAGCGCCGTGCAAGTAGCTGCCGGGCACGTAGTTGCCGTCCTTGTCCTTCTTCTCCAGGCTCCCGTCCACGGCCCTGAACCTGCGCATCCTCTCTTCTTTATCTTTGTCGTAGTACATCGGCTTGTAGTTGAACACCCGATGGTCGTTATCTCCGAAAAAATTGAAAAATCCCATAACTTACAAAGTTAACACTTTTCTTTGTACCTTTGCATTATGCAAACACGAATAGGACAAGGATACGATGTCCACGCCATCGCCGAAGGCCTCCCTATGTGGCTCGGTGGCGTACAGATACCTTCCGACAGGGGCTTCGTCGCCCATTCCGACGGAGATGTGGCCATCCACGCCCTCTGCGACGCCCTGCTTGGAGCCGCCGCCCTGGGCGACATCGGCCTGCACTTCCCGGACAATTCCGACGAGTGGAAAGGGGCCGACAGCAAGGGCCTGCTGAAGAAGGTCGTGGAGATGCTCTCCGAAAGGGGTTGGAAGGTCGGGAACGCCGACATCACCATTGCCCTCCAATCTCCCAAGCTCCGCCCTCATATAGACTCTATGCGTGCCACCCTCGCTCCCATTATGGGGATAGGCCTGGACGCAGTCAGCGTCAAAGCCACCACCACCGAAAGGCTGGGATTCGTCGGCAGGGGAGAGGGATGCGAAGCCTGGGCAGTAGTAACCATCAACAAAGACTGAATATGGAAAAAGCAATAGTCGTAGTAGACGAAATCTATGATTTCATTACCGGTGGATCCCTTGCCTGCGCCCATTCCGACGAGGCTGTGGCAAACACCAAAGCATTCATCGAAAAGAAGCCCGGGCTCCCCGTGCTCTTCATCTGCGACCATCATCCGGCCGACCACTGTTCCTTCGTGGCGCAGGGCGGCCCCTGGCCTCCCCACTGCGTGGCCGGAACCCGCGGTGCCGAGATCCACGACGACCTGCTTCCCTTCGTGAACGAGGAGCTTACATTTTATAAGGGATGCGACCCTTCCAAGGAGCAGTACTCCGGTTTCGAAGGGCGCAACGATGCGGGCCAGAGCCTTGCCGAGGTGCTGAACCTGCTCGGTACCGAGGTCGTGTATGTTACCGGCATCGCCACCGAATACTGCGTCCGCAACACCGCCGAGGACCTTCTCAAAGCCGGATTCAAGGTCACCATCATCGAAGACTGCCTCGCCTGGGTCGATGCCGAAGGGCACAAAAAAACCCTCCCGGAACTAAAGTCGGAAGGGATGAGGATTCAATAGTGTCTACTATAGACTAAAGATTTTCCGCAACTTTAAAGCCTCAGCTAAAAGCTTGCCGGGGTTTTGCCTTTTCAGCTATTGATTGGAGGTGATTGCTGATATGATTGATGCTCTCTTCCCGGCCCTCCAAGGGGGTGTACGTTAGGTCGATGTCAACCGAGTAACGAGGCAGGTCCCTGATGAACAAATTAATGGCAGAACCTCCATGGACGGCGAAGACTTTTTCGTCCATGACAATAGGGAGTATCCTAAGGAGGATTTCCACTTTCTGTGCATATTCTTTATTCATAATCAGCCAGTTCTTCAGGAATGATAATCTTATAGTCTTTATCGAAGCGGCCGGTGGCAGAGAAATTCCTTATGCCTCTACCTTTGTCGATTCTAGAGAGTTCCAGAGCCTGAAACCAACTGTGGCCGGCTTTGTGAGCTATATATAGAAACAGTCGTTTAACTTTTATGGATGTACACTTTTCCAGCAGTTCCTGGACAATGGCAGGACGGAGAGTTGTCATCATTTCCATTATGTAGTAACAGTCCAACAAGGCGAAGTGTTTTGGATAAAGATGAAGACATTCCATAATGGCGCGCTCTGGGCTAGAAATGAGTAATTGTGCACCGTTATAGTCGTAGATTTCCAATCCCAAATCCTTGCCGAAAATGGAAGATGTGAAACTCTTTACCGTCATGTCCCACTCGATAGAATGGAACCACTCCGGTAAACGAGACACCTTGTCGGTAAAGAGATATGCAGAGGGCTTTCCCAGAGATACGAAATGGGAATACCCTCGAAGATCTAGCGCAGAGGATGCCCCCACGTGGCAGGCTTTGCCAAGCTGATTGTTGTACGAGGCTACGGCACCATAAAGAGTAGGATTCTTTCCGGCTATCTTGTAAACACCGTGGGAAACTCTCTCCAGCCAGCCGCTATGAACATACATGGATTGCCCCTTACGGTCTATTCCCTGTGATGCCAACCACGAGGAGAACAACAGGGAGTCTTGTGGGATGAGACTAATTATATTATTAATTTTTGTCGCCATAGCGGTAATTATTACCGCAAATATAAACTAAAATATTAATAATGGCAACGGCGTCTCACAAAAAAACCCTCCCGGAACTAAAGTCGGAAGGGATGAGGATTCAATAAGTAAGTTAATTACTTCTTGATTTCGTCCTTGACAGCCTCGGCACCAGCTGCGACGGCTTCCTTAGCAACGTCGACGGCAGCGTCGGTAACTGCTTCCTTAACTTCTTCTGCTGCGGTAGGTTCGGCAGCGACTTCTTCCTGAGCGGCGGGCTCGGCTGCGGCTTCTTTAGCTTTCTTGTTTCCGCAAGATGCGGCGCTGAGTACGAGGGCTGCTACTGCGAGGATTACATAAATCTTCTTCATAAGGCAATAAACTTTAAGAATTTAACCGGTTAAAAACACTGTGACACAATTGTCACTTGGGCAAAATTAGTAATTATTCCGAAAAAGCGGTTACAATTTTTAACTTTTCTTTAAAAAAGGTGTGTCGTCGCGGCACTTTTGCCGTAACGACACACCTAATTACTAACACTAAAGTGCGCGAGAGCTATTTCTTTTTGCCACCGAATACCAGGCCGATGGAGATGGCAGTGTACTGGTATTTGTAACCATCGTAAGGAATCTGATAGAGGAATGAAACCCTTAGTTTATCAAGGAACTCTATTCCCATCCGTGCGGCAAGCATCGGAAGTGACTCGCGACACGCAATAGACTGATCTTCATCCCAACCGTAGAAATTGGTGCGTTCATAAGTGTAGGTCCAACCTATCCCAGGTCCGAAAAATACGTTTGCTAATTCTGATTGCCTCAAGTTATAATCAGCGAAAACGGTTATGTTGTAATCGCGTACTGAATGTATAGAATGTTCGTCGACATAATCTCTGTCATACGCGGAATGCATAACATTCATGCCGAGGTCAAACTTTGGATTGAAGTTATATCGGATTTCACCGAATATTAGGGCGCCATTGTAAGCAGGCCGTCCTAGGTTATTTATTGGACAGACTTCTCCACTGCCAACTTCAAACTCGATTCTCCCAATTCTCTGTGCAGACATGAATTGAAAGAATGTTAAAAACAAACTGAGTAGCAATACAATCTTTCTCATAATACGATCTATTTCATAAAGAATATTTCACAAAACGTTGGGCTATCCCGCCACCTTCTAGTAGCTCTTGAAGGCCTCCCAATTACTAACACTAAAGTGTGCAAGAGCTACTTCCTTTTTCCGCCAAATACCAGACCGATGGTGATGGTGGAATGAATAAGCTCATAGCAGTCATAGGGGGCAATAAGACTGTATGACAAACGTAGCCTATCAAATAATTCAATACCGACCCTGGGAGCAAAACAAGGGACGGATCCCTCTATACTTTTTGAGCCAGCTCCATCAGTGAGGCCATAATAGTTGGTATTGCTCTGAAACACTGTCCATCCGGCGCCCAATCCTACGAAAATGTTGTATTCCTTAGATCGTCTCCAATTATAATCGAAGCATAAATATGCCTGGAGTCCGTGTATTTGATGAATCGTTTTATCGCTTACATAGTCCTGAATAAAACGAGTATCCGATATATTCAGTCCAAGATCGAACTTAGAATTAAGGTTATAACGAACTTCTCCGAAATAGTGACGGCCATTATATGCAGGATGGTTTTCCATTTGAATTGGGAATGCCCCTCCATACCCCAATTCAAACTCAAACCTTCCGACTTCCTGTGCAGATGCTGCCAGCGAAAAGGAAAAAATAACGCTTAGAACAATAATGATTCTTTTCATATCATTGTAATGATTTTGTATATGCATTTCCACATTCATCGCCGTGGTGGCTGAATGTGCGCCCACTCGTTTCTGTGGGCTTCGTTTCCCCAATAGGTTCGCTAATATAGCTAATTGTCCTGAAACACAATACTTTTATCGCAAAACTTTTCCACAAAGCGCTGGTCTTCGGTGCCGGAGGCAGGGTAGCCGTCGGTGGTGAATTCCACCTTGTTGCCGCGAAAGATGAATCCGTCCACGCAGTAGATGTTTACGATGCGCTGGTCGAAGCCGCGGAAGATGTTGCCCTCGACACGGATGTTCTTGTGGTAGCGGGAGTGCTCCTTGTCCGGAATACCGCTGCCTACGGCAATCACCGCGCGGCCCCAGCTGGGCGAACCGTACATACAATTGTCGAAGATGTTGTTACGGATAGTAACATCCCTCACCCCCGACTGTTCGTACCAGAAACTCCCGTCCCCCTCGAACAGTATCGCCGAGCCGGGAGTGTGGAAGACGTTATTCTCGATGACCACCTTCCCGCGCGAGCCGATCAGCAGCCCCCGGGCCCTGTTGTTGCCTATGTAGCAACCGCTTATCAGCACATCAGGGTAAGCGCCGTCTTCCGCCACCACGTCCCCGGGAGCGAAGCTGTCCGGCAGCTCCCCGCAGAAATACACCTCCGCATATTCGCTGTTGAGGTATTTCACGCTCTTTACTTTGGCGTGTCCGCAGGCCTCCAGGGTGGATTTTTCTGCAAGTTCCATCTCCATCCCAGGCTTGATGAAGCGGCTCCCGACCTGCGCCCCGTTACGCCAGCGCAGAAGGGCCCCGTTGCCCGGAAGGAGCTTCTCCACGGCCATATACCAGCCGTGGATATTGGTAGCATCATCCTTCTGGTTGCGGAAGATGCAATCTTTCATCCGTATGTATCCCTTGCAGTTTATGAAGTGGGTGGCGTCGGCGGAGATGCTGATGATGCGGCCGCTTCCGGGCGCAGGTTCGACATTCACCCGCAGCAGGTCTATGTCCTTGGTACTCTGGGCGATGACGCCCATCCCGCAGCAGTTGTGCAGTTTTATGTCCGTCAGCGTCACCCCCTCGCAGTTGTCGATGAAGAAACCTGGATGATGCCTGTAGGCCGCCCCGAATACCAGGGTGTTCCCCACGATGGCATCCCCGAAATCCTCCCGCCGTATGATGAAGCGTCCGGGGCCGGTCTGCTCGGCAGGATAGCAATCTGCCGAAAGCCAGTAATCGTGGGCGTGATATGCCACCTCCCTGCGCGCGGAATCGAACTCCAGAAGGTTAGAATAGGGATATTCCTCCCAATCAGGAGTCAGGAAGCGCAGCTGTCCCTGCACCAGCCGGGCCCCGGAATTCTCGGGGAACTCCAGTTCGAAGAAGCCCTTCCCGGCGCCCACGATCTTCCCTTCCGACACGAAGGGCCGGTCGAAATCTATGGTAAGGTCCCGCACCGAGATATTCCTGCATTTCTCGAGGTGGAATGGGGAGATATGCCCGGAAAACATCAGCACCGCCCCGTTCCCCTCGATGCAGAAATCCTTCATACCCTTCAGCTGGAAGGCAATCCGCTTCATCGAAGGATCGTGGTTGCTGATGTACTGGTATTCCTCGAAGGCCAATCCCGGCTTTATATGCAGGGTGTCGCAGGGGAGCACCAGCGCCGAGGCCCTGCTGGAGGCGCATTCGCGGAGCGCGGCCCGGATGGCGGGCATCGCATCCTCGTCGGAAGATCCGTCCATAAAGTCCTCCAGATACACCTTCTTCCGGGCAATATGGACCCGCAGGGTGATATCTATGCTTTCCCCCTCCTTCGCCTTGTAGCTGCGGGAGTCTTTGTTGATATTGTCCCATACATTGACGTTCACTCCGCCCTTGATACGGAAGACCTCAATATCGAAATCGCCCCCGAAAGCCCGGATATGACGAAGTATCATACTGTCCCAGTCCGCGGCCAGGCGCGGGGTGAGGCTGAAGCTGTAGAAACCCTTGGGGCGCAGGCCGAACATACCTTCGATGACGGCTCGGCAGTACAGCCCGCTTTCTGCCGAAAGATGCCTCTGGCTGCCTTCGGGCCAGGCTTCAATGGGATATGGAACGTGAGCCCCGAGCAGCCGGCGCTCGGAGTAGGAGTGCATCAGCCGGCTGGCCGTAGCAATATCTCCCGCCATATATATGCCGCGGAGGGTATAGAGGGTCGAGCGGTCCCAGAAGGTGCTGCTGCCCTGCTCGGTCAGTACTCCGTCCTCGGTCAGCAGCAGGGGGGAAGTGAGCGCGGCGATGGTCCCTTCCTCGCGCCCCTTCAGGCCCACTATCAGTGGCATACATATCCAGGAGCGGAGCAAGTCGTTCCCCGCGTAGTATCGGTAGCTGCGGAAGCCTTGGATGTCCGCTCCGAAGTAACTTTCTATAGCCTGCGAAAGCTTTTCGGCCTTCGCCAGGTATTCTTTTTCGACCATCGCCCCTCTGCCCAGGCTGCGGGCGAGCATAGCCGTGGAGAGCAGGGCGTCGTAGTAGAGGCACGAGGTGCAGAGGTTGGCATCTCCCGCAGGGAAACGCCCTTCCAGCTCGTCGCAGTCCGACCGCACCACTCCGGCCTCGTTCAGCTGCCGCTCGCAGTATTCCAGGCACCACCCGATCAGCGGCCAGAGCTCCAGCGCCTGGTCCTTGTCGCCCTGTGCCAGGGCGTAACGGGCTGCCCCATAGGCAATCATCGCGGCATCCCCGCGGTCGCCGGCCCCGTTCCATATGTCGGTGCCTTCGGCGATGATGGAGCTGGGGATGGGCGCCCAGCTATCGTTCATATAGCGTGCGAAATGCCGGAAGGAGTTGAGGGCGGACGCATTCCCTATCCCGTAGCCCAGGAAGGGGAAGAAGGGATTTACATATTCGGCTTGGTCATTGGCCCAGATCGCGGCATAGTAGGCCTCTCCGCCCGGCCCGTGCATAAAACCTCCCTTGGTCTTGTAGATGCTCTCGGCGGCGCGTATCTTGGCGAAGGCGAACTCTTGGTCGATGACTTCGTCGGGGGTGTCCAGAACCAGGTTCGAGCCCCACTCGTCCAGCAGGGACATACGGGCGCGGAGTTCCATCTCAGGATAGGCCCGCAGCGCTTCCCCGCCCTCCCGGTAGGCCTGGAAGACGGCCCCGAAGCTAAGGCTCTCCCCGGCCCGCAGGGCGTAAGTGCCGCTGCCGGTGATTTCTTCCTTTATTATGAAAGGCCCGTCCAGCGATTTTGCCGGGTCGGTGCGGAAATCCTTGGAGTACTTGGGGATATGCACTTCTACCGCCCGCCCCGATTGGTTGACAAGGGTATAGACCTCGCCCAGAAGGGGTTTGTCCACCGAGGGGAAGATGGTCCGGGAGATGGCCACGGAGTCCGGATAGATGCTCTCTACGCGGATGCAGCCGTTTATCTCCATACGTACGACCGTCTCTCCGCGCAGCGGCTTCCCGTCAATGGAGAGCAGCGCAAGGATGTCGGTGGAAATACGGTGCCTGAGGCTGGCGTGGGTATTATTGGGGATAGTCCTCAGAAGGGGGAATACCAGCGACCTGTCCTCGCTGAAGCGGCCGTCTGCCTCTATCCCCCAACGGATTACGGCGGACATCTGCTGTCCGCTCATCTCTATATGGTCGTGGAGCGGCCGTGGCGCCGCACCCGCATCAAGGCATATCCCTCCATTCGGGGAAAGCTTCCATACGGGTGCCGCGCCAAGCAGCTCGACACACAATAACAAACACAAGGGAATTAATAAACGTCTCATCGTTTCCGATATTAAATCCCTCAAAAATAGGAAATTATTTAACAAGGTCCACCGTTATGGTCCACTCCTTCTTCGACTTGTCAGCAGCCTCTACCATGTACTTGTGGGGGACGCTCCAGTCGGCCGGCGTTCCCAGGGCGGGGGATCCGCCCATAGGGGAGATGATGGCCGCAGTGGAGATGCTGACCGCCACCACCAGCTCACTGGCGCTGATGTTGTCGAGTTCGGCTGCAGGGAAGTTGGAAGGTATGGTGACGGTGATGTCGCAGGTGCCGTTGTCGGTATCTATATCGTTGTTGACGGTGAGCGTGACCTGCTTCACGGCGTGAGCGCCGCTCAGCACGTGGGTGTACGACTCATCCACATAGCGATAATAGACGAAGGTGGACGTAATGTCCGAACCCTTGAACACGTCTAGTTCCTTGAGATTCGAATCCAGGCAGGAGCTGCATAGCAGCGCGGCGCCCAGGAATGTCAGTATTGCTTTTATCGTTTTCATTTGCTTTCGTGTTTGATCGTGGACTACCATCCCTCGTTCTGCTGATGGTCGAGGCCATAAGCTTCGCGGGTGTTCAGGAAATTCTGTGCGATGGGGAGCAGATAGCGGCGGGTGGTGAAGCGCCTGTTCGAGGCTCCCAGGGTGGTTACCTGGCCTACCAGCACCTTATCCCTGCCGCGGCTGATCATTATCTTGTGCACCGGGGCGTCCAGGGCCTTGACCACGTCGCCTTCCGGAGCTCCGCCGTTGGCATATCCGCCGTACTTGCCCCATCTCAGATAGGCGAAGTAGGTGTAGCCGGCTTCGCTGCAGAACTCGATGTTGTGCTCGCGTATGTAGTCGGCCCAAGCCTCTTCGAGGGTGCTGGCTTCGGATGCAGGCAGCCCTCCGTGTATGGTGCGGGTGGCGTTCAGGGCCTCGACGGCCTTAACTACATTCTTCTTGCAGAGGTAGGCTTCGGCCAGGTTCAGATAAGCCATCGCCGTGCGGGCTATGCAGAAATGATAGTCGGTCTGGGTGGCGTAGAACATGCTCTTGAGGTCCTCGGGAACGTTCTTCCTCCAGTAGTAGTTGGTCACGGTATTATACCATCCACCATTCTCCTTGTCGCGTACGCCTGCGGAGGCGTTGCCCTGGAGATTGGTTTCCATTGTCTCGCCCAGCCACTCGCACTGGTCGTACACCACCGAGCTGTAGAAGCGCTTGTCGCGTTTCTCATACATAAGCTGTGATATGTTGCGGGTGTCGGTGCGGCCGGACTTGAGAGCGGCGTAGCGTTGGAATGTAGGATAGCCGGCGTTGAGGTTGGCGAAGTCCTGGTCGCTGGGGATGCGCCTGGGCTCGCCGGTGGAACGGTTGTAGCTGTCCACCTGGCCGGGCGTGGTGACGCTCGCAGGGTCCAGATCATCAACGTTATCCTTCCACTGGGAAGTCTCCCACCAAGGAAGGGCTTTGCCCGTGGCATCGTCTACCACCAGATACTGGTCCACCAGGTCCTGGGTGGGGAAGAATACTGCCCAGCCCATGAAGGTGGCACCGCCGTGCGCGTTCTTGAAGGGGATGGGGCACATCGAAGGTTCGGTATCGGTGACCTGGATGTTGGGTCCTACGTCGATAAGCTCGCAGAAATTGCTCACGTAGGTATCTTCCTCCAGATAATAGTATCCGAGGAGGATTTCCGGGTCGGTGGAATTGCCGATGTTGAAGATGTCGCCGTAGTTGGGGGAGAGAGCCTTGTGCTCCACGACGTCGGATGCGGCGGAGATGGCCTTGTCGAGATACTTCGTGTCCTTGGTGTAGGCGTAGGCCTGCAGGCAGGCTTCCGAAAGCATGGTTTCGGCAGCGTACTTGTTGGCCCGGCCGGCGCTGGAGAACTCGGGCAGGTCGGCTATTGCATCTTCGAAATCCTCGACTATGATGTCGTAGCTCTCGACCAGGCTGGAGGTCATAGGGATCTTCGCAGCCAGGGTGTCGTTCTGCGAGAGGACCTGTTTGATGGGGATGAAATATCCCATCTTGCGGGCCTGATCGAAGAAGGTCATCGCGCGGAGGAACTTACCTTCAGCCACGAGTATCTTCTTCTGCTCCTCGCTCATTACCTGGGAAGCTGCTGCCTTTTCGATAATGACATTGCACATGCGGAGGCCGGTGGAATGGTTCACGCCATAATTACTGTAGGCGTTGATGGATGTTTCCAGGGGGAAGCCGTCGGTGCCTTCTCCCACCAGGGAGCACCATACGGAGTTGGGGGTGCGGCACTCCCAGAATACGGCGGAGCCATTGCCCGCCCACATTCCTGTGCCTTCGCCGTTACTGGAATCCGCCAGCACGGCACCGTAAACTCCGTTCACGAAGGCGTTGGCCGTAGAGAAGGAACTCCAAACGGTCGCTTCGTCGAAGAAGTCGGTAGGATGGGTGTCGAGCGGATCGTTGCAGGATGACACTCCAAAGAACAGGAGTCCCATCAGGCCTATCGTGTAAATCTTTTTCATACTCATTCTGTTAGAATCCTACATTGATGGTCAGTGCCAGGGTCCTGCTCACGGGGTAGCCGTAGCCCGAGGCATCCACGTTTTCGGGGTCCATACCATACTTCTTGGCCTTGGAGAAGGTTACGAGGTTCTGGCCGGACACTCCTACGCGGAGGCGGGAAACCCATTTGGCATTCTTGAGAAGCGCATACTTGAAGTCATAGCCGAACTGTACGTCCTTGATTCGCAGGTAGGCGCAGTTGAGGAGCCAGAAGTCGCTGGAGAGGTAGTTGTTGTTCGAGTTGAGGTTGGTGTTGTACATCAGTCTCGGATAGGCGGCGTTCTGGTTGGTCGGAGTCCAGGTATCCTCCTGATAAGGATAGATGGTGGTCAGGTTCCCGGCGTGGAGGGTCTGCATCGAGTTGGTCGCCGAGATGTAGAGATTGGCCGTCGTGGAACCCTGTAACAGAGAGTTGAAGTAGAAACCCTTGTAGCCGAGTGCGATGTTGATGCCGTACTGGCCGCGGGGCATGCTGGATTTGCCGAGGTGACGGTAGTCTTCGGAGTTGATCTGGCCGTCGCCGTTGGTGTCCTCGTACTTGATGTCACCGGGGGCCAGGGCGCCGGAAGTGATGCCGGCGAGGTAGGCGACGCTGTTGAAGACATCGTCCTGGTCGCGATAATAGCCGAGGGAGTGATACAGATTGCCGTAGTAACCCCTGGTCTGCTGAGCTCTGGTGTAGGGGTTCATATAGGAGGCTTCGGCTTCGGACTGGTCGTATGCCCACATCTGATCGAAGTAAGTGAAGTTAGCCGAGATGTCGTAGCTGAATTCGCCTATGTTGCTCCTCCAGCCCATCTGGATTTCGATACCTTCCCTTCTGTGCTCGCTGTCCGATTTTACCTTGGGCATTCCCACGCCCATGATGACATTCAGATAGCTCTGGCCCGTCGGGGATACCAGGTATCCGTGGGTCTTGTAGTAGAAGTAGTCGAAAGAACCATAGAGTCGGTTTTTCGCAGAGGCGAAGTCGAAGCCTATGTCTGTCTGGTCGGTGGTGTACCAGGTAAGGTCGGGGGAAGGAAGGTCTCCTTCGAAGAATCCGGGGACGTATTCATTGTCAACTACGTAGCCCTTGCTCTCCAGCCTGTATTTCTGCAGGTAGGCGAAGCGGCCGGCGCTGGAGTCGAGACCGGTCTGGCCGTAAGAGGCCCGGAGCTTGAGCATATTGAGGATGTTGCGGTCCACGAGGGGTTTCATCCACTCTTCGGCAGTCACTATCCAGCCGAGGGATCCGCCGAAGAATGCTCCCCACCTCTTGCCGGGGGCGAAGTAGTCGGAACCGTCGTAACGGAGGCTGCCTTCGAAGTAGAATCTGCGGTCGTAATTGTATCTGCCTTGGAATATCCAGGCGGCGCGGCCCATCTCGGCCTCGCTGCCGTAGTTGGTCTGCTTGCTGGCCGGGCCGACATTTATCTGGTCCACCCGGAACTCGTAGTCCTTGCGGCCGAGGCCTGCCTGGTCACCCCTTTCGTAGAACTGCTCATATCCTCCCACGGCCGATACTGAATGCTTGCCGAAGGTGCCGGCATATTCCAGAAAGGCCTGGGTGGTGTAGTCGGAGAGCTGGCTGATATCCTTGTTGAGCTTGGAGTTACCGGCGTATCTCGGGGTCTGGGAATCCCACTCGTAGGTGGCCGGGTCCATCCCCCACTCCTTGGCATCCACTATGTTGTAGCGGTAGTCGGCCGACAGCTTGGCTTTCAGGCCCTTGACCCCGGGGATGTCCCAGACGGCCTCGGCCTTGGCGTTGATGAGGTTGTTCTTGGTGCGATAGTATCCTGAGTCGTCGGAGAGCTCGGCAATGATGTTGATGTTGCCCAGCGTGAGGGGCAGGCCGTATTTGTTGAGCAGCACTGCTTCGGGGGCGTTCTGCATATCGGCGAAAGCCGTGCGGTAACCCGGGTCAATGTTGGACCAAGGCTGGGTCTCCCTCTGCACATAGCCATCTACGCTAGTGTTTATCTGCAGGCCGATGTTCTTGATGTTTACCGTGTTGGCAACGCGGAAGGTAGCCCGCTTGAGGTAGTTCTCGGCGACCTTGTACAGGGAGTTGTTGTCCACATAGCCGAAGGATATATAGGTCTGCGAATACTCGTTGCCGCTGTTTATCCTTATGCTGTGCTTGCTCTGCGGAGCCCAGTCCTTGAGCACTATGTCCCTGGAAACCTGCATCGGTCTTCCCATAGCGTCCAGGCCGTTCTTGGCCTTTTCTATGATTTCGGGGGTGTACTGGGGCTCGAGGCCGTCGTTGATGCTGGCCTGGTTGGCGAATTCGTAGCGCTTCCAGAGTCGGTTGGTCTTCTGCCAGTAAGCGGGCTGTGCGTAGCTCTGGGTGAAGTCGTATTCCACCGTAACCTTGCCCACGCTACCCTTCTTGGTAACCACCTGGATGATGCCGTTCGATGCCCGCGCGCCGTAGATGGCCGTGGCGGATGCATCCTTCAAGATGTTCAGCTGCTCGATGTCCTCGGGGGAGAGAGCCACGAAATCCGCCTTGGTGCGGATTATTCCGTCGATGACGAACAGTGGATTGCTGCCGCCGCGGATGCTGATGGCAGGATCAACGTTGGCACCGCCGCCCCTTTCCGTAACAATGAGTCCGGGAGAACGTCCGGCCAGGCCCTGCGAGATGCTGGTGGTAGGCAGATTGGAAATCTGACCCGCCTTGACCTGGGAAACGGACGAAATAAGATCCCTCTTTGTAGTAGAGGAGTAACCCACCACCACGACGTCGTCAAGCACCAGCACCTGGTCTTCCAGGCTGTCCCTGACGGCGGTGATGCCGGTTCCCCCTTCCTGTGCCTGGGCGAGTTGCGACAAGCACAGAAGCGTGGCTGCTGCCAGCTTTTTGAGGTTGTAAGAATGGATCATAGTAATTGGTTATAAGTAATTGGAGTTTATTTCTCGAGTCTGATGGCAAAGCCTCCGCCAGGGGCGCAGTGTATGTCCATCGAAGTGGAAGCGTCCACCGTGCAAGTGTCTATCCTATAGTCCTCGCCCACGCGGTCGGCATTCACGCCATCCCGGAAGATGCTGGCTTTCCAGCTCCCTTCTCCCAGGAAGGAAAAGTCCACGTGGATGTCGCGGGCCTCCCAGGTGGTGATGCCGCCGACCCACCAGGAATCCCCCAGCTGTCGGGCGGAAAGCACATATTGCCCTGGCGCTCCGGCCAGCACTTCCAATCTGTCGGGCACGGCGGGAATTCCGGTGATGAAGCGTGTGGTCTCTTCTTCTTTTATATAATTGGTAAGATTGTCGCAGAGCACGGTTACGGGGGAGTCGAAGATGACATAGAGAGCCACCTGATGGGCGCGGGTTCCCTGGCTCATAGGGTCCATCCTTATGGCCCGGAAGTTGGCCTTGGTGGCATTGCGCATAGCGCCCGGAGTGTAGTCAAGCGGCCCAACGGCTCCGCGGGTGAAAGGAAGCATCACGTCGTGGAAGGGCATATCGGCGGCATCCCCTTCCGTCCATTTCAGCTGCTCGAGCCCGAACACTCCCTCGTAGTTTACTACGTTGGGCCAGGTGCGGCTGAGGCCGGTTGGCTTGTACATCCCGTGGAAATTGATAGTGAGGCCGTAGCGCGCGCTTACCTCCGCCATATGGTAGATACTCTGCACGAGCTCCTGGTCCTGGCGGTCGAAGAAGTCCACCTTGAAACCCTTGACGCCCATTGCGGAATACTTGCTGCAGACGGCCTCGATCTGCTTTTCGAAGCTGTCTCCGACAGCCCAGAGCAGAATGCCCACGCCCTTGGAACCGGCGTAGGCCACTATCTCCTCCAGGTCCATTCCGGGAATGGGATGCAGCAGGTCGTTTTCCTCGTAGGAATACCAGCCGTCATCTATCAGCACGTACTTGATCCCGAAGCGGGCGGCGAAGTCCACATAGTATTTATAGGTATCGGTATTCATCCCCGACACGAAATCGACCTTCGAGATGCGGGTGCCGTTCCACCAGTCCCAGGCGGCCTGCCCACCTTCCACCCAGGAAGCATCCGCAAGCCTGGATGGCGCCGCAGTCTTATAGACCATATCGTTGTTCGCCAGGGCAACGTCATCTTTTCCATATATGAGGATACGCCAGGGGTAGGTCCTCTTCCCCTTGCAGCGGGCGATATAGTCCGCCCGGGTCAGCGGGTATCTGGCGTGGGATTCGTCATAGTAGAAACTCAACGGATATCCGGGATGCTCGGCAACGTAAGAAAGGCCTTCTCCGGCCTTTATGAACATCCCCGGATAGTCTTCCACGTCCGACTCGGTGATGAGCAGGCGCCCCGCTTCCCCGGCATCCACATACAGTGGCAGGAACGCGAAGGTGGGATGTCCCTTGCAGGAGGAGATCCTTTCGATGCTGTACTGTGCCTGGAAAGATGAGCGGTAGGAGTCCGGGCCGGCTTCGGGGCTGGGGGTGACATATGTCACGGCCGTCCTGAAATCTTCTGCGAAGCGGTATTCCACCTGCTCGGACTCCACCACGACATCATCCTTGAAAGAGGTGCTGAACCTGTAGGCTACGCCATCGGGATAGACCCGGAACTCTACACCATAGCCCCCGGCCAAAGAGATGTCGAGGACTTCGTAAGATGCGGAAATGGACTTCCTGCGGTACAGAGGTGCGTCGATTTCCTCAGTACCGTGGCGCCTTTCCACCTTACGGATTCTAGGGTTCCGGCCCAGAACGGGACCATCTTTCAAGGATAGGGAAAGGGGACTGGGAGAGAGCACTTCCGTGCCACAGACTTCTACGGAATAGTTTATACTCTCTCCTAATGATACCTTCAAGGTAAGATCCCCGTTATGAACCTTGAATCCATCTTGCGCCGGAGCGGCTCCTGCGAAGCTCGCAGAAAACAGCAGGATAGATAGGAGTAGTTCTCTCATAAATATCGTTTTCCTTTGGTCCGCCGTGAAATTAAGTACAATAAACAAGAACGACCGCACACAATCGTTCAATAATTGGTTAATTTGTAAAAACTGTACTATTGATATAGAAAATTAACAAATGAGCTAAAAACTTGACTATAAGACTAGGATTTATTTACCATATTTGCGATTGGGAAACCATTGATTATGATGGAGAAACGCATCAACCGCCTCGCGGCCGCCCTGCTCCTGCTTCTCTCGGCCGCCTTCTCGTCAAAGGCCCAGTTCCGTTATTATACCACGGACCGGGGGCTGCCTTCCAATACGGTCCGCACCTTGCTGCAGGATTCCGACGGCATAGTCTGGGCCGGCACTTCCTACGGCCTCTGCTGGTGCAATGGCAACGAATTCACTCCCTGCGTCCCTCCCCCCGGCGAAGCTTGGGGAAAGTCGGTTTTCGACATCTGTGAATGCAAGGACACCACGACTCTCTGGAGAGGGACG
>JAEEGJ010012146.1_pt1 | contig 21439 bp, 22 predicted proteins | sample 8958761 | NCBI WGS metagenome assembly JAEEGJ01 (sample SAMN16246546, study PRJNA631951) | gut metagenome | biome: gut microbiome; feature: rumen; material: RS-attached | host: Bos | place: Iran: Karaj | collected 2018-10
TCGGCTACAGGGTTTGAATGTCGGTAATATAGAACGAATTCTCATGACGCTGCTGGTGGTTCTGGTCCTCCCAGGTGCGATGCTTCCAATAGCCCTTCACCACATAAGGCACTTGCTTCGAGAACTGAGTGTCACGATTTTTCGATGCATAATCGCCTGTGATTTCACCATAGATGGTGTCGCCACCATGCTTCAGCGTGATGCCTCTGCTCTTAAAATACTCACTGGTACCATCCTGTCGCTGATACTGACGCTCAGAGTATGCGCCCACCTCCTGAATCATTACTAATGCTTCCATTATTTTCAATGTTCAATGTTCAATCACACTCTGTCTATGATCTCCCGTTCCATCAAGGCGTTCTTCGCCTCTTTCGTCTCACGATCCAACACCCCTAAGATGCGGGCTGTTCCCAGAATCTTCGGTACACTCTGATAGAGCTTAATACAGTCCGGGGATTCTTTTACCCATCCGTGCTCCAATGGTCGAATCAGCAAATCCTTCAGTCGCTGTCTTGGCGAACAGTTATAAGGCTTAAATGTTAGCACATGCGTCTCTTTGTCGATATAAAGAGACCCCTTAATGTAATGGCCATCCACAAGGCTTTTAAGTATGCCCTTGAAGTTCTTTACGAAAATATACTTTTTAATATCCATTTCCTTTGTTGATTAAGTGAGTCTAAGTCGGAAAAGCGAAGTTTTTAGTTTGAGCTCAATTATATCCGGATACTTTTCCCTCGCTCACCTTTTCAACTCGGTTAGAAATTTATTGGTTATTTATCACTTCTTCCTCGTAAATATCCAGTTCATCCCAGAACTTACGTTTGTTACCTCTGATAAAGTCCTCTATTTGGAATTGAACGCCATCGTGATGCATCCCCATCCAAGCATCCTTTTCAAACAGCTCCTCATACTTATCCATCAGATGCAGATGAGCATTCATATCGAAGGCATTACTGTAACTGAGAGCCTTTCTGATGTACGATCTTACCAGCGCCACGGCTGTCAGCATGATGGCAGTGCCGTCATAGCCAGGATCATTTTTCTTGAGGATCAGGCAAAGTATTTCCTCTGCTAAAGCCTCACCGGCCTCAAAGTTGGCCTTCCCTGCCTTTGGTCTGTGCATACGGTTCCAGTTACTTACGTCACAGTACTTCTGCAAATGTTTTCTTGCTTCTTTTTTCATCTTACTTCCTATTTTTTTAATTATGGTTCATTTTTCTCCAATCACTACGATATACACCGATAGTTTTGGTTGTAACTTTTACTCGCTTGGCTACTTCGGTTATCGAGTAGCCCTCATCAAGGAGTTTAATGGTTCGCTTCATGCGACGCATCTTCTGCTTCTTGACTTTCACTAGACTAACCTGACCGTTCTTTCGATTAACCTCGCTGCGGAATTCGTGCGATTTCTTCACACGGCATACCCTTGCCATCTTGGTAATATATGATACTGAAAAACCGAACTCCTCAGCAATCTCAGTTGTCGGCTTAATCGGATAAAGAGCCAAAATCGTGGCGAACACATGCATTGTCATACGCCTGTCTCCTCCATTCTTCTCATGAAACTTTGCTTCAGAATACCCTGTTCTTCAGCAATCCACGTATAACAAATGTCGAGCACAGTATCAGCCGAGATGCAGCCTGTAGTATGAGCTATGTGTTCGTAGGCAAAGATCACTAGGTCTTCAGCCATTTCCTGCTGCATAAATCTGCTAAAGGCCTGCAGTTGCTGCTGTAGAAGGAACAGTAATTGGGGACTTACCATTCTTTTCAAGGACCTTGTCTCTCGCTCAGCATCATTCGAGAGGTATACCTCTTGGCGCAGATCCTGGTTTACCACCTTTACGTTCTTGGCGATGCGCTTAACCATCAATATGGGTGGCTGGGTGGTCATCTTACCTTCTTTGTTTTTTCGAATTACGAGTTGTTGCATGTTGCAATTAATTATTTTGTTCATATCAGTGTTCCGAGGTCCGGACTTTCTCGTACTTGCTGATTTTCGTCGGCGAAGGTAAGCATAAAAAATAAGCCCCGGAAATAGCTTCCGAGGCTTGTGAAAGTATTTGTGAAACTGTGAAAGTATTTGTAAAACTATGGCTCTAACAGCTCCTCAAATTTGTCTTTTAAGAACAACACCCTGTCGGGTACGCCATTCTCCTGCCATTTGCTTACTGGCAACTTAAAATAGGGGTTATTCTTGAAGGCTGCCCTGATTGTTCCCTCAGGACACAGCCACTGCAGTTTCTTCGTTTCGGCTATCCTGCCCCACAAGCGTTCAAACTGACTCATGTTGTCCGCAAAGCCGTGGTTATCCCTCATCGTGCAGAATATCACCGCACTGGCGCTGTTCCCCCACATGTACTTCTGTACTTCCTTTAGGGCATCGCCCATCTGTTCTTCACTAATACCTTTCATTTCTTCCGTTTTTTCATTTGCGTAATAGTTATTATCGCCAGCCACTTCAAATATGATTTGGCCTATCTTGACGCCGTTCTTTGCGAACTCCTGCATCATTTTCAACTTCTCCTCCTGTGTCATGGCCTCATCTGGTTTATGTTCCCCTTACATTCCATGATCAGCTGACCTATCTCCTCATTCGCATAGTTAAGGACTATCAGGTTAACCGTACAGCCTGAATGGTTGTTGATTTGAAGGTTACGCTGGTGGCGACAGATTCTTTTGAAGACCTTTCTGATCTTCTTCGCAAACAATGGACCGCCTTCTGTCATAGCGGCCCTGCGTTGACTGCCAAGCAGTGCTTCGAGAGAGTTTATTTCCATTTTAAAATCCAATTTTGGTTGTTATTTGAGTGCAAAAGTACAACCATTCTGCGCAGGTTATCTGCACAGTTGGATTTTATCAAGCCTCACATCATTCTTTGCTACGCATACAGATGATGCTGGAAATCTTTAAAGGTTTGTCTTGCAGATGGGACACCTCCAAGGGCATTGATGCCTTCAAGCACTGAGCCGAATTTCAGTTCAAGCAATGTCTTCAACTTATCCATTCTCAGTTCTTCCACACCCGATCTGATATATGCCTTTACCAGATATTCCACAAACTGCTTATGAGCATCATTCAATTCGGTATAGTAATCATTCAAACGCTCTGCTCGTTCACTACGTTCTATCGGTGTGGTGGCATAAGCTATATACTCCAGCACATCGAGCAAATCGCATTTCTCTGCATCTATCAACCTACGGATGTCGCGCAGGATATCCTTGCCATAACCAGCCTCATTCATCTTATCAAGAAGGGCTTCACGCGTCTCAGGATCAGCCCATATCTCGTGCAAATTCTCACTCGACGAAAAGAAATCGGGTAAGCGTCCAAACATCTCTTCTATGAATTGCTGCGTGCTGATAGGTTTGCCATCAGCTCCCCAGAACATGATATCATTGACAAACTTGATGCGACGAACACGGTGATCGGATAGTTTGATTTCGATAATCTCTTTTGGTGCTGGCTTATCAGGTTCGGGCGGCTCCAGTCCTTCCTGCACCATGGAACCATGAGCTTTAGGCACTCCGTAATGTTTACTTTCTCTGTCAGCACAAGTACATGGATTATTACCGCACTTGGGACATACGGGTTCACCATCCCAATCGGGCTGAGAATACTTCTCGTACGCATGCACGAAATCCCAGATGGTAAAGTAATACTTACCCTCATAGATACGCGTGCCTCGTCCGATAATCTGCTTGAATTCTATCATTGAGTTCACGGGGCGCATCAGTACGATATGGCGTACATTCCGGGCATCAACTCCCGTGGAGAGTTTCTCCGAGGTAGTCAGAATCGTGGGTATCGTCTTCTCATTATCCTGGAAGTCGGCCAGATATTGCTCGCCCGTCTCTCCGTCATTCGCCGTTACGCGCTGACAATAGCCCTTCTTCTTGCGCTGGGCATTGATCATATCGCGAACCTCAGCGGCATGGGCTTGAGTAGCGCAGAACACCAGTGTCTTCTCCGTCTCTCCAATACCTGATAAGAACTCTTTCACGCGGGCTTCGTCTCTCTGGCGAATCTTGATATCTCCCCTGTAAAAGTCCTCTTCCTTATAGGTCTTGCCTTGTTCCACTGTACCGCTGATGATCTCATCATCTGGCGAGTAGATATACTCATCGATGTTACTCTTCATGTTGATATGGCGGAAGGGCGTCAGGAATCCGTCCTCAATGCCTTGCTTCAGCGAATACTCGTAGGCATGATATGTAAAATAGGTATAGGTGTTCACGTTCTGATCCACGCGAGGCGTGGCGGTCAGACCCAATTGCACAGCTGGCTCGAAGTATTCCAATATGCCTCGCCAATTACTCTCATCCTTGGCTCCTCCGCGATGACACTCATCGATAATAATCAGGTCGAAGAAGTCCTTGGGGTATTGTCCGAAGTATGGCGAATCATCAGGTCCGCACATAAACGTTTGAAAGATAGTGAAGAAGATGCTGCCGTTTGTAGGCACCTCACCATTCTTAGCCACCGATCCGGGCTTGATTCTTACCATCGCATCCTTCTTAAATCCGCCAAAGTCTATCATGGCCTGATTGGCCAAAACGTTTCTATCCGCCAAGAATAGAATTCTCGGACGGGTATTGGTCTGCCTCAGGTTCCAACGGGTTTCAAAGAGTTTATAGGCTATCTGGAAAGCGATAAACGTTTTGCCCGTACCTGTGGCGAGTGTCAGCAAAATGCGCTTCTCGCCCTTGGCTATTCCCTCTAACACTTTCCTCACAGCTGTTTCCTGATAGTATCGGGGCTGCTTTACGCCATTATCGTAATAAGGTTGGGCGTTGAACTTATCGCGCCATTCGTCTACATCGCCGTAGGTTCTCGCCCATAGTTCTTCAGGCGTAGGGAATGCCGAAACGAAATGATCGTCCAACGTCTGGCGATCCATCTCGTAAATCTCATCGCCATTGGTAGCGTAGGTGAATCGGATATTCAGCATATCGGCATAACGCTGAGCCTGATCTACACCCTCGGCATAGCTCAGTTCGTCGCTCTTGGCTTCTACAATAGCAAGCTTCACGCCTTTGTAAATGAGTACATAGTCAGCTCGATTAGGTTTCCCCTTCTGTGTCTGACTGATCTTTCCTCGGGTAAAGGTGTACTCCGTCGTTATTCTGCTACCATCCAAGACGCCCCATTTCGCCTCCTTCAGCTTGGGGTCAATCTTGTGTAGACGGGTATCCGATTCGTTCATAGGCTATATCTTATTTGTTATTCAAATACTTGTCGCAATAATGCTTGTTTCAGGGCATCGCACTCGGCGATGATCTTCCGCTGGATTTCCTCGTACTTGCGAACATTCTCGCTGATAGAATCCAAACGCTCTACGATGCGTTGCTGCTCGGAGAGAGAGGGATACTTTATAGGTAGTAAATTATACTTCTTTGCACTTATATTAGGCTGAGCAGCTGCTTCCTGATTCACATTAACCCAATCATAATATTCATCTGAATGCGTAATATAGTACATGAATCTAGGACTAATAACATCTTTATTTAATCGATATCTGATTAAGTAGCCTGCAAATAAGCACTCACCGAATTCCTTTCTATAAACTAAAGTTTTGCCAACAGTTGCTCCTGTTCTTGCAAATAGAATATCACCTTCTTCTAATTCCTCCTGTTTCTTTGAATCATCAACATTTGCAGAAACCTTATCATCATTGAGATCTCCAAGATCTGTTATATCGGTAATTCTTAGATAACGAACTCCATCAAATGGTTTAGATGATACAGATAGACCATAATCACCTGAAATAGTAGAAACTTCTTTAAGCGTTTTCTCTTCCCATCCTTCTTTTGGTTCCATTGCTTTGGAGAGGGATTTTTGGAAGAGGGCACGGGCTTCTGTGAGTTGCTTTTCTGCATTAGCTTTCAACTCATCAATCTGCTCAAACGCCGCATCCAACCGCTTTACAATCCGCTTTTGTTCTTTGATGGGGGCAATAGGTACAACTATATTTTCAACAACTGTTTTTGATATTTCTTTGAATGTTGCGCCAGTTCCCAAAGAGTTCAGGTAATCAACCTTTCCATAAAACCACCAATATAAAAATTCATTATATAATTCAGGGCCACATACAACACATTTAAAACCCTGATTACAATACATTGGCACTTTATTAATGGCAATTTTACCAATAGGTGCTCTAGAAGATAAAATAACTGTTCCTACGGGAAGTTCTTTTAGACTTTTAGCTGATACAGCCTTTGCTGTTATCTTTTTGACTGAATCATAGAGATAATGTTCGCCATGAAGTTCAGCAGGAGAAATCCAGCAAATATCTCCGCCCCAAAATTCCGGATTTGTTGTAGAAGGAGTCGTTCCTCCTATAACCTCTCCTACATCTTTAATCTTCTTATAAGTCCAGCCCTTCTTCATGCCTCGTCGTTTTGATTTTTAGATGCTTTTTCTTCCTCAAAGGATTTGATTTCTGCTGCAATGGTCTTCTGCAGCTCTTCCTTCGGAATAATCAGCTGATAGTCTGCCACGCCTATTGGTTTCGTTATTCCTTCAAGCGCCAATTCCACTTCCACATGGTCCTTCTCGGCACAAAGGATGATTCCAATAGAAGGATTCTCGCCTTCCTGACGCTCAATACGATCGAGAATAGAGAGGTAATAGTTCATCTTGCCAGCATATTCTGGTATGAACTTTCCAATTTTTAAATCAATAGCCACCAAACAACGCATACCTCTATGGAAGAAAAGCATATCTACGCGGCTTTCCTTGCCATTGTATTCCAGCACATGTTGATTGCCTATAAAGGTGAAGCCTTTACCGAGCTCCATTAAGAACAATTTAACCTTCTCAACCAATCTGCTCTCCAACTCCAATTCAAGGATAGGTTGGGTTACGCCAAGGAAGCCCAGATTATATGAACTATGAAATACCTCGTTGGCATATTGAGCCTGCGTGGCAGGGAGCGACGTTGAGAAGTTGTTGTCAGTTGCCGCAAGCGTATGGCTTTCGTGCATCTTCAGTTTGATGGCATTCAGAAGAAGATCGCGATTCCAACCTTTACTGATGATTTCCTGGGCATAATAATAGATAGCCTTATCATCATCTTTCAGATCTCGCATTAATAGTAAATTGTGAGACCATGGCAAAAGTGCGACGCTCTGTCGCAGTTTTATGTCACAATCGCAATAACGAAGATAGAACTTCTTCATATCCCACATATTTCTTGGCGACAGACCCATATCAGGATAACGTTCCTTCAAATCAACTGAGAGTCTATTAACAACTCCACTTCCATGTTTACTCTCCAACTTCTTTTCATGGAGTAGTTTGCCTATCTCCCAATATGTATTGCTGGCTGTAGCTGCTATTTGACGTGCCAAGATGGTACGTGAATTCTCGATAACTGCGACAGCCTGTCGCAGTATTTCGTTATACTCGTTTTCTTGGATCACGACGATATCTTTTGCCATTTCTATCTCTTTTTTCATGCCTCGTCCTCCTCGTCAGATTCTACTAAGAGTTCGCCAAAGAGCGGGTTCTCCTCATCTTCATCTTCTGGCCAAAGCGCCCAACTGAGCTCTTCCATCGTCTCAGCAGCCTTATCCTCCAACTTCATCAATGATGAATAAACCTCGCCTGGTGTGCGCTCATCCACCTCTTCTACCTTATGCGGATTCTTCACGCTGAGGTCTAAGTCATCGCCAAGATTGGCAACATCAATCGTCCATGAATATTCGCTATCCTCGCGTGTTTTCTGCTTAACCAAGAAGTCTGCCAAGTCGGCCTCCGTCATGGGCTGCGTCTTCGTGAAGTGCTTGTCTACCTGATAATACCATATCTTCTGCGTGGGCTCACCCTTGGTAAAGAAGAGCACCACCGTCTTCACACCAGCACCCGTAAACACACCACTTGGCAAATCGAGCACCGTATGCAGATTGCACTCTTCGAGCAACTTACGGCGCAAAGCCACCGCATCGCCATTACTCAGGAAGGTGTTCTTGATCACAATACCTGCCCTACCGCCTGCTTTCATCATCTTGATGAAATGCTGCAGGAACATATAGGCCGTTTCACCACTCTTGATGGGGAAGTTCTGCTGCACCTCCTCGCGCTCTGAACCTCCAAAGGGCGGATTGGCCAGCACCACATCCTTCTGATCGGAAGGCTGGATATTAGCCAGATTCTCAGAAAGTGTGTTCGTGCGGATGATATTCGGCGACTGCACACCATGCAGAATCATATTCATCATGGCGATGATATAAGCCAAGCCTTTCAGCTCCTTGCCATAGAAGGTCTTGGTTTGCAGAATCTCCTCTTCGCTACTGGTGAGTCCGGGTTTGCCATGCATATAGGTGTAAGCCTCGCAAAGGAATCCAGCCGAACCGCAAGCACCATCATACACCGTCTCGCCTACCTGAGGATTCACGCTCTTCACGATGGTACGAATCAGGGGGCGCGGCGTGTAATACTCACCACCATTACGGCCAGCATTACCCATCTGACGAAGGCGATCCTCGTAAATCTGCGTCATCTCGTGTCGGTTGTCTGCCGTCTGGAACTTCAGTTCATCAATGCGCTCTATCACATCACGAAGGTTATATCCACTCGAAATCTTATTCTTGATCTCGGTGAAGATCACACCTACCTTATATTCTATCGTATCGTAGGCAAAGCGCTCCTTGAAACTCTGCAGATAGGGATAAAGCTTCAGGTTTACAAACTCTATCAGGTCATCACCCACCAGCGCACGGGCTCTGTCGTAATTACCCTGAGCATCGAGCGGCATCGCCCACTCATGCCATTGGTATTCACCCGAAATGATACGTTCGTAAGTCTTACCCTCTAACTCGGCAGATTGTTCACGTGTCTGCTCGAGATCGTCGAGATACTTCAAGAAGAGCACCCAACTCGACTGCTCCACATAATCAAGTGCCGTACTACATCCATCGTCATGATGCAGCGTATTATCTATTGCCTTAAAAGATGATTCAAATGCCATTATGCTAATGTTAGTATATTCGTTTTATGCTTGCAAAGATAGAGCAATTTATTGAGAAAAGCAAATAAAAGGGCTCTTTTTTCAAAACATGCAACTATTAGTACAGCCCCTTATCCATTATTTTCAGTCTTTCATCGATGGCCACGACTATATTATCAAAAGCTTTGGAGATGTCGCCTTTGATGTCAGGAGATATCGGTGTCTTATGATAATTGTTGATGTCTTTGATGCTTTTACCTATATGATAGTCCTTGTATGCTCGCATAAAGTTGTCCATGATAAAGCCTACATTAAAACGATTTTTGATACTGTTACTATAGAATGAAACAAAATCATTTTTCTGTTCATATCTGACATTCACCTTCTTTGTATAACCATTCTCACTTTCGAATGTACGAATTACTTTTTCGAAGGCCTTCTTGAAATTATCCCTATGCAGTTTCGACTCATAGAAATCCGCCTTGGGCTGCTGTTTCTGATAGGTTGACTTTTCTTTCACATGTGCACCCACCGAAGGCATCTCCTTCATGAGATTCTTTTGCATCGCAAAGAATTTTATCTCTGGCAAATCAATAGCTGGCGTATAAACGTAGTTCAGCCTTTCTGAACCAGGAAGCGGTTTTCTGATTTGCGATATGTACTGGTCATAATCCACATAGACCACATTACAGTTATAGTCCCTGCCGAAAATGGCTGCTGTGGCCACCATCGACTTTTTACCACCAGTAATATCAATCACATAGTCCTGCGACGGATGAAGAACCATCTGATCCTTGAGGCATGTATAGATGTCATTAAAAGAATCGTTGGGTATCTCTATGATTTTAAACTCACTGGTAAGATACGTTCCAAGATAGTTCCTGATTTTCTTTGAAGCCTCAGCATCTTTGATATCTGTCGTAAAAATAATATGAATCTCAGGGTTTAAGGCACGCTGAGTCAGTATGATGGGCTCTGGACTGTAACCCAAGATAGAGAACAGGACATTGCACCTTATCTCTGGCTTAGAGTTCCGCTCGCAGAACTCGTCAATCACATCACGAAAGAGTGTGTTATAATAGAAGTCCTCGGCCTCAGCCACATGTCCAGACTCACTCAATCTTAGCCACTCATTTACATTCTCTTCTTTCATATTACTTCTTTGCTTTTGTTATCAATTCCTTTACATGATTCAGAGCCTGCTGGTGCTGCTCCTTATCCATCATACAGCCTACCTCAAAACCTTCGAGAAGACCGTTGTTGCCATCTATATTGGCGGTAAACAAGAGTCCCTCTTTCTCACTCAGCACGCATTTCGAATGGTTGTTGTTATTAGAGTAAGCCTCACAACCCTTGCTACCCATTAAGTAGATATACTGTTCCTGAAGTGACTGGTTGAAGGCCGGCACATTGTTATTACAGAACAACGTTACCTTGACACCTCTCTTGATGGCATTATCGATGGATTTCTGAAGTTTAAAGAGTGCATTGCGCTTATCCTTAAACACCCACGTCACGATATAAACAAATGACTGGGCCTCATCGATGATTCTGATAATGGCATCGTATATTGTTGTCTGATGACACTCTGACAAATTGGTGTCAAACTTGGATATGGCAGTCAACTTGACGTGTCCATTGAGACTATTGAACATCTCGTTGGGCAACTTCTTAACCGATTTCTTGACCACATCACTATTGTCGCTTTTGATAAACTGGACAATATCGGCATAATTGTACATGGTATCGAATATGAGTTCCAGATCCTTCTGGTCATCACCAGCCAACGTAATACCGGTTTCCACATTCTTAGTCAAGCTGTTAGCCGCAATATTTGCACTCATCAGCAAGGCCTCTTTGCCATCAGCAAGGATGAACTTGGCATGCAGATTCTCCAATAACCTGACATGAGCACCTGCATAAAACAAACTCTGAAGAAACATCTGGTGGGTGTGAATGCCTTCCACACTTTTCTTCGAAGAGGTGGCTTTGAACTCTTCGCCTTCCTTATTATTACGATTGGAAATGACGAAGACGGCCACTTCGCCTGAAGCTGCCACTTTGCGGAGTTCTGACACAACCTGAAAGTCCTCCATGATAAAGCTGGAGAGCTTGATATAGCTCTTGGCTGTTCTGATCATATCGAGGATTCTATCAGTCAGCTCCCTTCTGTTTGCGTCGTTAATATAATAATGTCCCATGTCAGTTACTTTGGATATAAAGTTTGTTGTCTACCATCTCAAGAATATCAAAGCGATCCAGAGCAATGAGCCGTTTCCTGTTTTCCACAAGATCGCTACGACATAGCCAGTCGATAAGAAAATCTATTCCTTTTTCAATTCGGAAATGATTAATCTTCTCTTCAAAATTCAGGAGTCTGTCCAAATCAGGGTCAACAGAGACTACAGATAGCGTAATCACTGAATTTCTTATTTCATAATCAACCTCGCCAATCTTGATGGCCTCTTTCAGGTGCTTCTTCCATCGACTGGACAAAAACATCTTAAGATTCACTTTAACAGTAAGCGGACGGCTGTTATTATAATCATTCGTCTTATACTCATAATATGATTCTTCCACTTCGTTCCAATGGAAAAGGTTTTTAATGATATCGCTTATTGTCTCATGGGTAAAGTCGAATATTCTGTTCTTGACATCCTTATCTTCATAGTTTGTGAAACCGAAGTTGAATCTCACGCTGCGGCCATAGTAGAATTTATGGATGTCGTTGGAATAGAATGGTATCTTTATAAAATCATCATTGAAGAGAATGTCCTTGCATACATTCCCATCCTTATCAATACTAAACACAAAGAAAATCCTGATGCTACCAAAATCGGGTTCATCGTTCGTCGTAAAGTTTTTACTGTCGGCAGGGATTCGAAGCTTCTCCTTGTTAGTGTTCGTCATTTTCTCCAACTTCCGTAACAGCTGGCGTATGGGCTTGCCGTCCTTGGTTATTGTTACATTCTCAACAATATCGGATTTATAGCCTGCCCTAATTTTGGAGCGTACTCCATATATCTTCTCGTCCATGATCGACAGATTATTACCATCGATCAACAGATCCTTGCTGCTATACACGTACATCACAGAGCCTGCAGGCCCGAAATAGTTATCCTTTCCTGATTGTGTAATCTGGAAATGGCCATACTTGTTATATTCCAAATCGCCGGCTTCACAAAGGGTCCTTATTCTATAATCAATCAGACTTGTTTCCATACCAATAATCTTTGCCACAGAGGTCTTATCTACCTTTGGCATGTCATCAATGAAATGCATGATGGCCCAATCTATCTGGTACATAGGGTCATCGTTAGGCTTCTGGAAATCCAGATGGACCATATATGTTGGATACCACAGTTCAGTAGCACCAACAAATGTACGCCCTAACCCATTGATTATATCTTTTATAACACTGATCTGATCCATCATCCAAGCAGTTTAAATGAAACCTTTCCTTTTTCACCATATGATACTGTTACATCATAATCATCTCCCACCTTGATGCCTTTACCCCTGAAATCATCAATGGGAGCTGCGACACCTTCACTCCAAGCTATGCATATTCTGTCTATGAAAGTAACATGGGCTCTAACCACATCGCCAGAAGGATGATTCTCCCTGAACATATTCTTCCTCCGATAGTTGTACGTGATTTTATCCTCGTCATCAGCATTTCCCTGGAAATCACAATACAAATCGCCTTCTAACAGTGACATCCATAAGAATCTGCTGGATATTGAGAAATAGGCAGTTTCTCCATTATCGAACGAAATAGCCAGCTCATCAGGATCGAACTTCTCTTCGACTGTAAAGAAGAAGTGTCTGAGATCCCCTTTTCTGATTGACTCCTCGTATGAGGACAAGACTGGACAAACAATGATTTGGCGATTCTCTCTATCTATGATATAGACTCTAGCCTGAATCATATCACCAACATTTGTCTCATCCAGGAATTCTTCATTGATGGCTACATCAGGGATTACACATTCGAAACCTTTATAATCAGCAACGATATTCCTTCCTTTCTTTGTGAGTGAACAAGTTATCATCGAGCCACAGCTGAGACGGCTGGTTATATCATCGAAATTCTGCAACTTAATAAAACTGCCATCGCTGAGATAACTCACTACCTCAAAATAGGGTTGTAATGACCTGCTGAAATCCGTGATGGTCACCATCACCTCAGTAGCATCTTCCAATTGCTTCATCTCATATGATTCCAAAGGCTTCCTGAATACAAAGTCAAGATTTTCCTTCACATTGAAATACAGGTAGCTGTCTTTGATCCTGATGACAGAACACAAGATCTCATCGCCTTCGCTATATTTGTCATGGAACAAACGCGCCTTATTGGGGTTGTCGTACTGGATGTACGACTGCGACAATTTCTCGAATACCTTTACTGGATTGATGACTGTTGTGGCTCCACCACGATGGGCCTCAGGGCGAGTCAAAGTGGGTTTATTGCCTACAAGTATCAGCTTTTTCTTGGCACGACTCAACGACACATTCAGTCGACGCATGTCATCGAGGAAACCTACTACCTTATTATACTTTGTGGAGAATGATCTCACAAATGAGAAAATGACGATATCGAACTCCATTCCTTGTATGGAGTCGATTGTATAAATAGAGTTGTAATGTCTCGAACCCTTTAATTGATTCTTCAGATATTCGCGTTGTGCACTGTATGGTGTAATGATGGCCAAAGAAACATCCTTTGAAAGTCCTGTCTGGTCAATTAACGGCAGGATTTCATGACATATCAGATTTGCCTCGCACACATTGATAAAACTCTGTCCGCTGCGTTTTTCCCAATGGTCAGGGCGCAACTCTGTATCAACAAAGTGGATAGGATCACTATAGGGTTCAGGAAGTGAGATGTACTGTGACACCGTGTTTTCGCCCATATTCACCTTTCCATCATAGAAAACATCGGAGATGAAATTACCAATCTCAGGATGCATACGATACTGGTAGTTCAGCATCACAACATTCTCACTTTCTGTTCCCATCTTGTCGTGGTAAAGCTCAAATAGCGACTTCGAGATGGTTTCAACCACATTCTTATCCGTGATTTTTTCTTCCCATGGATTCTTGGCATTGCTTTCTTTTACGAAATCAGATATCATCTGCCTGTCCGTATAGGGCGGCAACTGCTTGTCATCACCTACAAGGATGTATCTGTCGCCAAGCCTCATAGGCACAAGGCTTTCTGCCAGGTTTGCCTTGGCGGCCTCGTCGATGATAACCGTATCGAAATGCATGCTCCTTACATTGCGATTCATGCCAATACCGATACAGGTTCCTAGGATAACATCTTGAATCTGGTATCTGTAAGAATCAAGCAGGTAGCCGGAGAACTCGCTCTCTGATAGAAGATGAGAAAGGATATCATCTGCATTCAGGTACAGGTCCCTGCTCTCATAATAATAATCTAATATGTAATTATGGTAAGAAATGTACTTATCGCCATTTCTCGAACTATATCGATAGTTTTTTCGGATATAATCTCTGTCAACCTCCTCATTATGATTGAGCCTCTGTATCAGATTCTTGTTGTTGGCCAGGAAAGTCTTGTATTCTTCAATGTTGAATCCTGTACCCCATGCCTCTTCCTCGCCATCGTTCTCAATGGCGATAAAGGACAATTCTTTCTCAAAAGAGGACAGCTTGTCTATGATGTTCCATACGGCAGCATGGGTTTGGCTGCAAACCAGCACTTTTTTACCTTCCTTTGCCAACTGACGGATGATTTCGATAATAACCGTGGTCTTACCGGTGCCTGGAGGGCCCTGAATAAGAAGTACCTGCTTGTTGCCAAGTGCTTTCTTAACCGCAAGAGGCTGGTTGTTGCCTGGCACTGCATGCTTAATGTTCTCATCAAAGAACTCGACATCCTGATATTTCGCGATATTGGGTTCTTTAAAATAAGAAGGTACTATAGAGTCTTGGAATTTCTTCTCCCTTACCCTGAATAGTGTGTTGATGGCCTCAATTTGAATATCCAGATGTTCTGTGGAGTTTCTCTTTTTCAGGTAGCCTAATCTCAGCAAGTCCTTATTGGTGTCATTTCTGAATTCCAATCGCGCCACAGAAGTAGCTTCATCATAAAACATCTTTCCGTTTCTGACAGGCCTATCATCTTTTGCAGGATCATACAAACTCACAAACAGATCTTCATCTGGCTCCATGATACCACAGAGCTTCTCGTAATCGGAGCTATCCAATTTGAATTTGTAGGCCACACCTGGATCATACTCCAGGGCTGCGGTTCTTTCAATCGGATATTTTTCGTTAATCCGAATGATCTGACCACCCTTTCTCTTCTCTAAGTCCTTCTCAAACTCTATCAGTTCGCGCAATAGGGCGAATTCTCGAGTTTCAGCATATTGTTTTTCGCAATAGTCAACGTTTATCTTCTTTAATATAATATAGAAGAAATCGGCCATTCTGTTCGTATAATCCATCGTTGCCCTCCAGTCAAAGGAATGGGGTATGGCACTATAAGAATCAAGAACATGTATTTTATAACCTTCAATAATCAATTTGCGATTCTTATTCTTATCGCAGATGATTTTGGCGCGTACATCTTTCTTCCCGTAAAAGAACTCCGTCATCCAAAGACACTCTCCATCGCCATACAGTCTGAACACCACATACTCGCTATCGAAGATGGTAAACGACTGTTCTTCCTGATTGCAGGTAATGAAGAAATTATGGTCTACCAGATAATTGGGGTATAATTTGCTGAAATCCTCAAAAGCTATCCATGCCTGAGGCGTACAACGACAGTACAGATGCGAGATGTCTGCCAGATATTTCTTACGTCTGTCGGTATGTGGATAATCTGCCAGTAGCTTCTTGATGCACGCCTCGTCTTCCTCAGAAATAAGAGACAGCTCCTGCCTGAACATATCTTGATACAGTGCGTCCACATCTACTTCATATTGCGGGGAGTCACCATCCTCAGAATCGGCAACTTCCAACTCGAAGGTCATGAACTGAAATACAGAATAACCTTTCTTCGCTAACCTGAGATCATACTCCTGCCCTATCTCAGGATGTGGGATGGCCTTTGCATCTATATAACCTCTTAGGGAAGTTCCAGGCACCCTCAAGGTAACATATTCATTGTTATAGTCGAATACGGTCAGATGATAGGTTTTGCCTACTTCCATCTTCCTAAACTCATCTTCGTCTTCTTTATTCTCACCAGCAATTTCTATAGTAGAAATGGCAACTTTGCATCCAGATATTTTGGTAATAGAATTGACATAAATACGGATTTTGCTTCCAACGAGAATATTGGGTGCTGCGAAAGTGCTTGAGATATCGATAGGCAATGGCTTGGAGTCGTATTGTATTCCATGTTGGAAGACAATACCATAATCGAAGCCTTCGGCTCCTGACGTAATGATGGATCCTGTATCAGTGATGGCCAGTACTACAACCTTATATCCGTCTATTTCGGGATTATAGGCCCGAACTGGCTTCTGGGACTTTTGTCTGTTGTCCTTACTCTTTTTCATACAATCAGCTTACTTGTTCTGCTGCAAAGATATGGGCTAAGTATGCAGGTTATCTGCATTGTTCGTATATTTTTCGCTCATTGCGTGAATTTTGTCTGCAATGTGTGCCCTGTAACTCTCTGGTGCAATGACTTCAAGGTCGGTTCCAAAGGAGAGTATCTTGGCATCGAGCTCATAGTTGGGCTTTACGTTGATGCTAAAAATGGAATACTCAGCCGTATCCTCCAGGCATCGTTGCGACAGATGGATGGGTTTGGTCTTCACATATCCCAAACTCTGTTTACTAACCTTCATCACCACATCGATAGGATCCCCCTCATTGACAGTCACACCTATCACGTCATCGAAGTATTCATCGAAATCTACTTCAGGTTCCAGATAAGGCAGGGCCAACTCTTCGAAGCCTTCAATCCTGTCGAGCGGATAATTACCATAACTGTTATAATCCATAGCCAAGGCGATGAGATACCAGCGGTCATTATACTGCTTCAGGTAATAGGGACATACCTTGAAGCTGATGGTATCCTTGCCAAAGGGGGTGTAATGCAGGCGGAGTACACGCTTGGTGACGATGGCACGAAGCAGGGGCGCAAAATGCTGTTGACCCTTTAAATCAGGATTGGTCTGAAAACTCACATACGAAGAACTTTCGTCATCAAACATACCAGCCTCTATCTGCATCAAGAAATGACGCGCCCAATCATAGAGGGGCTCTCCCTCGAAATGGCCTAACACGCGGATAGCATCCTGAAGCTTATGGCGCTCACGGTCATTCATACGGTACATGGGCAACGTGTATTCGGTGTCGAGATAACGATAAAGACGCTGTCGACCACGACGGAGCTTCTCGTCGAGACGAATATGATAATTGGTTTCGAGGTTGGCTATATCGTTCTGAACAGTACGTTTGGAAACGCCTGCCTTCATATCCAAATCCTGACACATGGCCTTTGAGCACTCATCCACGAGATCCTCGATGGTATACTCCTTATATCTGTTTCTGAAACAACGATTCAGAACACTATAGCGCAACAACACTTGTTTATCTACTGGCATTAATAACGTGTAATTTGATTATATTTTGCAAAATTAGTCATTTTTTCCGTAAATACAGTCTCGGAGCGTCTGAATTAGCCTGAATTAACGTTTCTTCAAGCATTTTTCGCGCCACCGAAAAATGTATGTTCACAATTCACAATTCACAAATGGGTGTTTTTTTATGGTACACTTCTGAAATGAAGTGAGTCGGGGCGGACAATATAAATAAGTATTATTAAATTATATATTATTATTAATATAATATATTATATTAATAATAATATATAATTCTTAGCGCAGGTTTGGCACTTTTGAAAAACGGGTTTTGTGAATTGTGAATTGTGAACTCTTCGAGAGAATATAGGTAAGCATACGCTACCATGCAGAATGAATATCTTTTACATTTTTCATGTTCCTAATTATAGGTTTCAGGAAGGCTCGGAGGAAACTCGGAGTTTGCCCGGAGGAAAGTGGAGGTTTCCTCGGAGGAAAGTCTGACTTTGCTCGGAGGAAAGTCAGAGAGCCCTAAAACCCACTAAAAAGGGCAGCTTTAAGGCTGCCCGAGGTGCTGATAAATAATGTTTACTTCTGACGGTAGAAATGTTCGCCGTTTTAGTTTTGTGAGGTGGCACAAAGCCGGTTCTTCGTTTAATAATGCCTTCAGTTTGAGCCAGGCTGACTGGGGCTGAATGAAGGGGAAATACTGCTGCGCGAGCTCGGCTCGGCCCATGGCCTTCGGTAGTTGACAATTGTTGTTTGTTGTGTTTTGAATCATTTTGGTTTTAATTAGTTAAACTTCAAATCGAGAGCAAAGTTACTAAAAATCCACGAAATATCCAAAAATTTCCGCAAATAATTTGATATAACCTAATATAATTCGAAATAACATGAAACAATTAGAATCACATTAGAAAAGCACTTGCATATTTTAAAAATTATTCGTACCTTTGTCAACGCAAACGAGAAGCAAGGGAGAATAAACAAGGCGCCAACAAGTTCAACCGACCTTTGAGCGAGCATGAGAGTTTAAACATTTAAGTAAAACCATTAAAATCTTTGTAAATTATGGCAAGTGAAGTAATTGCATTTCCTGTGAATCTGCGCAGGAACCAGAACAAGTACAACGCCGCTTACGGCAAGTACTATGCAGAGGCTGACTCTAAGGAGCCTCTCAACCTGAAGGGTTTCGCCAAGCACATCAGCGAGCATGGCAAGTTGGTAGACTACTCGATGGCAGTGCTCGTGCTGCAGAACATCGTGAGCTGTCTGAAGGAGATGATCACACAGGGTCAGCCTGTGAAGTTGGACGGCTTCGGCACGTTCACCCCCACCATCGAGACGGATGGCCAGAAGGCGGTGGAGACCGTAGAGGGATCGCTGAACGTGGGTATCGACAACCTGATTGCGGGTGTGCACCTGCGATTCATCCCTGAGAACTCCAAGGGCGATGAGTTGACCAGCCGCATGCTGAAGAAGGAGTGTACGTTTAAGGCGGCTTACGTGGTGAGCTCGAAGAGCAAGACCATCGATGGCAAGAAGCGTACCTACCAGGAGAAGATTCCTATCTCCAGCTTCGCAGTGGCAACCCATGAGGATGCCCCGTCAGGTACGGGAGATTAAAGTTGAATTTGCAACGGACTACAGGACTGAAGGACTTTTAGAACTGTAGTCCTTGCTTAAAAACAAGAAAGGAGGATTATCATGACAAAGAAAGAAACCGCAAAGTTTATCGTGCAGTTGATAGCATCAATCGCCACGGCGATACTCACTGCACTAGGCGCTACAAGTTGCGTCGGAGCTTAAAAAGAAATCCCCACTCTGATTTAGTTATTTCAGGGTGGGGATCGTGTTTCTGGACGTATTTGGCTTCTTCGAGGTTAATGGCAATCAACTATAATAATTATTTGTAGAACTGATCCATCATCTCTTGAACGCCTTTATCAAATACGGTTAGAGTCCCGTTTTCTTGATCAGACAAAGAACGCTTAGAGTTGGCATTAACTTTGTAACGCCCTTCATCATCTTTGGAACCATAATCATCTGAGCATTTACCAAAAAATATAGTTTATTAATTCTGCAAATAGTTTTCCAGACGAAACATCTTTTTCTTTGATTAGATTCTGAACCTTTCCTTCTTTGGGCCCAGGTATTTCATGCTTCTTTTTCTTTTTCTTATCTATCAGGAGTATTCTACTTTGAGGAAGTAAAACTATAGTTGACTCATTGTTGAGAAGATCCCTCTTTATAAGTTCTATTCTCTTTCCGTCTTTGATTGTATAGGCTTTGCCCTCAAGGGCGAAAACACTAAATCGTTGAGCATACATTGACGTAAAGAAAAAGGCAAGTAATAAAGTAGAAAACACACATTTCTTCATAACAGACTGATTATTAATTTCAAATTTTATAATAAAAAGAATATCTTAGAATCTTTTCTCCCCATTTGTAACTTTTACAAAGGAGAACGACACCAGACCAAAGAGACTTGATTAATCCAACTGCAATTACTACTGAAATCAGGGCATTATTTAAGCTGATATACATATTATCTACAAAAAACTTATGATAGGCGAAATAAAGAAGACCTATAACAATTACAATAGTCAGCAATAAGGTGAATAATCCACTATCACATAACCAATATGAAAGATTGGGATATTTCTCTCTTAATCTTTTATTTATGACATCAATTAACACAAGGATGAAAGCGAATAATACACATATCATGAAAGTATATAGAAACTCTGTACAATCCTCTGTATTCTTTATGTCTCCTTTGATAATTGTATTTAAGGTGTGTGCATGAATAGTTGCACCATTAAGTATTCCAACTGGCGTGCTAAATATGTCATAACCTTCCGAGAAATCACCTACTATAACATAGTAGTCTTTAAGATTCACTGAATCCAATCTAGGCGACACAGGAGAGAAATTGATTGGGGTATATCTAATAAGGTGTTCTGTAGTATCAGACGAAACCTTTTCCTGCATTTTAGCAGAGAAAGTCGGAAAATAATAACCATGAACGTACTTTCCCAACTGATATGTGCGAATTGTCTTGTTTCTAGAATTCAGAGTATAACTAGTAAGACCTTCATAAACTTTAGTAACTTTCATACATGAATCCACAACTTTTGGATCACAAAAGAAAGAATGAGTAATACTGTCATTCCTATTTATACTACAAGCAAAAACAGATTTATCCTTAATATGCTCTACGGCTTTAACAAGGCACAAATCTTCCTCTCTATCTTTTAACCCTTGGAATAAAATGTCTACACCTATAAATATGGGGTCTTGGTCATAAATCCTATTTAATAGATTTGCGATTTCCTTACGACTCTCAAGAGTTCCAATATCAACTAACTTAATCAAATAAGAATCATCTTTATTTCCATTATATTTTATTCTCTGAAGTAAATCTGCGGATACCCCTTTCTCATTATTGGCTTGATAATATGAGGAAGGATCAAGGAATGATAAGTCAAGAAATGACACAATACATAATGATAGTATTGCGATAACCGATGTATCAAACAAAGTGTGGCATAAACTATGCCATGCTTTTATTATCCAATTGCGACTCATAAAAATGATTCTTGTTGCAAAAATACATTTATTTTTTTTGAATTCCAAGAAAATATTGATATATTTGCAAAAAAATTATAATTAACCTTAATTCCGCAGCACTTAAGTTTAACTTTCTTTATAAGTTCCTGAGCAACAAAAAGTTCTTGCTGTGGCAAGCGGCAGAGCCGAGCGGCCCAGGATTTTGTCATGTCAGATTTTTCACTTACCTAAGTGCTGCGTTTAAAGACAAGCAAAATCATCAATGACATGGCAAAGGTAAGCATAAAATCTGAGAAAATCACTCCTTTTGGAGGAATATTTCATGTGAGAGAGCTATATTCCC
>JAEEGJ010012150.1_pt1 | contig 21434 bp, 18 predicted proteins | sample 8958761 | NCBI WGS metagenome assembly JAEEGJ01 (sample SAMN16246546, study PRJNA631951) | gut metagenome | biome: gut microbiome; feature: rumen; material: RS-attached | host: Bos | place: Iran: Karaj | collected 2018-10
GTTCTTGACAATTCGGTGCGCAATGCCTTCGGCGATGGCTGTTTTGCCGGTGCCCGGTTCGCCAATCAGGATAGGGTTGTTCTTCGTTCTTCGGCTCAGAATCTGCAAGATACGGCGTATTTCGTCGTCGCGGCCAATCACAGGGTCGAGTTTGCCCGTTGCAGCCTGCTCGTTCAGGTTCACGGCGTATTTCGACAGCGCCATATAACTCTCTTCTGCCGATTGGCTCGTAACCTTCTCGCCTTTGGTGATTTCCTTTATGCAGTTCTCAACCGATTTGCGGCTCAGTCCCTGATCTTGCAACAGTTTGGTAATCTGGTCGTTGATGCTGAAGAACGCAACCCATACGTGCTCAACCGAAACAAACTGGTCGCCGTTTTTGGTTGCCGCTTGTTGCGCGTTGTTCAGCAGCGCGTTCAAATCCGACGACAGGTACAAACTGCCGCCCGACACCCGCGCATACGATTTTATTACGCTGTCAACTATTTGAAGCATAGAGTTTTCCGACACATTGTGCTTTTGCAGAATATATCGGCTGATGCTCTGCTCTTCGGTCAGCAGACCTTTCAGCAAGTGGCCGGTTTCCACAGCTTGGTTGCCTTCGGCTTGCGCAATGTTGAAAGCCTTTTCCAAGACTTCCTGCATCTTGATTGTGAAATTATTCGTGTTCATAGCTCATTTTTTTTGATTTTCTGACTGGTAATTCTTCAAAATGCAAGCCACGGTTTCTTTAATCTGTTTTTTAATCCGTTAAAAATGTGTAACTGATTGGTTATTATTATTTTGCTTATAAGTTGGCGTATTTTGTGTTTTGACAATTTGTCATAATAAATCGTTGGATTTCAGCCAAAACGACATAGGTATTTGTGCCGATTCCCTTGTTAAAAGCACATCGTTTTCAAAAAAAACTGCCTTTAATCATTTTTATATTCTAAAAAATACATAGTTTTACGCCCGCTTTCCAACGCATGAGATGAAAGACAAGTATATTTTCAATAGAGAAACACTGACTTACGAGATAGAAAAACGCACGTTTGCGCAATTTGCAAGGCGCAGCGGTAAGTTTGTTCTTGTGGCTTTTGGCATCGGTGTTATTACTTGGACGCTTTCGTATTTCAATGGAATTCCGTCACTTAAATCGTTTGGCTTGCAGTCGGAGAGCGAGATTTGCATTGCCAACATCCGTCAATTAGACTCTCGATTCTCGGCAATCGAGGATTTCCTTTCGGAGATTCAAAGTAACGACGACAGCTGCTACCGCGTGCTCTCCGATTTGGAGCCAATTTCGGCCGATAAGCGTATGGCAAGTTTCGGCGGTACCAATAAATATAAGTATCTTGAGGGCTATTTTAATACCGATTTGTTTGTTGAATACAACCGCAAGGTGGATATTCTCACAAGCAAACTGAATTTGCAGGAGCAGTCATACGAATCGTTGCTGCGCTCGGCGCAACGTTCTGAGGACAGTCTGCTCAGTATGCCGGGTATTCTGCCGGTGAACCCCTCTATATATCGTGTTTCGTCGTCGTTTGGCTGGCGAATGCACCCAATCAAAAACCGCCGCATCCCTCACGATGGCATTGACATAGCCGCCCGCGAGGGTAACAAAGTTTATGCAACCGGCAAGGGCGTTGTAGTTTCCGTGTCGAACGACCCGCGCGGTTATGGCAAGCAAGTGGTTATCGACCACGGTTACGGTTACAAAACACGTTACGCTCACCTTAGCAAATACCTTGTACACGTTGGCGACTCCATTTGCCGGGGTGCTGTTGTAGGCTTGATTGGCAACACGGGCATATCAACAGGACCGCATCTCCATTACGAGGTGATTGTTTCCGGCATCAAAAAAAATCCTGACAGCTATTACCTTAAAGATATGACCTCGGCCGAATATGGCGAAATGGTCAAAGCATTCTCAAATCCTGATTAAGCCGATACTTCTAATCGGCGTTTTTTATCTGAAAACATTAAGTTTTTTGCCTTTTTCTCGAAAGAAAAGTGGCTTCGAGTGCAGTAACGAGTTGATTTTTTTAGTTACTTGCATATAGTATTGCCAAAAGGCAGAGGTGGAGGGTTCGCCTTCGCCGGATTTTTTTTTGAAGACGTGGCAAAAATGTAGAAATAAAATGTTGAAACAAGTATAAAAATATGAAAGTAAGATTATTACAAATTCCGGTTTTGGCGTTGGCAGCGTTGCTGACCGCATCGTGCGCCAACAATTCGGCAAAAAAAGACGTGTCCAAAATGTTGGAGGTTGATTTGACGCTCGACACCACATCGCAGACAATTAAATTCGGCAACACTCTGTTCAGCCTGCCGTCGCCATATCATTTAACAATGATGATAAAAAAAGCCGGCACCAAATTCAATGAGAATTTGCTCAATCCAGTCGATAACAATCAGAATTACACTAGTTTATATAAGAAATGCGTAAACCTGGGCGTTTACGGAGCCGATTTGGCGTATATGAACATTTACGAGCAATCGCCGCTGATTGTCAATCAGTTCTCGGTCATCAAGAATATTGCCAACGATTTGGACCTTACATCGGCGTTCAACAAAAGCCTGGTTGAGCAGGTTGAGAACAATGTCGATAATACCGATTCGCTTTTGCGCATAATGTCAAGCACTTACCGTGATGTTGATGTTTACCTGAAAGAGTCGCAACGTCAGAAGGAGGGGGCTTTGGTGCTCGCCGGCGGCTGGATTGAGGCAATGTATATTATGACGCAGCTTGTGAAGGGTACAAATAACGAAATGCTTGTTCAGCGTATCGGCGAGAGCAAGCAACCGCTTGAGAATCTGATAAAAATTTTGTCGCCCTACTATGCCGAGCTCGACGAAATAGGTGTTTTGGTTGACGCTCTGATTGAGCTTTCGGCCGATTTCGATGAGGTTGAGCAGCACTACACTTATGTTGTTCCTGAAATTGATGTCGAGAACCATATGACAATAATCAAATCGCGAACCACAGTTGAGGTTCCGCAGGAGGTATTGACAAGCGTTACCGGCAAGGTTGAAAACATCAGAAAACAAATTGTAAGTTAATAGATTATGAAAGTGTCGATGAGATATTTACTGATATTGGCAGTGTTGGCGATAGCCACACCCAAAATGTTGACGGCCCAGGTCGAGTCGTCGATTAAAATGTGCCAGACTCATATGAACGACTCGTATGTGTCTGACGGACAGTATTACACCGTGTTGCTCAACAAGGAGGACATTGCCGAGTTCTATGTCACGTTTTACGGTGGCACCATTTATCGTTTGGTTGGCTACTGCGGCACCGACGCTGGCAATCTCGCCTTCTCGGTTTACGACCAGGACCGCAACCTGCTGTTCACTAACCGCGATTTCGAGAACACACCATACTGGGATTTCAAGTTCGAAAACTCGATGGACTGCATTATCGAGGCTGAAATTGATGCAAAGGACATCACATCGGGAATTGCCGTGATGCTAATCGGTTTTAAGCAATAAAACAGGCTGAAAATGAGGGAGAAAGTCCTAAAGGCACTGATGCAGTTGTTCGCCATTATTATTGGTCCGCGAACCTACAATAAGAACGGACGGCAGATTATTGAGACTTTTCTCCACCAACAGTTACGCGAAAGCTCGGTTGAAGAGTATCTTGAGCTTTTCGACGGCTTTTATGCTCATTATCAACGAAAACAATCGGAAGAAGACAAAAAGGAGAAGAAGCTTGCGCTCAACTCGGTGAAGGTTCTGAAAATATGCACCCAGATAAATGAGGACCTCGACATCCGCCAGAAAATGGTGGTGATGATACGGTTGCTCGAGTTCATAAAATCGGGTACCGAGGTGTCGGAGCAGGAATTGGAATTTGTGCAGACGGTTTCGGAGAGCTTTTTCTTCTCGGCTGATAACTTCAACTTGCTCAAGGACTTTGTGCTGTCCGATGCCGACAGCATTCCGGTTTCACCGCGCATCTTGCTAATCGACGGGCAGAAAGCATCGTCGATTCCCGACATCAGGCACTTCTATCACGAAACGTTCAACGACAAGCTTTGGGTTCTCTATTTTGAGATGTCGAATATGTACCTGATTCGCAAGTTCGGCACCAACGAGCTGTACCTGAACGGCCAGATTGTGATTCCGGGCAACGTGTACGTGCTGAACCTGGGCGCGTCGTTGCGCGATGCCAAGATGAAACCCATCTACTATTCCGACATTGTCAACTATTTCTTCGCCGACGAGATTGGCAACAAAATTCAGTTTGTGGCCAAAGATGTGGAGTATTATTTCAAGGGCGGTGTCAAAGGTCTGAACAGCATTAACATTGTTCAGGAGTCGGGCAGCCTTGTCGGCATAATGGGAGCCAGCGGCTCGGGCAAGACCACTTTGCTCAACGTGCTCAACGGCAGCTGCCGCCCGACGTCGGGAACGGTCACCATCAACGGCATCGACATTTACGATGACAAAAAGAAGGTTGAAGGTCTGATTGGCTATGTGTCGCAGGACGATTTGCTTGTTGAAGAACTGACTGTGTATCAGAATCTTATGTTCAACGCTCGTCTCTGTTTCGACGATTTGAGCGATTTTCAGATTCGGTGCAAAGTGCTGAAAGTGCTCAAAAGTTTAGGCCTTTTCGATATAAAAGATATGGTAGTGGGCAGTCCGCTCAACAAAAAGATAAGCGGCGGACAGCGCAAGCGCCTCAACATCGCACTGGAGCTGATTCGCGAGCCGGCTATTCTCTTCCTCGACGAGCCTACTTCGGGCTTGTCGTCACGCGATTCGGAAAACATTATGGACATTTTGAAGGAGATGGCGCTGAAGGGCAAACTGGTGTTCACCGTTATCCACCAGCCTTCGTCCGACATCTTCAAAATGTTTGATAATCTGTATATTCTCGACAAAGGCGGCTATCTGATTTACGATGGCAATCCGGTCGATTCAATCATCTATTTCAAAACCAAGGTTCATCAGGCCAACTGGAACGACAGCGAGTGCCCCACCTGTGGTAACGTCAATCCCGAGCAGATTTTCAACATTGTTGAGTCGCAGATGCTCGACGAGTACGGCAACCTGACACCAGTGCGCCGCTTGCAACCCGAGGATTGGTTCCGCCATTTTCAGGAGTCGCGCAAAGAGTTGCCCGAACCCGAAGCAAAGTACGACGAGCTGCCCGCCAACGCCTCGAAAATTCCAGGCAAATTCAAGCAGTTCTGCGTGTTTGTGGAGCGCGACGTGCTCTCGAAAATCAGCAACCGGCAGTATATGGTGATAAACATTTTGGAGTCACCTGTGCTGGCGTTCCTTCTGGCGTTCCTCATCCGATATTTCAACGAGTCAACCGGCAACTACACGTTCTTCGGCAACGCGAATATCCCGGTTTACATTTTTATGGCGGTCATTGTGGCGATATTTATCGGGCTGTCGGTCAGTGCCGAAGAGATTGTCAAAGACCGGAAAATCCAGAAGCGCGAGCGGTTCTTGAACCTCAGCCGCACAAGCTATCTGTTCTCGAAAATGGCCATTCTGTTCGTCATTTCGGCCATTCAGGCGCTGATGTTTGTGGCCGTGGGCAACCTTGTTTTAGGCATCCACGGAATGTTCTTCTATTATTGGTTCGCACTTTTCAGCTCGTGGTTCTTCTCGTGCCTTCTCGGTCTGAACATTTCCGACAGTTTCGACACCGTTGTCACCATATATATATTGATACCGTTCCTGGTGATTCCTCAGCTGATTATGAGCGGTATAATTGTGCCGTTCGACAAGCTGAATCCAGTTATTTCAAATCCGGAGTCGATACCGGTTTATGGTGAGATTATTACGGCGCGGTGGGCATACGAGGCGCTGGCCGTGCAGCAGTTCAAAGAGAACGAATTTGAACGCGATTTCTATGAGTATAATAAAGTGTTGAGCCAGTGCGATTTCCGTAAGAATTACTGGATGAAGACCATCGAGAATAAGGTGACTTACTGCCGGCGCAACTACAACAATCCGTCGTGTCAGATTCGTGTGAAGAAGGAACTTGAGCTGCTGCGCAATGAGCTTTCGCTGCCGCTCGACGCAATGGGCTATTTCCAGTACGACAAGGTCGACCGCCTCTATCTGAACCGCGTCACACCTGAGATTTTCGACAATCTGGAGGCGTTCCTCGGCAAGCTGAAAACCTACTATTACAAGCAGTACAACCACGTCAACAATCAGAAGGACCTGCTTATAAACTCAATGCAGCGCACCGACGATGAGCGGGAGCGTTTTGTAGAGCGCAAACTCCGTTACAGCAACGAGAACTTGACGTCGTTTGTCCGTAATTCCACCTCGCTCGACCGCATCATCGAGTTCGAAGGCCGCCTCTATCAAAAGAGCGACCCCATCTATCTTGAGCCCACGCATCCGTTCATCAAAGCGCACTTCTACGCGCCTTGCAAGAACCTATTCGGGCGTCAGTTCCCCACTTATTGGGTGAATATGATGGTTATTTGGTTCTTCTCGCTGGTGATGTACATCACGCTCAAGTTCCGCTTGCTGCGAAAGGCGATAGAGTGGTTCTCGCGTTCAAAGATGTAACACCAAATGCGTGTTTATGTAAGCGAGAGAGGCCTAAAGTGGCTTTAATCAATTAATTGGTCTGATTTAAAACGCTTCTGGCAAAAGCAAAAAAATCCCTACCACACGGCAAGGATTCTTTTATTATGTGAATAAAAGTGGTGTGTCTATTCCGACATTTCAACCATTTTGAACGGCACTTTTATGATAGACTGGTAGTCTTCGCCAGCCTCAAGCATATCTTCGTCGTCCTCCTCATAGTGCCAAAGAATCACCACTTCGCTACCGCTTTTGTAGATGGCCTCAAGTTTCTTGAATACATCGAGAATGCACTTCGAGCTACTTGTGTTGAAATACTCAAGTTTGATTGAAACTTCGGTCAGCGGAGCTGGCGACGACAGGTACTGCTCAAGCCAGTCAACCAAAGGCTTGTAGAATTCAACGGAGTTCTCCGGAATTGAACGACCTTTAATTTCGAGCTTTCCGTTAGCTTCAAAAGTTACGGTTGGTGTTTTTGGTGTTCCGATAATAGAAATAGGTTCCATTGTATAAAAATTATGGTTTATCAATTAAAAGTCACGTCTAAGGTAAAAAAATTATAATCATCACAGCATTTTATGAAATTATAATTCAGTTTATTTCCCGATTTCCTCGCCATATCAATCAGCCCGAGACCGCCGCCGCCTTTCTCTGAGAATGTTTGGTTGTCCAAAATCTCCTTGTACATCTCTTTCTGACCATCTTTGTCGAGAGAGTTGATGTGCTCAATGTGGCCTTGGAGGAACGATTGCTGCTTTGGCACCACATAGTTGCCGGTGACAACGTGGTAGTGGTCGCCCCGTTTCGATAGCAGACAGACGCCCACCTTGCCGCAAAACTCATTGTTCTTTTCGCACGGAACAGTTGTGGCGTGGTGATAGAGGTTTTGCAGGCACTCGACTAACACATTATAAATCTTTTTTCTAATTGGTGTCGGCGTGTTTTCAAGCTGGCGCTCAATCACATCAAGCGATTGCGCAATCAGCTGGTCGGTGACCTCACCCTTGAAAAGGTAGATGACGTCATCGGCTGTTACCGTTTTATACCAATTGTTTATATCCAAAGACATAATATTGCCGTGTGTTTGCAAATATATAAAAACACAAACTAATTTGACAATCATTATTAAAGAGTTCGCCAAAATATCGACAATTTTTACGTTGCCGCGATTTGCACAAAAATAGTGCCAGCTTCACACCTTCAAGCCTTTAATTCCTCAATCAATGATTGCGCCGCCAATCAGGTCGTCGCCTTGGTAGAAGACCACCGACTGTCCGGGCGAAACCGATTCAACTGGCTCCTGGAAATCGACTTTCACCTTGTTGTCGCTCACGGCGATGGTGGCCGGAATGCCCTTGCTGCGGTAGCGGACGCGGGCCGTAACCTCAATCGGCGTGGCGGGCGCTTCAATTTTGGTGAAATTATAGTCTGATGCGGTGAGCGATTGGCTCAAAAGGTCGTCGCGGGTGCCGAGGGTGACGGTGTTGTCGGCCGGATTGATGCGCGACACGTACATTGGTTGCCCCAGCGCTATTTCGAGCCCCTTCCGCTGGCCGATGGTGTAGTTCGGGTAGCCCTTGTGCCGTCCCAGAACGCGGCCGTCGGTGCTGATGAAGTTGCCCGGCCCGATGGCGGAATATTCGGGCGAGTTGTCGCGCAGAAAATTGCGGTAGTCGTTGTCGGTGACGAAGCAAATCTCTTGCGACTCGCGCTTTTGCGACAGTTTCGTGTAGCCGCGTTCGGCTGCCATCTGGCGAACCTGCAGTTTTGTGAGGTCGCCAAGCGGAAAAAGCGTGCGGCTGAGGTTCTCGGGGGTGAGTTGCCACAGAAAATACGACTGGTCTTTTGTTTGGTCGGCGCCTTTGCTGATGAAGTGACGGCCGTTGCTGCAGCCGATGCGGGCATAGTGGCCGGTGGCAATCAGCTGGCAGCCGAGTTTGTCGGCAAGGTCGAGTAGGGCGCCCCATTTGATGAGCCGGTTGCAGACAACGCACGGGTTTGGCGTGCGGCCGTGCAGATACTCGCTGATGAAATTGCTAACCACCGTCTGGCGGAACAGTTCGCGGATGTCGAGAATCTGATGGTTGAATCCCAGGTTGTTGGCAATGCGCTTGGCCTCGAATATGGAATCGACTGTGCAGCAGCCGGTTTCGCGTTCCATACAGGCTTTCGAAATGCTGTCCCACGAGCGGAACGTCACTCCTTCGAGCTCGTAGCCTTGCTCGGTGAGCAGAATGGCGGCCATTGTGCTGTCGATGCCGCCGCTCATTGCCATTAATACTTTCTGCTTGCTCATTTTCAGCGCATTAGCCACGTTGGGTCGTTGATGTGCTCGGCGGGGTCATCATAAATGCCTTTGCCCATATCTTCCTCAAGCTCGTTGATGGTTTTGTTCTGCTCGTCGGCAAGCTCTTTGCAGTAACCGTGCTTGTAAACGTATTGCTTCTGATAGTTGCCGCGCTCGTCGAAGATGAGCCACGAGCCTTCCATCAGGTCGTTCACGTATTTGCCTTTTTTGTGCAGCTTGCCATTGGCGTAGTACACTTTACCCTCGCCGTTGAGCTTGCCGTGGTCGTAGTTCACATCAAACATTATAGGGCCGGAGGTGTAGTATTTCCGCCAGGGACCGTGTTTTTCGCCGTCTTTCCACGTAACCTCCTCAATCTTAACGCGTTCCGATGTGTATTGAACGAAAAGCCCGTCTTTCACACCACGCTTGTATGATTCCTGCAGGTAGAGAATACCATTGTCGGAATAATAAAGCCAGACGCTGTCTTTCTCGTGACCGTAGTATTTGCCTGTAGCACTGATTTTTCCACTGCGGTGATAGAATTTCGCGCTGGCCGTCGAGCCATCGGCACTGTAATTGAGCACTGCGTAGAGGTTGCCGTAGCTGTTATATTTCTTGAATTCGCCAACAGGCTTGTCATCAACAAAATAGGCTTCGTATTTTGTTTTGCCATTGCTGAACTTGGTAATCCAGTGGCCCTGTTTCATTCCGTTGATGTCGGTGTAGTTGAGCTTCGTATCGCCCTCTTGGCCAACATTTTGCGCCGAGGCTAGCACCGGGGAAACCATAAGAGCGAGTATTGCGATTTTGAATCTTTTCATAGCAATTTTTTTATGGTGTAAAAGTAGAATAATTTACGATTGCTGGGCGAGGTGTTTGGGTGTGATTATTAACATAAATCGGTGGCAAAAACAGGGGCGTCGGATGTTGGTTCAGGGCGGTGAATGGACAATTCTGGCAATTACCGGCTCGCCTTGAGCTGAAACCCTCCGAAAACCGGCTACTATTATATATAATAGGTGTAAAGTGCTGAAAAGTAGGCTCGAAAAATATTTTTTGAAAAAAACGATTTAGTTGTTGCTTACAATCATCTATTTCCTATATTTGCCAAACAATAATTTTAATTTACTGATTATAAAATATTTTTGTTATGACAAAAGCAGAACTTGTTAATGAAATCTCAAAGAACACAGGAATTGAGAAAGTAACAGTGTTGAAGGCCGTTGAGGCTTTTATGGACAGTGTAAAAACATCGTTGGTTAACGGTGACAATGTTTACCTGAGAGGTTTTGGTACCTTCGCTATCAAGAAAAGAGCTAAGAAAACCGCTCGTAACATCACCAAGAACACAACAATCGTTGTTCCGGAGCACTACATTCCTTCGTTCAAACCGACTTCAGAGTTTGTTGACAACGTAAAGGCCAACGTTAAAAAGTAATTTTAGCCATTACGAAATGATAGGGGACACCACTGTGTCCCCTTTTTTTGTGCTTTTTTTTTCGGGGCGGAGCACCGCTGTTGCTGAATTTTGCTTTTATTTGCATTGTTTTTAATAAGTCTATTAAATAAAACAATTAAATAACTCAATTATTTAAATGAAAGAAGGAACACATTATAGTTTGGGGGTGGACATTGGCTCCACAACGCTGAAAGTGGCGTTGCTCGACGAAAATGGTAAATTGGTATATACTGACTATCAGCGGCATAATGCGGCTATCAAGCAAACGGCCACCCACGTGGCAACACGCATATTCAACCGCTATGGCGACTGCTGGCTGAACGTGGTGCTGACGGGCTCGGTGGGAATGGGTTACGCCGAAAGGCTCGGTCTGGCCTTTGTTCAAGAGGTGGTGGCCGCTGCCGAAACCATCAAGAGGCGCTATCCGAACGTCCGAACGTTTGTGGATATGGGCGGCGAGGACAGCAAGATGATTTTCTTTGAGGCCGGCAAGGTGCCCGACATCCGAATGAACGGCAGCTGCGCTGGCGGCACGGGCGCTTTCATCGACCAGACAGCCACACTGCTTGGAGTTGAGACAAACGAGCTGAACGCACTTGCCGAAAAGGCTGAAACAATCTATCCGATAGCATCGCGGTGCGGAGTGTTTTCAAAGACTGATATTCAAAACCTTATAAGCCGGAACGTTAGCCGGAACGATATTGCCGCTTCGGTGTTCAATGCTGTGGCAATGCAGGTTGTGGCCTCGCTGGCACGCGGAATGGACATTGAGCCGGATGTGTTTTTCTGCGGCGGTCCGTTCGCATTTTTGCCCGAGCTGAAAAAACATTTCATCAACGTGCTCGGAATCACCGAAAAGGACTGCATTCTGCCAGAGAACGCGCAAGTGGTGCCTGCTCTGGGCTGCGCCTTATTGGCCAACAGCCTTGGCAAACGTCCGGTGCGATTGTCGGAGTTGATTTACATTTTGCGTTTTGCCTCTGATGATACGCCTATCGACCTGACACACAGGCTTCAGTCGCTGTTTACGTCGGATGGTGAGTACAAGGAGTGGCTGGCGCACAAAACCAATAAATTTGTGCCGCGCGCAAAGTTCGTTTCCGACCAGAAAACACGTTATTTCCTGGGCATCGACTCGGGCAGCACCACAACAAAAATAGTGCTCACAAACGAGGCTGGTGAGATTGTTTACACTGATTATCAGCGCAATCGCGGCGACAGTTTCAAAACCTTCGCCGAAGGGCTCAAACGTATGTACGACAGTGTGCCGGAACGCGAGAATATTGTCATTGGCGGAAGCTGCGCAACCGGGTACGGTGAGAATCTGCTGCGCACGGCCTTCAATCTCGATTACGGCATTGTTGAGACAATGGCGCATTTTGTGGCGGCACGGCACGTCAATCCGGGGGTGTCGTTTGTGCTCGACATCGGCGGACAGGATATGAAGGCCATTTTCATTGAAAACGGCTCGATTCGGAGGATTGAGATTAACGAGGCGTGCTCGTCAGGGTGCGGTTCGTTCATTGAGACGTTTGCCACGATGCTCGGCTATCAGGTTGATGAGTTCGCGCGGCTGTCGTGTATGGCCAAGCACCCGTGCGATCTGGGTACGCGCTGCACCGTGTTTATGAACTCGAAGGTGAAGCAGGCGATGCGCGAGGGCTCGGCCGTTGAGGATATTGCCGCCGGATTCAGCTATTCGGTGGTGAAAAACTGTCTGTTTAAAGTATTGAAACTTAAGAATATAAAAGAATTAGGCGATAGCATCGTGGTGCAGGGCGGAACATTCCGCAACCACTCAATTGTGCGGGCTCTCGAATTGCTGTCGGGATGCGAGGTGTCGTTTACCGACATTCCGGAGCTGATGGGTGCCTATGGCGCCGCGCTTCACGCTATCGAAATGAGTAAAGTTTAGGGTTTAAAGTTTAAAGTTTAAAGTTTAAAGTTTAAAGTTTAGGGTTTAGAGTTTAGAGTTTAGAATATAAAGATAACTATATTAAAATGCTGATTAATAAAGATATAAATCTCTCATCTCAACACTTACCTCTTACCTTTTAAAGAAATTAATATGTCAGATAAATCGCTTTCAGAATTGATAAACGCCAACACCTACGAGTCGGAATTTCAGACTTGTCAGGGCTGCGACAACCATTGCACGGTGAAACTGTTTCATTTTCAGAATGGTAACACATTTGCGTCGGGCAACAACTGCGAGAAGGTCTATTCAAACCATTCGGAGTCGGAGCGCAAGGGCGTGAATATGATGGTGGAGAAATACAAACTGCTTTTCCGTCAGCCTAAAGTGGAACCCATAGCGAAGCCGATGGGCGTGAAAATCGGCTTGCCGCGTGCTTTGGGAATGTTTGAGGACTACCCGTTCTGGTACACGCTGTTTTCGGCCTGCGGTTTCGAGGTGGTGCTTTCGGTCAACTCAAACAACAAAATCTACGAGTCGGGTTTGCGCACCATTATGGCCGACAACATCTGCTTTCCGGCGAAACTGATGCACGGACACATTAATAATCTTATTGATTTAAAGGTTGATAGAATTTTCTACCCATATGTGGTGTACGAGCGCAAAGAAGACGAAAAGTCGAAGAACAGTTTCAACTGCCCGATTGTGTCGGCTTATTCTGATGTTATAAAGAGCTCGATGGACCCGGCCAACAAGCGCGGAGTTCCGTTCGACGCTCCGGTCATCACCTTCAACAGCGACGATTTGCTGGTGAACTCGTGCTGGGCCTACCTGAAGATTCTGGGCGTGAAGCGCGATGTGGCTCTGCGTGCCATTCAAATGGCTAAAGATGTGCAAACGGCTTATATACAAAAACTTACCGACCGCGCCAACGAGGTGCTCGAATTGGCCACCAAGGAAAACCGGATGGTGATTCTGCTGGCCGCCCGTCCGTATCACACCGACCCGATGATTGAGCACAAAATATCGCAGGCCATCGCCTATATGGGCATTGATGTGATTACGGAGCACGTGGCCACAAAACTTGGCTCTAGCGTGTTTGAGGAGGTGAACGCCGTGAGCCAGTGGGCCTACCCGAACCGCATTTTCAAGGCCGCGTATTTCGCTGGCAAGTATCCGCGTAAGAATCTGCATTTTGTTGAGCTGACATCGTTTGGCTGCGGACCGGATGCGTTTATTCTTGATGAGGTGAACGCCATTCTAAAACGTTTCGGCAAGAACCTGACAATCTTGAAGATAGATGATGTGAACAACATCGGCTCGCTGAGGTTGAGAATCCGCTCGCTGGTGGAGTCGTGCAAGGCGGAGTTGGCGGCAGAGTCGAAAATCGACCGCAAGTTTGAGACAACCAAAATCTTTGAGAAGGAGGACCGCCGGCGGACAATCATCGCACCGTATTTTGCCGAGGGTTATTCGGAGTTTCTGCCATCGCTTTTCAAGCTGGCGGGCTACAATCTGGTGGTTTTGCCCACAGGCAATCAGGAGGCCGCCGAAACAGGTCTGCGCTATGCAAACAACGACATCTGCTATCCGGCCACGATTGTTGTTGGAAGCATTATAAATGCCTTAAAGAGTGGTAAATACGACCTTGATAATACTGCCGTAATTATTACGCAGACGGGTGGTCAGTGCCGCGCCAGCAACTACTATTCGCTGATTAAGAACGCAATGGTGGCCGGCGGTTTTGCCAAAGTGCCGGTGCTCTCGTTGGCAACAGGCGCAGGCGTGAGCAACAGTCAGCCCGGCTTTGAAATCAACTGGCTGAAGGTGGCTAAAACGCTTGTCCACGCTATGCTCTACGCCGATTGCATTGCAAAAATGTATCATTCGGCTGCGGTGCGCGAGAAGATAAAAGGCAAGGCTTTCGAGCTGCGCAACCACTACATTGAGGCGGCGTTTCCATACGTTGAGGCGAAGGACCACAAAGGCCTGAAGCGGCTTCTGAAGCAGGCTGTGGTCGATTTCAGCAATGCCGTTGAAAAGAACAAACAGGTGCCGGTCATCGGTTTGGTGGGAGAGATTTACGTGAAATACAACGGCTTCAGCAACAAATTTGTGACTCAATGGCTGATTGAGCACGGCGTTGAGGTGGTGCCGCCGGCGCTTGTAACATTCTTCTCAACATCGTTTGTGAACAGCCACTACAACCGCAAATACAACATCAAGCACGAGTCGGGCTCGCTTTTGATGAGCGACGGCTTGCACGCGCTGTTGCTGAGCTGTATGCGGACATACGACCGCATCTGCCGCCCGTTCCCATATTACAGGCCGTTTGCCAGCATTTTTGAGATTGGCCGTTTGTCGGAAAAAGTGATAAATCCGGCCGCCGACTTTGGCGAAGGCTGGATGCTGCCCGGCGAGATTTGCCATCTGGCCGAGCACGGTGTGCAGAATGTGGTGAGCCTACAGCCGTTCGGGTGCATCGCCAATCACATCATTTCGAAAGGTATCGAAAAGAAAATCAAGCAGGTATATCCGCAGATGAGCCTTCTGTTCCTCGATTTCGACAGCAGCACATCGGAGGCCAACGTCTTCAACCGTCTGCATTTTATGGTTGAGAACTGCAAGGCGCAGATGGAGGAGGAGAGTAGGAACAAGGCGGCTGCCGCAGTGTGATTCAATGTGTAACAATGCAAAAATGAAACACAATGGCTAAAGAACAAAATCTTGAGATTCAGATACTTCAGGCGGCTGAGGAACTCTTTTTGAACAACGGGTTCGCCGGTACGTCAACAACCGACATCGCCAAACGCGTGGGGTGCAACCAGGCGCTTGTCCACTACTATTTCCGCACCAAGGAAAACCTTTTCCTTCAGGTGTTTATGGCCAAACTCGATATGATTTTGAAAACGCTGCAGCAGCCTCTGCTCAATCAGGATGCCGATTTTTTCGACAAGTTGCGCAACGTCATTGGTGCCTATTACGATTTTCTGGCCAACGACACGCGCCTGCCGTTTTTTGTCATCAACGAGATGCTGGGCAATAAGGACCGATTGACGCTTGTGTATGAGCATTTTATGAACAACACTATGCGCAATAATGTTTTCGGCATTATTGACACTGTGGTGCAGGCCGAGGTGCGCAAACACACAATCCGCCCCATCGACACGGTGAATTTCATACTCGATGTGGTGTCGCTCACGGTGTTCAATTTCATTGCGCTGCCAATTTATTGCGATGTTTCTGGCTGCACCGACGATGAGAAACAACATTTTTTGAAACTTCGTAAAGATGAGATTATCACGTTGGTAATCAATGGTATTAAGAATGTAGGAAACTGAAACGGCTTTTGCAATGCAATATATTGTAATAGAGGGAAATATTGGTGCCGGAAAAACCACACTGGCCGGGATGCTGGCCAGCGATTGCAACGCGCGGCTGGTGCTCGAGCAGTTTGCCGACAATCCGTTTCTGCCGAAATTCTACAGCGAGCCCGACCGCTACAGTTTTCCGCTTGAGCTGGCATTTCTGGCCGAGCGCTACCGCCAGCTCAACACCAATGTCTATCAGCCCGAGTTGTTCAACTCAGTCACAATTGCCGATTATTATTTCGTCAAGTCGCTGATATTCGCGCGAATAACGCTCCACGGCGATGAGTTTGCGCTATACCGGCAGTTGTTCGACATCATTATGCAGCGGTTGCCGTTGCCGTCGCTCTACGTCTATCTGCACTCGCCGGTTGAGCGTTTGCTGCGCAACATCGCTACCCGCGGCCGCGATTATGAGCAAAATATCAGTGCTAACTATCTAGCTGATATTCAGCAGAGTTACCTGGCATATTTCAAAACCGCCGACAAATTCCCGATTGTGGTGATTGACACATCAAAACTCGATTTTGTGCATAACAAAACCGACTACGAATATCTAAAACGGTTGATTGTCGGACAATCGTATCCGAATGGGGTAACTTATTTGTAGCAAATTATTTACGGCGCGTTACTTCCGCTTTATTTGTCGGCTTTGAACGCGAAAACCGACATCAGCACATAGATTAGAATGATGGCCGGAATGGCGGCAAACTGCATCAGTATAATCAGCACAAGGCTGATTGCCAAAAAGATGTAGCGGATTTGGTTGCCACGGAACCCCCACGTTTTGAATTTGAGCGAGAACAGAGGCAGCTCGCAGACAAGCAGGAACGACATTACCAATGCTAATGGAATAAGTACTTGTGGCACAATAACGTAGTTGGCGAACAAGCCGTCGGCGTTGTATTTCAGAATGAACGGCATTGAGGCCCAAACCATTGCGTTGGCCGGTGTTGGCAGTCCGATGAACTTGTCGGTCTGGCGCTCATCGAGGTTGAATTTGGCCAGCCGCAGAGCCGAGAATGCAGCCATAATAAACGGCACAAGGCAAAGGACCATTGTGGTCAGCGGCAGTTGCGAAAGAGCCGTGCCATCGGGGTTAAGAGCCTGGCTCACAAGCACAAATGCAATTGCAGATGGAGCCACACCAAAACTGATGTCGTCGGCAAGCGAGTCGAGTTCCTTGCCAATGGCCGAGCTCACTTTGAGAAGGCGGGCCGCCATACCGTCGAAAAAGTCGAAAACGGCGGCAAGCAGAATGAAGAATCCTGCGGCTGTGAGATTGCCAGTAAATGCGAATGTTATGGAAAGGCATCCCGATAAGGCATTCAACAACGTGATGGTGTTCGGGATGCACGAAATGACTTTGTTTTGTGCCATTGTTCAGCGTTTTAAAACGGTGCAAATGTAGCACATTTTAACCAACAAAACCAAGCCGCTACACCAACTTAGTTTTCTGTTTTGTGCGGCGGGTATTATTCTAAAAACCTACACTATTTTCTTTTTCTTGATTTTGGAGCGGCGAGTGCGCACGGTGACTGACGAAATGGCGAAGATTTCGGCAATCTCATCATCATTCTTCTTAAGAAAATCATCAACGATAATAAAAATCTTGTCATTGATAGTTAATCGGTTGTAACCGCCGAACACATCCTCACCATTTTGCATTACAAAGAAGTAAACGCAGTCGGCCCATTTGTCATCAGCCATAGTTATTGTCTGATTCTCCACAATTTTTTGGAAAATCTGTTTGCCAGTTTCCAAATACTCAAATTTTTGTTTGTCGAGCAAATCCATTTTTTCTTGCAGCTCAACAATTTTGCTGTCGTTATCGGCAATAGTTTGGTTGCCATTATTTTGCTGATTTGCCAACCGATTTTTTTCAGCTTGCAATTCGGCTATTTGTGCTTTGTACATTTCAACACTCAGTGCCATTGCAGTTATCTCGCTATACATCTGGTTGTTGCGGTTCTCCATTTCCAATTCTTTCTCGCGTATTTTGTGAACGTGCTGTTTGTGAAGCAGAAACACAAACCCATAAATGGCCACAAGTATGCTGATTATCAGGCATAGAATCAGATTCTTTTTATCGTATGCCGACTTTTGTTTCTCGTAATCATATTTCCGTTGCAGTTCGAGAATTTTGTTTTTCTCCCGCATATCAGATATTTCTTTTTGCGTTTTTATAATGCTGTCGGTTGCCGCTTTGTATTTCTCGTAGTTTTTGCTTTCATAGCTTCTCTCTGCAATATATGAGAAAATGTTTGCCTTCAGCTCCGGCCACGCGCGCAACAATGCGGAATCGCAATATTTTTCCGCTTTATCGCTTTGATTCTGGGTGTAATACAATTTTGAAAGATTGAAATATGCGTTTGAGTGTTTTTCAAATTTTAAAGCATCCAAGAAATATTTTTCTGCCGCAGGCATATTGTTTTCAGCAAAAGCCTCGCCTATGTAGGTATAAAAACCGGACTTGGTTTCATCTTCTACGGAATCGATAAAGGAAAGACTTTGTAGTATATAGTAATGCGCACTGTCGCTTTTGCCGGAAAGGCTGTACATTGTGGCAAGATTCAGAAACGAGTAAGCCAGACAATAATTGTCGTTTAGTTTTTTTGAATAGTAAAGTTCCTTATGCGCATATTGCACAGCCACATTCAATTGACGAGCGGAACCACTTGCCACTGACATTGCAGAGTAAATTCTGTCAAGTAAGCGGTAATCTGTTGTTGTAACGGCAAGTTGTTCAGCCTTTTTCAGTGTATTAAACATATCATCGTATGACCAATTGTTTATACAGAAAATCAGTGATTTGTAGTAGTATGCGTATGCTAATTTTCTAACATCGTATTTCTCAGTATAGTATTTGATACTATAATCAACTTTATCGAAACTGTTGATTTCCTCATATTTGTCATAATCAACAGCCGTTTTCAAAATATTATAATAGGCAGTGTCTTCTTTTGTCTGAGGTTCTATGTTTTTTAAAATTGATAGGGCGGAATCCTCGTAATTATGCCCCAAAAGCAGCGAGTCAACCACAACAAGTTGCCTGTAAGTGTCGTTTTTTGGAGCACAAGCAACCATAAACAGCACAACAGCGGCAACAATGGCCATTATTCTTCTATTCATTTGTATATCAGTATTTATGCTTGCAAAAATAACATTTTTTGAATATTTAAAGCCGTGTTTCATAACAAACCATAATTGTTCCTTTTGGGGAACAATGCAATGATGGCCATCATTGCATAATGTCCATAAAATCAGACTGCTGTGAGGATTTTTTCTAAATTTTTACGGCTTGCAAAATGTTCCATTTTTGCCCGAAAAACAAGGTTGTATGGAGCTTAAAAAGCTGGTAACAAATATTTTAACTCTTAAAAATCGGGAACATCCGGAAAGGAGTGGTTTGTTAAACGAAAAAACTTGCCATATACATTTGACCCTCACAAAAACTTAAAATCTTTTAAAATGAGAAATTTTAAATTAATTATCGGAGGTGTTTTGCTTCTTACAAGCTTAACGACAAATGCACAACAAAAAACAATTGCAACAACTCAAGGAACAACAACGACTGAAAACCCTATCCGGCGACCTCACAAATGTCCCAAACACAACAGTAAACCACAAGTTTCCTACAACTGCGCTTCAACCGCACTAAGCGTGTCGTTCCACGGCAACCGGCAAGGCGGCAAAGTGGAAATCTACCGCAACGGCACACTTGTGGTGAGTGTGAATGCTTCTGCAGGCGCGACACTTTGCTATACGTTGCGCAACTATGGCACTGGCAACTACACTGTTGTGGTAAGCAGTGGCAACACGGTGGTTTACAGCAATAATGTTGAAGTAAAATAAAAACATAAAGTTTTAATAATCAATAACTCAAACATTTATTATGAAAAAGAAAGTATTTCTTTTTGCGGCGGCAGTTTGCTGCGCAATGAGTGCTAACGCACAATTGAAAGTTAAAAGTAATGGATATGTTGGCATTGGGATGGCTAATCCTCAATATCTACTTGATGTTGACATAAACAAAGGCGTTAGATTTAATGAGTGGACTGATTTGTATTTGGACAAATCGGGATTGTGTGGCGCACCCTGCCTTTATCCCGAGGCCGATTGGTATATGCAATTGGGAAAAAGAGAAAAACGAGTCGGAACAATTTTTGTTCAGACAATTCACGTCAACAAAACCTATACCGATTCTGATTCAACATTCAAATGCGACTTCAAGAAGTTGAATCGCGAGCAAGTTAAGTTCCGTCAGATAAAGCCGTATAAATACCACTTTACTAAAAGTTTTGTAGGCAAACTACCCGAAAAAGAGCGATCTAAATTCAATCACGAGCACTATGGCTTTAAGGCACAAGAGATTGAGAAAATTTATCCCGAACTGACATATAAGGACGATTCAACAGGCAAATACTCAATCGATTACATAGGCTTTATACCAATTCTTGTAGAAATGGTACAGGAGCTGCAAAGCACAGTTGATGCCCAAAGCCGGAAAATAAAAGAACTGGAGGCGTTGTTAAACAATAGCAAATTCATAGATCCGCGTGGTACAAAAAAGAGAGCGGTGGCACCCGTAATGGAAAGTGAAGACGCAGCCGAGACAAACGACAATACTACCGCCGAACCCGAATCAATTGAAATTGAAACTGAAGCCGCAACCAACGCTTTTCTTTTCCAAAACACGCCCAACCCGTTCAGCAGCGAAACCGAAATAAAATATTTCCTGCCCGAAAATGCCGAAAATGCGGTTTTATATGTATTTTCGCTTAATGGCAATATGCTTTTGAGCAAACCTCTAACCAAGACTGGCAACGGCAGCATAACCATCAGCGGCAGTGAGCTGGAAGCGGGAATGTATATCTACACACTGGCTATTGGCGGGGTTGAGGTTGACTCGAAGCGGATGATTCTGAACAACCAATAAAAATTTAAAAAAAAAATGAAAACCAGACTGTTATTATTGTTTTCTGCATTCTTGGCAACAGGTGCGGTTAAAGCGCAAACCGAATTCGCTCCACTTGGTGCAACGTGGTATTATGGTAATATGGAATCAATGTTTGGCGATATAGGTTTCACAAAAACCACGGTAACCGACTCTGCAGTTATCGACGGCAAAAAAGTGAAAGTCCTGGTTTCGGAATACCACCAAAGCAACGGTGGCGTGTTTCCAAGGGATACGGTTTATGCTTATCAGACAGGCGACAGCGTGTTTTTCTATCTTGATGGAGCTTTCCATCTTGTTTACAATTTCAGTTTGAATGTGGGCGACACAATGGAGTTATATAATCCAGATAACAAATATTGTGGTGATGATAGGTTGTATGGACACGTAGTAGTAGAATCAATCAAAACATTGAACATAAACGGAAATCAGCTTAAACAGTTCAGCTTCACTCCTGCTGATTCTTACTCCAACTATTATCATTACATTGAAAAGATAGGCACAACATCCCAATTGTTTGGAGCGGATTGTATAGCCGACAACTTTGGTGCGGGAATTTTCGGTGAATTGCGCTGTTATGAAGATGAGGAGATAGGGCACTATCAGTATAGCAAAGCGGCTTGCGACAGTATTTTCGTGTTTGATTGGGAAGCGTACCGCCGTTGGGAAGATTCGATGAGAAGGGTTGACGTGATTGACAGAGAGAATTTGGATTTACGAGTATTTTATTCGCAATCAGACAAAGCCATTGTGGTTGACTCACACGGCAGTTGTGACCAAAGTGTTATCAATGTGTTCGATGTTAACGGCATAATGGTGTATAGTGATGTTTGCGAGCCGGGAACTCAAACTCGTGTCGCATTGAAAACGAAAGGTATTTATATAGT
>JAEEGJ010012153.1_pt1 | contig 21429 bp, 16 predicted proteins | sample 8958761 | NCBI WGS metagenome assembly JAEEGJ01 (sample SAMN16246546, study PRJNA631951) | gut metagenome | biome: gut microbiome; feature: rumen; material: RS-attached | host: Bos | place: Iran: Karaj | collected 2018-10
TGGCTGCGATAGTCGGTTTCAGCGGGCAACATGAGGTCCTGCTCCGCGACGGGCATTTTTTTGTTCAATTCCTTGAGCAAATCCTCCTTTTGCATATTGTTCAATTTGCTCAATTCTTTCTCGCTGACTTTCACGATTCTATAATAAGGTGCGGTCGTGTTTTTGTATTCCAACACGGCGGGGATGGCCTCGTTGGGCAGTTGCACCGATTTCAGTGTGATGTCGATTTGTGGCTCCTCAATATGATTGATGAGGTTCTGGCAGTTCTTCGCTCCCTTTGACTTTGGGAACTTGGCGATGGCATCCTCACACAATGCCTTCGCTTTCTTGTAGTTATCGAAATAGGTGCTGTCGCTGCTATTGTTTTCCAATTGAATCATCATGCTCCATGCAATTAGCGAGGTGATTTCAGCGGAAAGCGGATTGCTTTTGTGTTGCGCCTTCAAATCCTTCATCTCAGCTTGATATTGGGCATCATTCTGTAAGATGGAGTTGACGAAGCCAAAACGCTTGAAGTCGTTGTAAATCAGCACGTCTTCGTTCTTCTCTTTAAGATTGTAGGCAATGAGGTCCTGATAGATTTTCAAGCATTTGATGAGCGGGTTGTCGAAATCACCCAAGTCGGCTTTCACGAAGTCCTTGGCGGGTAGCCACCATTTTTCGGTGTCGCCTTCCGCGTCATCGGCATCAGCTTGTTCCTCATAGTATTTCGCCACGCGGTGGAACATGAACTCGAACAACGAGGCCTCGTATTCAATGTATTCCTCATTATTGTTCTTGTTCTCATACAAGACCATGAAATCCTCGGTCTTAGCCTTTTTCAGTGCATCAACGGGCTTCAAGGCTTCATTATAGTGTTGATAGATGCGCGTTTTGAAACTCTCCTTGTCCCAATATTTCATCTCCACCTTTGAGAGGTCGCCGCCATCGATGGGAAGGTTCTCGTTGATGCGCCATTCGTTGTCATCCAAATACTCGGCGTAGGCGCGGGCAATTTCCTCATGTAAAAGCGCGTCGCAGACTTCGTCCAACTGCCCAATTTTTGTTTCGGCGTATTGGATGAAGTGCTGGTCGGGATCTTCTTCGACGGTATATTGGAAAATGTTCTGCCGATAGAGCCAGGTCTTCAATAGTTGAATGTTGTTTTTGTCGTTTAAGGCCTGTTGCTCGATGGCAGCAAGCTCTTTCTCAGCCGATTCGGGCAGGTTCTTTTCAAGGTTTTCCTTTACTTTTTTCCACATGGTTTCGTAGTTGTTGGTTGGTTTCGGGTCGTCTTTCGGTGAGTTGTTCGGTGTCGCAAAAGCGAACAAACCGATGGCCATTAAGGCAACAGTCGCGATGAGGATTCCGGTACGTTTCATAATAGGTGTGTTTTTGTATAACAACGTAAAAATAGCAAATATCGTGCAAATTTATTCCTATTTTTGCGCCGTGAAAAAATTGGAACACATCTCCCACCCCGTCGCTGCAGAATTGCAGCAGTTTGAGTTTTTTTTCGGGCAAACACTACGCGCCGAAACTGCCCCTATGGATAGCATCATGCGGTATGTCTCGGAGACCAAAGGCAAACGCCTGCGGCCCATTCTTGTGTTGCTCTCCGCAAAAATGTTCGGTGTACCCAACGAAAAGGCCCTGCGTGCCGCCACCTTCGCGGAAATGGTACATAGTGCGACACTCATCCATGACGATGTGGTAGACAACGCCACCTTGCGTCGCGGCCAAACCTCAGTGAAGGCGCATTTCGGCAACCTTCCCGCCGTCCTTGCCGGTGATTACCTCTTTTCCAAGGCCATGCTCCTCCTTAGCCATCCTGACGACTACGCCATGCTTCAAGAAATGCTACAAACCGCTACCGCCATGAGCGAAGGGGAACTGATACAGAACGCTGTAGGACTGTCGTACCACGGTAACCTCACTGACAATCACAATAAAAGCGGCTGCCACGATGTGACAGCCATACAGGCCCAATACATTGACATCATTACCCGCAAGACGGCCCTGCTGATGCGCTCATGCTGTGCCGTGGGTGCGCTCTCGGTGAAGGCCTCGCCCGAACAGGTACAACAGATTTCCGATTTCGGCCTCAGCTTCGGCCAGCTTTTCCAGATGCGTGACGACATTTTGGATGCCGACAACGCCGAAACCCTTGCTCTTGCCCAAGAGCTATTGCCTGCCCATTTGCAAAAAACACTGGATTCGTTGCAAATCTTGCCCGATTCGGAGATTCGCGATGCTTTGGAGCAACTAACGTGGTTTTGCGCTGAGCGGGAGCTTTGACCTCATTTCAATTTCTCATTATTCATGTGCCGCTCTCTATCGCGCGAAGTCTTCTTTTCCATGTTCTTGGCGAAGGCTTCGGTCAGGTCGACGCCAGTTTGGTTGGCAAGGCAAATCAGCACCCAAAGGACGTCGGCCATTTCGTCGCCGAGGTCATGGTTCTTGTCTGACTCCTTGAAGGATTGCTCGCCATAGGTGCGAGCGATGATACGTGCCAGTTCGCCGACTTCCTCGGTCAGCAAGACCATGTTGGTCAGTTCGTTGAAATATCTCACGCCATAGGTCCTGATCCATTCGTCGACGGCAGTTTGAGCTTGTTTGAGGGTCATTTCATTGCGGTTTAAACGAGGTAAAAATACATGATTTTTCCATTCCCGCGCCCAATTCGGACAATAATCTTAATTTTGCGGCATTAATTGAAGGATGAAACACGCGAGACTGCTCATATTATCGCTTTTCCTATTGTTGACGCAATTCCTTGTGGCTCAGCAGCAAGACTCCGTGCAACGGAAGAAAACCAAAGTCCACATCGAGCATTACGACAAGGCAACCTTCTCCAAAAGCATGGGCGACATGCAACGGCTATTGGGTCATGTGAAAATCCGCCACGACTCGGCCTATTTTTTTTGCGACAGTGCCTATTTCTACGAGAAAACCAACAGTTTCGATGCCTACCAAAACGTCCATATCATCGTGAACGACAGCGTGGAAATCTTCAGCGACCTGCTCAACTACGACGGCAACGCCCGTTTTGCGGAATTCTTTGACAACGTGAAACTTATGGACGACTCCACCACGCTCTATACCGAATACCTGACCTACGACCGCAACCTGCACTTGGCTGCCTATCCTGACAGCGCGACCACCATCCGTGGCGACAAAACCCTCATCAGTTGCCTCGGCTATTACCGCGATGACCTCAAGGAGCTTTCTTTCTTCGAGAACGTGGAGGTGACTAGCCCGAAATACCAGATGTACACCGATACTTTGTATTACAACACTGCGATAGAAAAGATGTGGTTCCTCGGCCCGACGAACATCATCAACAAGGAAAACATCTTAGACGGAGAACATGGCTATTATCTTGTGAATGAAGACATTGTATTTCTTGACAAACGGCCATTCCTGCATAACGAGACGCAGTGCATGTGGTCTGATTCCATTCATTACGACCGCAATCGGGGCTTAGCCAAGGCTTTCAGCCATGTGGACATGATTGACACATCGTATAAGGTGATCATGCGTGGTGACTACATGGAGCTTTGGGAACGCAAAAATTTCTCCTTTGCCACCGACAGCGCCTACGCTATCAGCTATGACGGAGGCGACTCGCTCTATATCCATGGCGACACACTATTCATGCACTTCGACAAACAAAAAGAGGATGTCGAAAAACTCATCGCACGGCTCAACGTACGTTTCTTTAAGAGCGACATGCAAGGCAAATGCGACACACTCACCTACTTGAAGTCCGATTCCATTATACGAATGCGTGTCAATCCTGTGCTTTGGGCTGAGGACAGTCAACTGACGGGCACCGACGTCGACATTAAGGTCAACGGCGGGAGCATCGACTGGGTACTGCAAAAGGGCAATGCGTTCATCATCTCCAAGGACTCCGTTGAGGGTTACAACCAAATCAAAGGCACCGACATCCTATCTCACTTCATGGATGGCAACATCCAGCGCGTCAACGTGGATGGCGACAACGCCGAGACCCTTTACTGGATTCGCGACGACGATGGAGGACTTATCGGTATCGATGTGTCGAGGTCCGCCACAATGGTCATCGAGATGAAACACAACAGCATTTCGGCCATCAAGGGCTATAGCAACATTTCCGAAACAATGTATCCCGAAGATGATTTGAAAGAGTCGTCACGCTATCTCCAAGGCTTCAAATGGCACGATGGAGCAAGGCCCACAGACAAAGACGACATTTTCCGTCATGTCGAGGCCGAAATGCCGCAAGCTGAAACTGAAACCGTTTCATCGGAAACTCAAACAGATACGACTGCCGAGACTCAGAAAGAGCAGCCAAAGCGTCATCGGGAGAGAAAGAATCCAGAATAGTGTTTCAAAATCAGAAAAGTTTGTAATTTTGCAGAAATTTGAAACTAAGCAAAATCAAATAAATCAACTCAATATGAAAAAACTAATCCTCATCCGTCACGGTGAAAGTGAATGGAACAAATTGAACCTCTTTACGGGGTGGACCAATGTTGACCTCTCGGAAAAAGGCGTACAGGAAGCTATTGAAGCGGGTAAAGTGCTGAAAGAAAATGGCTACAAGCCCGAGATCTGCTTCACCTCTTACCTCAAACGCGCCATCAAAACCCTGAACCTCGCTCTTGAGGCCATGGACATGGACTGGCTGCCCGTGTACAAGTCATGGAGACTCAACGAAAAGTCGTATGGCCAACTGCAAGGCTTGGACAAAAAGATGACCGCCGAGAAATACGGAGACGAGCAAGTGCGCCTATGGCGCCGCGCCTTCGATGTGCGTCCGCCTGCGTTGGACATGAACGACCCCAAAAGCCCCCGCATGGACCCACGCTATGCCGAGCTTACCGACGAGCAAATCCCGCTCACTGAGGCTCTTTGCGACACCATCGAGCGTGTGATGCCTTACTACGAGAACAACATCATGAAGGCCTTCGATACCCACGACCAAGTATTGGTGGTGGCTCATGGCAACAGCCTGCGCGGCGTCGTCAAGGTGCTGAAAGGCATGAGCAACGACGAAATCATCGCCTTCAACATCCCAACGGGCATCCCGTATGTCTTCGAGTTTGACGACAATATGAAGTTGCAAAAGGACTTCTTCCTTGGAGACCCTGAAAAGGTGGCCGCACTAATGGCTGCCGTCGCCAACCAAGGCAAGGCAAAATAACCTGAAATATCGACATTAATGACTGTAGGGCTGTCATATTGTGGCAGCCCTACAGTGTTTAGAAGACATAATTGAATCCGACAAACGTCTTTAGCTTCTCGCCGTCGCGCTTGTCCAGGGCTTTGCCCACATCAACGGAAACGATGAGGTTGCGGTTCATGATGAGCTTGAGGCCGCAGCCCGCAGCCATGTGGACGCTCTCTTTTTCACCGCTATAGTAAATTTTCTCCGCCCTTTGGCCTTCCAGAAGCGATGCCTCGTAATCCTTTTGAGCATTTATCATATCGTCTTCACGGAACTTCTGCGTCACCATGCCTGCGTCAAAGAAGGGATTCAAGGCCACCTGCCAGTTCTGGTTGATGAACTTGAAGCCCACGATACGCCAACGCAATTCCACATTGGCAAAGGCAAAACCCTCGCCGATGACACCATTGCGGTTGACACCACGCATCGTGACCGCGCCACCCAAGCCTTCCGTGTACATCTTCTGGAAAAACATGGTATTCAAGTTGTTAATCATATACCACGGAGTCTTTCCAGCAATGCGGTTTTGGGCACCCAAACGGTAGGCGAAAGTCAGCTTGTCCTTATATAAAGGTACATAATGCCGCCACAGGAAAGTGAATGACAAGTTGCTATAGCCCTTGCGGTCAATGAAATCAGGGGCGCCGACAAGAGTGGCTTCGGCGTAAATGCCTCGCGTCGGGTCACTGTTGTGGTCGCGGCTGTCGTAGAGCAAGCCGAGACGAATTTGTGTGGTATTGCCGCCTGTGGCCTCGTCTTCCTTGATGATACCTGATTCTACATAGTTTTCGTATAAAGAGCTCTGACCCGCATAGTCAGGCATTTTGATGGTATCCAAAGTGGATACTTTGGTGTTATAGTAAGCCAGACCTGCCGTCCAGTTGAGATTGGGCACGCCGAAAAACGGTCTTTGCATACTTCCCACAAAACGGAACTGATTTCGGTTGATAAAGTGATAACCGCTTTTAATGCTAACAGTATCAGGTAGATAGTCCGTATTAGGGTCGAAGATGCCAGTCTCAAAGCCATTAAAGCCGAAGAACTCGTATTTCTTGGCATAGAAATAGGTCACGTCGAAGAAAAGTTTTGTGTCCTTGACGACGTAGGGCATGTCGCTGTAGAAACGGAACACGCCCGAGCCTTTGGTGTAGCGCGAGGCCTCCACGTTGAACTTGTAGTTATATTTCGGGTAGCGCGAGCCGTCGCCATAATTGAAGATGTCACAGCATACGCCGTATTGGAAGCCCAAGTCGGCATCGTAGCCCACCACGGGCAGCGGACCGAAGTTCCAGCCTTTCTTGATGATTTCACCTTTTTCGTTGTAGATTTTTTCTTTCTTGGCTTTCTTTGGCTTTTCTTGTGCGAAACTGCCCACCGCCAATAGCAGAGCCAGCATAAGGAGCAGGGATTTTTTCATGGTTAATTAGGTTGAATTTTTGGCAAAAATATGGATTTTCTTCCTTCCTTAGAGAAAAATAGTGTTATTTTTGCGACCATATTATATTAAGGTATGAGTTTCATTGAATTGCTGCTGATTGCCGTTGGACTTTCGATGGATGCTTTCTCGGTCTCCATCTGCAAGGGTCTGACCACCAAGCGTTTCTCATGGCGCATGGCGTTGACTTGCGGTCTTTGGTTCGGCCTGTTCCAAATTTTGATGCCCATTATTGGCTACTTCTTAGGTGCACAGTTTCAGCATCTTATCGAATCCATCGACCATTGGATTGCTTTCGGGCTTCTTTTCCTGATTGGCGCCAACATGATTCGCGAGGCTTTGTCAAAAAAGGAGGAAGACTCGGATAATGGCGCACTTGATGTCAAGACGATGTTCCTCTTGGCCGTCGCCACCAGCATCGACGCTTTGGCGGTGGGCGTTTCGTTTGCCTGCATTCAGGTAAAATTGTGGTCGTCGGTGCTTGTCATTGGCATCACTACCTTTCTTTTCTCGGTCTTGGGCGTGAAAATCGGCAACGTGTTTGGTTCGAAATTCGAGAAATCATCTGAAATTGCAGGAGGTATCATTCTGATTCTCATTGGTTTGAAGATTCTTTTGGAGCATCTCGGCGTGATTTCCTTCTAAAGGGATTGAAAAAAACTGAATGACAAATTGCACACCATATCAAAAAAATGTGTACTTTTGCAGCGCAATTGGGTTCGGGATGTAGCGCAGCCCGGTAGCGCGCTTCGTTCGGGACGAAGAGGCCGCAAGTTCGAATCTTGTCATCCCGACCAAAAGAAAACAGCTTGAGAGTTTCCCCAAGCTGTTTTTTGTTTTTGTAGCAACAACTTTTTCAAATATAGCTTGTAATCAAAACGATTAATCTTTTGAAAAAAGTTCGGCATACGCTTTTCTTTCAGGAGGAATGGGCAGATCGTTTTCAGAAACAACGGTAAAGACGTAAACAAGTTCCTTTTCACTCTTGGTCTCCCTTATGTATTGCCGCTTCAATTTCGGGTTCACTCCTGATAGTCCCAAGGTTTCCGACATCTTTCGCTTAAGGGTTTTCTCCGGGGTGTCGCCAAACGCCACATGCCACCAATAACGCTTTGTGGTCTCCCCATTACCATTCATGACATGCAAGTGCACAACGGGGTGCAGCATCTTGTTTCCTTCGTGCAACTCCATATACATTGCCCGTCCAACGATGTTACCCCGCTCGTTGACAATGGGCAAGAATTCGATGGGATTCACTTCAGGCTCAAATCGGCGTGGACCTTCCGCTTTGAAGGGCGCAGCAACGACTTCTTTGTCTACAATCAGCTGTGCCTGTGCCATCGGCTCGGGTTGCTCTTCGATGATTCTTCGGGGTTGTCTTTCTGTTGTTGTCGAGGTCTTAACGGGCTTGTCATGCACAATCTGGGTAAGTGCCATCGGCTCAAACGAGACTTCCTCCACCTCTATCCGTTCCAAGCCCTTTGAGCCTTTTATGTCGAAAAAGTCTCCCGCCTTCTTTCCCATCAACAATTTGGCAATGGGCGAGATGAAGGAGATGAGGCCGTTGTTCACGTCGGCTTCATCCACTCCAACAATCCGCACCACACGACCGTTGTAGCGCACCCACGCCCCAAAGCTCGCCGTATCCTTGATGGACTTGGAAAGGTCAACCTCCACAGCGTTATTAATGCGGTCAACAAGTAGTTTGATTGATGCATCGATGTAATTGACCATGATGTAGTTGTCGCCCGCCTTGACACGCTCAGATTGAAGGGCTTTCAGCTCCTCTTTGAGTGCCTCAAGCCCTTCCTTTGTGACATAGTTGGGTACACCTTGGGGCAGGTAAGCCCTCATCGGCACCCTCGGAATCTCTTCCTGGTCGCCTTCTTTTATGAAACCTCTACTCATCAGAGTGTTTTTTCTTCAGTAACAGTATCATTTGGCATGGGACGCGGGACTATTTCAGCTGTTAGCTATTAGCAGTTAGCTATTAGCTTATTGGCTACCAAGCTAATAGCTAACGACTGAAAGCTAACAGCCATTGTCTCGCAGTCTCGCGTCCAATATGTCAGCCCATCTACCTATTTAATTACCAACTCCTTGATGATATTATCGCACTTGCCAACTTTCTCGATGCACCAGAGCAGATAGCGGGCATCCATGCAGATGGTGCGCTGTACCTTGTTCTCGAAGCTGAGATCGCCGCTCATGGCCTCCCAGTTACCGTCGAAGGCCAGTCCGATGAGGTTGCCCTCGCCATCGATGACGGGACTACCCGAGTTGCCGCCCGTGATGTCGTTGGTGGTGATGAAGTTGACGACCAGCTCGCCGTTCTCATTGGCATAGCCGCCGTAGTCCTTCTTGGCCACGAGGTCACGCACATCCTGCGGGATGTCGAACTCCCAGTTACCAGGCACGTACTTGGCCATCACGCCGTCCATGGTGGTGTAGTAATTGTAGTTGACAGCATCGGCGGCCTTGTAAGGCTCCACGGTGCCGTAGGTCAGACGCATGGTGAAGTTGGCATCGGGGTAGAAGTTGCGGTCGCTCTGCATCTCCATCAGGCCCTTCATGTAGAGGCGCTCGCCTTGGTTGCCAAGATTTTGGGCTTCCTCATATCGGGCATAAAGAGTCTGATACGATTCGATGATGTTCGTGGCAAGGGCGAAAATCGGGTCTTTATCCAAAGCTTTGGGCTTCTGCATCCATTTTTCCAAACGAGTCTTGTCGGTGAAGATGGACTTCTCGAAAGCTTTGGCCACGTAAGCAGTGAAGTCGCCGCCATTTTCGTCACCGATGCGGGTGACTTCGCTCGGACGGAGCTCACCAGGGATGTTCTTGTAGAACAAAGCCAGCAAAGCAGCGGTCACGTCTTGGTCAAGAGGCATGGAATAGTCCTTGAAGAAAGTCTCCACGCTGGGTTGCATCTTCTCAGCAGCGGCCTGAATGTCGGCCTTGTCGGCCTTGTTCTCAAACATTTGGTTGATACGCATGAACCTGCGGCTGAAGGCAATGGCCTCACCACCGTTCCAACCAGCCTCACGATGATAGACAAACGACTTCTCAATTTCGTCGAGGATGTCCCATTTCTGCTTGATGCCTTTGAAAATGTCGCCATATTCGGCCGTGCGCTTTGGGTCGGCTTTCACCCAATTGGCAAAGTCCTCTTCTTGTGCAAGACGACGTTCATAGACGTGGTTGCGCTTGAGCTGTTTCACCTGTCCGATGTAATATTTCCAGTAGTTCGACACGCTGGCCTGCTTGGAGGCGTACATGATGAACACCTCTTGGTCGGCGTCCATGTGCTTGCGGTAGTTTTCAAGCTTGGTTGTGCGGCAGTCGATGATGGCAGGGCCTTCTTCCTCGATGACGTTCTTCACGGTGTAGGAAGTCGAATAACGGTCTGTCGAACCGGGATAGCCGAGAATCATGGCATAGTCGCCGGGCTGCACGCCACCTAAATTAATAGGCAGGTACCACTTCGATTTCATCGGGATGTTGTCGGCGGAGTAGTCTGCGGGACTGCCATCAGGGGCTGTATAAACGCGGAAGATGTTGAAGTCGCCTTTATGGCGCGGCCAAGTCCAATTGTCGGTGTCGGCGCCAAACTTGCCGATGCCCCAAGGCGGACAGCACACTAAGCGCACGTCCTTGTATTCGTCGTACTCGAAGAGGATGTACTGATTGCCGCTGTAGAAAGGCACAATCTCGACACGCACGTTGCGGTCACCCTTGCGCTCCTTAGTGAGTTCCTTGCTGTTCTTGGCGATGAGTTCTTCGCGTTCAGCCTCAGCGGTTTGCGTAGTGACACCCTTCAGTACGGCTTCGGTCACGTCTTCCACCCTATTTAAAAATAGGACGGAGAGACCTGCATTGGGCAATTCCTCGCCCTTGCTTTTGGCCCAGAAACCGTCGGTGAGATAGTCGTGCTCAATGGACGAATGTTTCTGCACATAGCTCAAACCACAGTGGTGGTTGGTAAGCAGCAGACCTTCGGGCGAGATGATTTCGCCCGTGCAGCCGCCACCAAATTGCACGATGGCATCCTTGATGCTCGGCTGGTTAAAGCTGAAGATTTGTTCCGCCGTGAGCTTGCAGCCCATGGCTTGCATTTCGGCCAAGTTCTGGCCATTGAGTGCGTAAGGCAGCCACATGCCTTCGTCGGCACGTGCCACCGTCAATGTCAGCATTAATGCTGCAACTAATGAGAATACTTTTTTCATTTGATTTATTTTTAAATTATTGATTTTCATCCTTTTTTTTGGCACTCTCGACCCAAGCACCAGAAACAGTCCGACGATGATTTCGGCTATCGTCACGCCAAGAACGAGCCACAAAGTATCGTCCCAAGCGCGCTTGCCAAAAATGGCGAAAAGCACCATTGCGACGACCATTCCCGCCCATGCGGCGAGACCACCTTTTAGTAAGTTCTTTTGGTCTTTTGAGAGCTTCATGGTTTTGAAATTTTCCGCAAAAATAATAAAAATATACTGCCTACGTTGTTTTTGTACTAATTCCAGCAACTATGAACATCAAACAATTTATTTTCAGAACCGTGGCACTCGGATGGTTTTCTCTTGTCGCCACCTTTGCTAGCGCCCAATCAATCGAAAAGTACTATGAAAAACTATCAGAGTTTAATGCACAATACCGAACCTATTACGACAGCGGACAATACGATTTGGCCATACATCCCTTGACCGATTTGATCCACTATTTGGATTCGATAATGGCGTTCAAGGGTCCGGAATATGACGAGTCACGCGAGAAAATCGAACAATCCCTCGCCTATTTCAAAGCCAACACCTATTACAACCTGGCTTGCAGCTATTCCCTCTCTCACCAAAAGAAAGCCGCAATAGCCGCATTAGAAAACGCCATAGCCTTGGGCTATAAGGACTATGCCAACATGAAAAACGATTCGGACTTTGATTTCATCCGCAATGAAAAAAGATTCAAGGTGTTACTGAAACAAATAGAACAATATGATAATTTGTTTGTCTTGAAAAGTGCAGAGCATTATTCGCATGAAGACACGGACACTTTACCTCAATTTGTTTACCAATCAGCGGATGACCATTGTTTGAAACATGTCCACGAGTATTTCTCATTGGATGAAGTAGCAGGTGATGGTGACGAGATTTCAAAAATCCTCAACATCCTCCGTTTTGTCCACGATTCCATCCGTCATGACGGCGGCAATTACGCGCTTTGCGAGTTTGACGCGATTGACATCTACAATTACCACAAGTCAACTGGCAAGGGCGTGAATTGCAGGCATTTGGCCATTACCTTAAATGAAATGTACCTGTCGATGGGCTTTCCATCGCGCTATGTGACTTGCATGCCCAAAGACCCCAACGACCAAGATTGCCACGTGATTAATACGGTTTGGTCATCCCAATTGAAGAAATGGATATGGGTTGACCCGACATTCTACGCCTACGTGATGGACGAAAACGGCAATCTATTAAGCATCAACGAGGTGCGTGAGCACCTTATCGATGGTCGTCCGTTGGTGCTTAACGAGGATGCCAATTGGAATCACAAGAGCAAACAGACCAAGGAACACTACTTGGAAAACTACATGGCAAAAAACCTCTATTACATTGAGTGTGTCACGGAGAATCGGTTCAATCCAGAAAGCCGCTATAGGGATACTGGCTCGAAATATGTCAAATTGGTTCCATCTGACGTAGAGGAAGTTTCCAATGAGCGAAGGGTTATTACCCATGATGCTGACTATTTCTGGCAAGCACCAGAATAATGCGGAACAAACACAAAAAAACCCCACCTACTGGGGATGTAGGTGGGGAAAAACAATATAAAGATTATGAAAAAAATCCAATGTTGTCTTTCAATTTGTCATTTGACGCTGCAAATATAGGAAATTTTTCAATATGCAACGTTTTTCCGACTTTTTTTCCAAAAACACAAAAGAAAGACTGCACAACCCTGAACCTGCCTCTCGGCGGTCACGATTGTGAAGTTTTGTGTATTTGGAAACGTGTCATGGTGGCGGTGCGTTGGTGCAACCTTGGCCAGCATCACTGCTTGGCGGCCATGACTAATTGACCTCTGTAGTACAGGTCACCGTCCACATAATAAGCACGGTGCATGACGTGCATAGTGCCAGTGACGGGATCGATGGTCACGTTAGGAGTTTCGGCTTTGTAATGTGTTCTTCTCTTTGCGCCTCTGGTATGAGACTGTCTTCTTTTAGGATGTGCCATTTTACTTTTGCTTTAACAAGTTGGTAATCAGTTATTTGTTATCTTCTAATTTAATATCTTTCAATGCGGCCCAACGTGGGTCGATGGTGTCTTCTTTAGGTTCTTCGGGTTTGGCTGTCAGCATCGCGATGATCTCGGGGTTGCATTGTCCTTCGGGATGAACGCGATACATCGGCACGGCGAGGATAATGTATTCGTAAATCAACGAACTGATGTCAAAATCGTGCGTGTCGGCCTCAACCACCGCCACATCGTCCGACTCCTCGGCGTTTTCTGTACCCAATTTGACAAAGAACTGCTGTTCGCTCTCAATCGGCTGGTCGAATTCGTCGGCGCAACGGTCACAAGCTACACGAACCGTTCCCTTGATGCCAAAATGGAATACCAGCATGGTTTCCTGTCTGTCGACATCAAGGCTCACTGTCACCTTACCCTGCTGAATTTCAGAGTATTCCTTATCAGCAAAGAAATCATCGTTGATTTCAAACTGATAGGAATGGCTGCCCAAGGCAAGGCCGTTCACAGGAATCAGAAATTCGTTGTTTTTCTCCATCGCTCCTCAAAAATCGGGCTGCAAAAGTACAAAATTAATGAATACGCGCGTCTTTTGAATTATTTTTTCTTTTTCAACATGTTCAAACAGCCTCAACGCCATGCGTTTGCATGAATTTGTGGATAGTGTCGGCATGGTTTCCACGGATGATGACATGGTGGTTGCCAATGGAATGTTGCAGCAGATAGGGTTTCAGGTTCACGTTGAGCGTGATTTGTGTTCGACAGAAATGGTTGCTGTAAGGCGTTTTGATGGCTTTAGCCTCTGTGACGAAATAACGGTCAAGTTTTAGGCCACCCCATTTGAATAAGGTGTAATCAGTCAAAGGCAACAAGCCTTGAATAGCCACACCCATGCCCGACTCGAAATGCGAGCGAACGATGGTCTCGTTGCACATCGTAAGTGGAATGGTGCAATGCGCCAACATGGAAGTCTCGTCGGTGAGCTGCGACGGGTTGGCCATGAAAGCTACCTCGCCGCATAGACGTTTGGCAAGAAGCATGCTCAACAAAGTCTGCATGTCGCCTTCGCAACCTGCCACGATGCCTTCATCGTTAAGCAAAGCCAAAGCTAGGCAACTTGTCGTACCACAAGCCTTCACAATATCGAAACAACGGATGGTCATGGCACCCAGGCGTTCCTCTTGGCAGATACGTTTGATGGCAAGATAGGCTTTGGCAGCTTCCACCATATCGACATCCGAAGGCTCTTGAACGGCCTTGGCACGTCTCATCATGGCTTGCGCCACCTTCTCAGCCTCGGTTTGCGGCACGTTTTTGATGCCGTCGATAAGACGTTGCAAATCAATGTCAATGGTCTCAATGCCGTAGCGCTGGTAGAGGAAATCACGGTTGACGCTACTGGCAATCAACCAATCCGAAGGTTGACCAAATAAACCAATTCGGCCCCGTAGAGACGCACGGCCGTGCCTCTCTACAATGGCCGAAATTATTTCATCATTCGTCCCATGCAAAATCCGTCCTTCTATGCCAATATTACCCAACCAGGTCAATATCTCCAATGCGGCAGCCAAGGAATTATTTCGTCCGTCGGCAATCATCGTCACGGTTTTGTTGCCCAATGGCGAGCACGTCATTTCCACGTCGATGGCCGACCAAATGCGTTTGAACAGGTTTTCAACGCCGCCCGTGGCAATCATAAAGGCATCGGGTAACGATTGTTGAGACGCAAGGCCGTGCGTCTCAACGTTTTCATCACCAATGATGCTGATTTCGGCATGGCATTCGTTTTCCAACCTTTGCAGCAGTTCGGCGTATTCGTTTCTGACAAATTCGTCGGTTTGGAAGGAGGAACGGAGGATGAGGATTTTCATGGGTCTCATTTTTGTCGCGTGCCGTCATTGCGAGGAGGAACGACGAAGCAATCCAGAAGCTGATTTTCTGGACTGCTTCGTTCCTCGCAGTGACGCAAAGCGAGTTAGTGTTTTATAACAAACCGTAAAGCCTTTTCGTTTGTCTTAACCACATAAACACCGTTGCTATAAACAGCAGTGTTGATGCGGAGTTCGTTGCCATTGGCCTCAAATTCTTCCACCTTTTGGCCGAGAGCGTTATAAATGCGCACCGTGCCGAGGTCTTCGCCTTTCAAGGTCACGAAGTCATTGGCGGGATTGGGATAGATGCTAATGGTCTGGGCTGTTTCTTCAATGTAGTCCTCACATTCATACTGCCCATAGCCTTCGCCTTCCATAGCTTGGACGATGTATTCCATTGTGGGCGGATAGATGTCGCGCATGGCGATGGTGTGGTCGGGACGGATGAGCATGAGGGTGGGATAGAAACCCACGGGGATGCTCTGCGCAATGTCATTGCCACCACCGTCGCGGCTGATGGTAGGATACTCCACACCGAATTGTTCAACCCAAGCTTGGCAAGCGTCATCATGGCCATTGGGCGAGATTTCCATGAAGAACACATCGTGCTGGTTACAGCCATAGAGACGGTAGGCTTCAACGACATCGGCCATGGGTGCCTCGCTGTATTCGTCGCCATAGAGGAAGAAGTTGATGAACACGGCCTGACCTGCGTCAAGGATTTCATAAAGGTGGATTTCGTTGCCGTTAATGTCAGTGCCAATGAAGTCGGGGATGATGTCGCCGCCGCCGCCAGGCGTAGTGGTAACAGCTTCTTGGGCCACTTCACCAAAGTTACCGTCAGGGTCGACGGGCACGGCATAAATCATGTATTCCGTGTTGGGTTCCAATTGCGTGAAAGTGTGCGAAAGGGTCTCCTCGGCGGGGAAGCCATAAGTGTGAAGGTAATCAGGAAGAGCAAGCCCTGTTTGGCTCATCCACTGCTGGATTTCGCTCTCTGTGGCTAACATGTAGTTGTAGGAGGCGCAGTCGGCGTTAGGCGTGAAAGTGGCGGTCACCTCGGTCTCCAAGACCTGGTCGACGGTAATGGTCACTTGCGGGTCGTAGGTGGTAGCGTTGCAGTCATGCTGCTGGATGCCATGCTGCTCCAAGGCAGAGATAATGGTCTGGGCGTTGTTGATGGGCCACAGGTCTTGGATGACGATGGAACGGTCGGGCATGATGAGGATGACCGTGGGATAGGCAGGTATGTTATACATGCTTGAACCACAGATGGTGGAACCGCCCGCAGCTCCACTGATGGTCGGGTATTCCACGCCGTAGGTGTTGGTCCAGTTCTGACAAGCGGCGTCGCTGTCACGGTCGGAGATTTCCATGTAGAACACGTCGTGCATGTTGCAGCCCATAGCATAATAAGATTCCACTACTTTTGGGGTGGCCTGTTGGCATGGTACACAGGAGGTGAAGAAGAAATCGATAAGCACAGCTTGACCACCGTCGAGGATGTCGAAAAGGTGAACTTCAGTACCGTGACAGTCCGTGGCCGTGAAATCGATGGCTTGTGTGAGTGGACATTGCGCTTTCAGGCCGAAACCGATGGCCAGCGCGAGGATGAGAGTAAATACTTTTTTCATAGACGATTATTTTTAAGTGTTTTACGATGCAAAGGTATGAATATTGTTGAATTAACTACGTTAAATCTTCGATTTGTTGATTGTTGAATTGTTGAATTGTTGGTTCAACTAATTATCTCGATAGTCTTTCTTCTTCGTCAGCTTCAAATCTTTCAAAGCCGCGGCCTTCACGTTAATGGTAAAGTTCCAGCTCTTGTAACTTCCGATAGGAATCCAGTTGAAGCGCATCTCCCAGCAGTGGAGATCGCGGTAGATGCTGACGTTGGTGTATGACAGACCGTGATTGGTGAAGTCCCAACCCGTGGAAAAGGTGAATTTCCATTTGGGCGTAAGGCTGATGTCGCCGTTGAGGTTGAGCGTCTGCACGACGCGGTTGGTGGCGATCCCAAGGATGGCAGCGTAAGTCAGGTTTGTCGTATAGGTGAAGTTATAGCTTAACGTAAGTGACCAAGGTGTGGTCCAATCAACGTAGGCATTAGGGTTGCCCATAATCTCCAAAAACTCGCCTTCGGTGACGTTCTCTGACTGTTGCGCCCGCTGGAGGAGGTCATCTCCCAATTCGTTAGGTGTTTTCGATTTGCCCTTGTTTCTCAACTTGTCCAAGTCATTTTGATTGAACGAGTAGCTCATGCTGAAGTTCCACGACGAGCTGTTTTTGTGGAACAAACGTCCGTTTTCCAACAGTTCAAACTTGTTGATGCGGCGACCCAACGAATCAGCGGCGTATGGGTCCCAAACGCTACTATAGCTGACTTTCAGTTTCTTGAACAAGGTAGTGCGTCCACTGATGCCAAGGGTAGAGAAGCGCAATGAGTCCTTGGTGATGTCATAGTTGCCTGAAATGCTGAACGATTCAAGCAAGGTGACCTTCTTCAAACCGGTGATAGTATCAGATTTCGATGGTACTTTCATGTCCAAGCTGTTGCCGATGTTGTAGGTGAGCAACCCCGATTGTGTCTGTGAGGGCGAGCCATAGATGCCATTGGCAAACATGTTGTAGGTTTGTTCTACGCCGTTACCATCGATGTAACTGTTGTAAACATTCCATTTCGGGTCACCAAAGTTGGGCTTGTAGGTGAAACCGACGGTGGGCGTGACGACATGGCGCACCGCACGGATGGGACCTTTGGCAAAACGCACCATGCCGTAAACCTTGGTGGTCAGGTTACTCGACAGGTTGAAGTCAACAAGGTTGCGGAAACCGTGGATGGTGTCGGTCTGGAGATGCCCCGTCGAGTCGTTGTCTTGGATCCATTGTTTCTCCAAATGAGTGAAATACATGTAATCATTGATGTTGGCCGAGTTGGTCCAAGTGAAGTGCTTGAAGAGCTTGATAGGCAGATTGATGGGGATGTTGTGCTTGATGCCCGTTTGGGCGTGGTTTCGCATCACGTCCTTGACCCATTGGCCAAAGCTGTCGTTGAAGCCACGGAAAAGCACCGTGTCAACATCATTGAAATACATCTTGCCGTTCAAGGTGTAGCCTGCGTTCAGTTCCTGATACCAGCGTTTCTTGCCCACTTTGCCGACCTTCTTCAAAGGATAAAACCGGTTGACGGTGACGGTCATCTCGGGTAACGAAGCGGTAACCTGCCTTGTTAAGGTGTTTTGGCTGTGGCTGGCATTAAGGGTGAGATAGACTTTGCCACCAAAGTTGGTTTGGTAAGCGATGCTCGACTTAAACGTGTTACTCAATTGGTCGCTGGTGGTTTGGGCGTTGTATTTGGTGAAGTTGGAGCTGACAATGTTGACGTCTGCTGAAAAGTTGCGGCGAGGATGGGACTTTGTATCCTGCTTATGGGTCCATTGAATCTTGAAGTCGGTGCTTTCCTGATAGTCGGCGGCACCTTTCGTACCAATCTTGTTGACAGCGAAGCCCAAGGCCATCGAGCCGTTGAACTTGTAACGTTTGTTGTAGCGGAACGTCGGCTTGATACCCCACGATCCACGAGTGTAGATGTCGCCCAAAACCTGTAAGTCGTAGCAGTCGTTGATGGCCCAATAGTAGCCGCCGTTCTCCAAATAAAAGCCTCGGTTGGCCGACTCTCCGTAGGTGGGTATGATGAGGCCTGACTTTTTGCCTTTCGTGTTGGGAATCATGGCAAAGGGCAAAGCCAAAGGCAGCGGCACATCAGAGATGGTCATGTATATCGGGCCAGTGACAATCTTGTCATCAGGGATGACCTTGGCTTTGGTAAACTTAAACTGGTAATGCGGATGTTCTTTCAAGTCACAAGTGGTGTAGCCACCCGATCGGATGTTGATGCTGTTGTCGTCCATACGTTTCACGCGTTGGCCGTGCAGGTAGCCGCCGCTTTCTTCGGTCCAAACTTTCGTGATGATGCCTTTCTTTGTCTTGAAATTGTAAAGCATTTCCTCCGCTTCGAACGTGGTCTCCCCTTGCTTGAAGACGGGAAAGCCTTGCAACTTGCCCAACGAGTCCAATTTTCCGTAGGCCTTGCAAGTGCTGGTTTCGAGGTCGAATTCAAGACAGTCGGCGGTCAGGGTGATATCATCGTACTTGGCTTCAGCATTGCCGTAATAGTAGATTTTCTTTTGGTTCATGTCACGGTACGACGAGTCAGAGGCAGAACAAATAACCTGGGTCTCAATGGCCGATTCGGAACGTTTGGGCTTGATTTTTTCGAAACTATGTGGCTTGTGTTTCAAGGAATCGTATTGCAGTGAATCGAAGGCATGAACTGAATCCGATGGAATGCTGTCCAAGATGAAATCCAAGCTGTCGGGCATGGGTATACTATCGAAAATGACTTCGGGAACCGTATCCGCATAAATGGATTCCGACACCAACGTAATCGTATCAACGATACGCTCTTTTGCGATAACGGTATCGGACGATATAGGCTCAAAATCATGCTCATTTTTCTCAATATGAGCCATTTGCCTACAACCAAAAAAGGTCAACACACAACCCGTCAGCAGGCAAAATACCGCTGTTGAAAAATAATTCGGATGGATTGCGCGTTTCATCAAAGTGAAAATGATTACTTTTGTGCGTTCGAAAATTCGCTGCAAAGATAAATAATTGGACTCGATATGAAACAACGAAAGATTTTCCAATTTGGTGTTTTAGCCTTGATTTTTCTGATGCCATTGTTGGCGCAAGCGCAGAAAGGCGAGAAAATACAGACCATCGTCATCGATGCGGGTCATGGAGGAAAAGACACAGGGGCCTTGGGCAAGGTGACTACTGAAAAAGCGCTTAATCTGGCTGTGGCGCTGAAATTCGGCAATTACATCAAGGAGAACATGCCCGACGTGAAAGTGGTCTATACGAGAGATAAAGACAAATTTGTGGAGTTAAGCGAACGCGCTGCTATCGCCAACCGCAACAACGCCGACGTGTTCATCTCTATCCACTGCAATTCCACCGAAGTAGCCAACTCGGCCTACGGCGCGGAGACTTTCGTCATGGGTGAGTCGAAAAACGAGAAGAACCTTGAGGTGGCCAAAAAGGAAAATGCGGCCATTTTACTTGAAGACAATACCGATGCCTACGACAACTTCGACCCCAACAGTACTGAAGCCTACATCATTTTCTCGCTGGCACAAAGCATGTATCAGAACCAAAGCCTCAATCTTGCCGACAAGGTGCAAAAACAGTTTGCCAACAAGGTAGGTCGAAATGACAGGGGAGTGCAACAGGCTGGTTTTCTTGTGCTTTGGAAAACTTCTATGCCGAGTATCTTGGTTGAATTGGGCTTCATTAACAATGCCAAAGAGGAACAATTTCTCAATTCCCCAAGGGGACAGAGCCAAATGGCCTTGGCCTTGTACCGTGCCTTCGAGGAATACAAGCGCGAGTTTGAAGCCGAGAACCACGTTTCTGCCCAACCTAAATCCAATGATAACAACCCAGCTGTCAAGGAGAACACCTATTTCACCGTTCAGTTTTCCACCTTGAACAAGAAAGTTCCCGTTACCGACAAGGCTTTTAAGGGCGTGAAAGAAGTTGAGGTTTACGATTACAAAGGTGCATATCGTTACACTTCAGGCCGTTTCCAAACCAAAGCTGAAGCCGTGTCGCGGCAAGAAGAGGTGCGGAATTTAGGCTATAAGGATGCCTTCATCATCGCTTTCAAAAACGGTGAGCGAGTAAGCCTAGAGGACGCTGAAAAAGCATTGAAGAAATAATTACTCCACCACAACCAAGTAGTAGTTTTTCTTACCTTTCTGCACAAGGATGTATTTCCCGTCGATGAGGTCGGCGGGGGTCATCATTTTGTCCAAAGTGACTTTCTCCTTGTTGACGCTCACGCCGTTGGCTTGGGTCATTTTGCGGGCTTCACCCTTGGAGGGGAAGATGTGCGTGTTGACAGCCATGAAGTCGACGATCGGGATGCCAGCCTCGAGGTCGGTGCGGGCGATGTGTTCCTGCGGCACGCCGTCAAAGATGTCCAAGAAGGTGGCTTCGTCGAGCTTCTCCAAGCCTTCCTTGGTCGACTTGCCGAAGAGGATGTTGGAGGCCTCGATGGCGGCATCCAAGGCTTCCTGCGAGTGCACCAACACGGTGACTTCCTGGGCCAAACGCTTTTGCAGCACACGCATGCCCGGGTCTTTCTTGTGTTCTTCAATCAGGGTGTCGATGGTCTCTTTATCCAGCGAGGTGAAGATCTTGATGTATTTCTCGGCGTCCTCATCGCTGACGTTGAGCCAGAACTGGTAGAACTTGTAAGGTGTGGTGCGCTTCGGGTCGAGCCAGATGTTGCCGCTCTCGGTCTTGCCGAATTTCTTGCCGTCGGCCTTGGTGATGAGCGGACAAGTCAAGGCAAAGGCTTCATTTTCAAAGCCCAAGGTGCGGCGAATCAACTCCGTGCCTGTGGTGATGTTGCCCCATTGGTCGTTACCGCCCAGCTGCAACTTACAATTCTTGTGCTGGTAGAGCCAGAGGAAGTCGTAGCCTTGCAGAAGCTGGTAGGTGAACTCGGTGAAGCTGAGGCCGTCGCGGGCGGTGCCGTTGAGGCGCTGCTGCACGCTGTCCTTGGCCATCATGTAGTTCACGGTGATGTGCTTGCCCACCTCGCGG
>JAEEGJ010012156.1_pt1 | contig 21426 bp, 11 predicted proteins | sample 8958761 | NCBI WGS metagenome assembly JAEEGJ01 (sample SAMN16246546, study PRJNA631951) | gut metagenome | biome: gut microbiome; feature: rumen; material: RS-attached | host: Bos | place: Iran: Karaj | collected 2018-10
CCGATAGAGGGATTCGAACCCACGACCCCGAGATTACAAATCACGTGCTCTGGCCAACTGAGCTATATCGGCAGCTCATTCGGATCCTTCAATCGCGAAAGGGATTGCAAAGGTAGAGTTTTTTTCTGAATCTGCAAAACTTTTTGCATTATTTTTTCAATAAGTCCACGAGAATCCCGTAGATGGACTCTGCGTCCAGGCAGCACTCGGCCCACTGGGCCGCCTGCGTGTCCTGGGCGATGAACTTGTCGGGGATGCCGAGGCCCTTCACGATGGGGGCGTCGGTGTGACCTGCAAAGTACTCACACACAGCGCTGTACAGGCCTCCCTTCAAGGCGCCGTCCTCCAGGGTGAGGATCACCCGGCAGCCGGAGACTTCCTCCAGGATGGAGGTATCCAGCGGCTTGAGCCAGCGCATGTCGTAGACGGAAGGGGCCACCCAGTAGTCGGTCTTGTGCCGGAGCGCGGCCTCGAGGGCCCGGTTCGCGACGGGACCGAGGGCGAGGACGGCGACGTCCTTTCCTTCCAGGAGTCTCTCGCCCTTGCCGACGGGAAGATTCTCGAACGGGGCATCCTTCCAGTCGACCCCTTCCCCGCACCCGCGCGGGTAGCGGATAATATAGGGGCCGCCCTTCATGGTCAGGCCGGTGTACATCAGGTTCTTGAGCTCGCGCTCGTTGCGCGGCGCGGCGATGACGGTGTTCGGGATGCTGCGGTAGGCCGCGAGGTCGAAGCAGCCGTGGTGCGTGGCGCCGTCCTCCCCCACCAGGCCGGCCCGGTCGAAGCACAGGACGACGGGCAGGTTCTGGAGGGCCACGTCATGGACGATCTCGTCGTAGGCCCGCTGGGCGAACGAGGAGTAGATGTTGCAGAAAGGTTTCATCCCGGCGGCGGCGAGGCCGGCCGAGAAAGTGACGGCGTGCTCTTCCTCGATGCCCACGTCGAAGAAGCGCTCGGGGAAGGCGTGCTCCAGGAGATGCATCCCGCAGCCCGTCGCCATGGCCGGCGTGACGCCGACGACTTTCGGATCCTTCCGCGCGAGTTCCACGAGCGTGGCGCCGAAGACGTCCTGGTAGCGCGCGGCCGGGTAGACGGTCTTCTGCTGCTCGCCGGTGGCGGGGTCGAAGCGTCCCGGGGCGTGCCAGGTGGTGGGATCGGCCTCCGCGGGCGCGTAGCCCTTGCCCTTCTGCGTGATCACGTGCAGGATGCGGGGGCCCTTGAGGTCGCGGAGACGGCGGAGCGTGTCCGTCACCTGCGCGATGTCGTTTCCGTCGATGGGCCCGAAATACCGGAAGCCCAGGGACTCGAACACGGCGCCGCCGGAGACGCGCACCAGGTTCGACTTCGTGTCCATGACCCGGCGCTGGACCCAGTCGCGGAGCTTGCCCTCGCCCATCCGGTTCCAGATATGGCCCTTCACCTTGTTGTACAGGTGCGAGGAGGTGACGCGGAGGAGGTAATCGTGCAGGCCGCCCGTGGCCTGGTCGATGGACATGTTGTTGTCGTTCAGGACCACGAGGAGGTCCGCCTTCGAGGAGCCGGCGTTGTTCAGGCCCTCCCAGGCGAGGCCGCCCGTGAGGGCGCCGTCGCCGACGAGGGCCACCGCGCGCTCCTTGGAGCCGGTGAGGCGGGCCGCCTCGGCAAAGCCGAGGGCCGCCGAGATGGACGTGGAGGAGTGCCCGGCGCCAAACGGGTCGTACGGGCTCTCGTCCCGCTTGGGGAAGCCGCTGATCCCGTCGCGGGTGCGGTTCCGCTTGAACGCGTCCCGCCGCCCGGTGAGGATCTTGTGGGCATAGGCCTGGTGCCCCACATCGAAGACAAGCTTGTCCTTGGGCGTGTTGTACACGGCATGCAGGCCCACGATGAGCTCCACGGCGCCCAGGCTCGATCCCAGGTGCCCCGGATTCTTCGCGCAGCACTTCACCATATAGTCACGGATCTCCGCGCACAGCTGCTTGAGCTGTTCGTTACTGAACTTCCGGATATCCGCCGGACTATTTACCTTCTCTAACAACATGTACCGATTGTCATTTCGAGCTTGCTTTCTCTGTCATTCCGAGCGAAGCGAAGGAATCTCATCGATTGGGCGCATCCAGCTTCAGCTCCGGATGCTTCCGGGAATTGGCCGCGAACAGGAGCGCGGTCACGAGCGCGAGCACGCAGAGGCCCGTGAACATCAGTTCCACGGTGACCGGCGTGCCGGATTCGCTGCCGAGGATGCCGCCGGCGAGGCGCTTGAACACCAGCAGGCCCAGGTTCTGGACCCAGTAGATGAGCGCGAAGGTCGTGCCCAGGATCTTGTCCGGGACGATCTTCGGCACGCTGGGCCACAGGGCGGCCGGGACCAGGGAGTAGCCGAAGCCGAGCATCGCCATGGCGAGGTAGCCCCAGAACGGCACGCCGGCCGGGGCGAAGGCCAGCAGCAGGTGCGCGGCGAGGGCGAGGATGGACCCGAAGATCATCCAGCGCGTGCCCTTGCCCAGCTTGTCCACCATCAGGCCGAACAGCGGCGCGAAGATGACGGTGGAGAACGGAAGCATGGACACCATCCAGCCCGCGGCCTCGGCGGGAATGCCGAAACGGGGGATCAGGATGGCGCCCGCGAATTTCTTGAACGCGATGATGCTGCTGTAGAACAGCACGCACAGCAGGCCCAGGAGCCAGAAGTTCTTGTTGCCCAGCACCTTGAACGCATCGGCGAAGCGGAAGTCGTCGGCCTTGTTGGCCGTGCCTCCCTGCTTCGGGAAACGCCGCGCGTCCATCGCCACGAACGACGCCCAGAGGATGAGTCCGAGCGCCATCAGCCCCATGCCCAGGAGGGCGGGACGGGCGGTTTCGGTGAGGGAATACACATGGTCCGCCTGCTGGGCGACCAGCTTCGGGGAAATGACCAGCGCGAAGGCGGTGCCCAGGCGGGCGATCGCCAGGTGCAGGCCCATCGCGAGGGCCATGCCCCCGTCCTTGAACCAGCGGCCGATGGAGCGGTTCACCACCGTCCCGGCCATCTCGCTGCCCAGGCCGAACACCATGCAGCCCGCATAGGCGAGCGTCGCGGAACTCTTCTGTCCGGACAGGATGGCCCAGGTCACGAGGCCCGCGCCGGCCACCATCATGCCCACGTACAGCGTGCCGGCTACCCGGACGCCCCACTTGTCCAGCAGGATGCCGAACAGGGCCAGGCCGCCGAAGATGCACAGGACGCTGTAGCCGCTGGTGTACCGCCCGTAGTCGTTCTGGTCCCAGCCGAGCTGCGTCAGGCCTGCGTTGTCGAACAGGTACGAGATGCTGGAGAACATGTCGTCGAAGTAGTACGATGCGAACATCGGTACCACCAGACACAGGAGGGCGACCCAGCAGGCCAGCCGCGACGAGAGCTTCCGCGCCATTTACTGGATGTTGGGTTCTTCGAGACCGAGGTGCTTCTTCTTGTCCACGGCCTTCAGGTACAGGCCGATCAGCATGGAGGCCACGCCCAGGCAGGCGAGCATCACCAGGGCCCAGGTGTAGTTGAGCTCATCCGGCGGCGTACCGGGGGCGTTCGTCTTCGTGAGGACGTTGCCGATCAGGATCGGGAACAGCCACAGGCCGATGTTCTGGATCCAGAAGATCAGGGCGTAGGCGCTGCCGATGACCTTGGCGTCCACCAGCTTCGGGACGGACGGCCACAGGGCGGCGGGCACGAGCGAGAAGCTGGCGCCCAGCACGAGGATCGTGACGTAGGCGACGATGGTTCCGCCGACGGCGCTGCCCTTGAACAGCGGGAGGATAAACGCGAAGGTCAGGTGGCAGACCACCAGGAGGATGGAGCCGATGAGCAGCATCGAGGCCGCCTTGCCCTTATGGTCGACATAGCTGCCGAGGATCGGGGTGATGGCGACGGCCAGGAGCGGGAACACGGCGAAGATGGTCTCCGCGGTGCCTCGCTTGAAGCCCATGACGCAGTACACGACGAGCGCCACGACGGCGACGGCCATCAGGCCGTATTTGAGGGACTTGTTCTCCTTGATGAAGTTGCTGGCGAAAGAGCACCCCGCCACCACGAGCATGATGATGTACTGCACGATGGTGACCGCCTCGCCGGCCCAGAAGGAACCGGCGGCGGGCTCGGTCAGCGTCAGATTGCACTGGAGCATGTTCACCGCGTACTTCTGGAACGGGAAGATGGCGGAGTAGTAGAGCACGCACAGCAGGGCGACCAGCCAGAAACCGAGGCTGGCGAGGATGGTGCCGATGTCCTTGACCTTGAACGGGTCGTCCTTCTCCTCGGCTTCGCCGGTCTGGCTGTCGAGCTTGCGGTCCATGAAGAAGTAGGTGATGAACATGATCAGGCCGATGCACAGGAGCACCACGCCGAAAGCCACGGAACGGCTCACGTCGATGCTGCCGCCGAGCTTGGCGAAATACGGCGAGAAGATCATGCAGGTCGCGACGCCGAGACGCGCCAGGGCCATTTCGGAGCCCATCGCGAGGGCCGTCTCCCGGCCCTTGAACCACTTGACGATACCACGGCTTACCGTAATGCCCGCCATTTCACAGCCGCAGCCGAAGATCATGAATCCGATGGCCGCCAGCTTCGCGGAGGCCGGCATGTTCTGGTAGAACGGGAGGACGTCGTCGATGAAGCCGACACCGGTGTGCCAGTTCAGGTGCGTGGTGAACCAGCTCTCCAGGCCCGTCCCGATGAAGGAATTGCTCACTGCGTACCACTTGATGAGGCCGCCGATGAACATCACCGCGCCCGAAAGGACGGCCGTGAACCGGACCCCCATCTTGTCGAGGATGATGCCCGCGAAGATGAGGAAGAACACGAATACGTTGAGGAACACCTCGGAGCCCTGCATCGTGCCGAAGGCCTTGGAGTCCCACCCGCGGGTGGATTCCATCAGGTCCTTGATCGGGGACAGGATATCCATGAAAATGTACGCGCAGAACATCGCCAGTGCCAGGAGCAGCAGCGCCGTCCACCGCATCGCTGCCGAATCGCGCAGCGTCTTCTTGACGGTATCAGTCATATCGATAGGTTTTAGATTTCCGTTCAGTTTTTCAAAGGTAGTGATTTTTTCGCGAAATCACGTCAAAGCACGTCCTTCAGGAACGGGCCGGTGACGGAGGCGGGGTCGAGGACGAGGTCCTCGGGGGTGCCCTGGGCGACGATGCGTCCGCCGCGGCGGCCGCCTTCCGGGCCCATGTCGATGAGCCAGTCCACGCTCTTCAGCACGTCCAGGTTGTGCTCGATGATGATCACGGTGTTGCCGGCCTCCACGAGGCGGTCCAGCACGCCGAGGAGCACCTGGATGTCCTCGAAATGGAGGCCCGTCGTGGGTTCGTCCAGGATGTACAGGGTGCGGCCGGTGGAAGGACGGGAGAGCTCCGAGGCCAGCTTCATGCGCTGGCTCTCGCCGCCGGACAGGGTCACGGCGGACTGTCCCAGATGGACATATCCGAGGCCCACGTCCACCATCGCCTTCAGCTTCGTGGCGATCTTCGGGATGGGCTTGAAGAACTCGTAGGCCTCCGCGACGGGCATTTCCAGCACGTCGTTGATGTTCTTGCCCTTGTAGCGGACGGCGAGGGTGTCCTCCTTGTAACGGCGGCCGCGGCACTGGTCGCAGGGCACGTGGACCGACGGGAGGAAGTTCATCTCGATGACCTTGATGCCCGCGCCCTTGCACTCCTCGCAGCGGCCGCCGGGGACGTTGAAGGAGAAGCGGCCGGCCTTGAAGCCCCGCACCTTCGCATCCTGCGTCTCCTCGAAGAGGAGGCGGATGTCGTTGAACACGCCGGTGAAAGTGGCCGGGTTCGACCGAGGGGTGCGGCCGATGGGCGACTGGTCGATCTCGATGAGCTTGTCGATGTGTTCGATGCCCTCCAGCTTGTCGTACGGCAGGGGTTTCTCCTTGCCGTGGTAGAACTTCTGCTTGAGGATGGGCATGAGCGTCTCGTTCACGAGGGAGGACTTGCCGCTGCCGGAAAGGCCGGCCACGCCGATGAAGCAGCCCAGCGGGAACGATACGTCGATGTTCTTGAGGTTGTTGCCCCGGGCGCCGCGGAGCGTGAGCGTCTCGCCGTTCCCGCGCCGGCGGCGGGCCGGCACCGGAATCGTCTTGCGCCCCTGCAGGTAATCCAGCGTCACGGACGGGCCCACGACGGCGTGGGAGGCGGTGTCCGCGTCCATCGGCTCGTCCTTGAGGAGCGTTCCGAGCGGCGCGCTGAGGCAGATCTTTCCACCCTGCTCCCCTGCCCCGGGCCCCACGTCCACGAGCCAGTCGGCGCTGTACATCGTCTCCGCGTCGTGCTCCACCACCATCACGGAGTTGCCCTCGTCGCGGAGGGCCTTCAGCGAGGCGATGAGCTTGCGGTTGTCCTTCTGGTGCAGGCCGATGGACGGTTCGTCCAGGATATAGAGCACGTTCACGAGCTTGGAGCCGATCTGCGTCGCCAGGCGGATGCGCTGGCTTTCGCCGCCGGACAGGGACGCCGTGGCGCGGTCCAGCGACAGGTAGTCCAGGCCCACGTCCAGCATGAACTGGACCCGCTCGCGCAGCTCTTTCAGAATGTCGCGGGAGACGTTCAGCTCCCGCTGGTTAAAGCCGGCGGGGATGTCGTCCAGCCACTTGCGCAGCTCGGACATCTCCAGCGCGGCCACGTCGGCGATCGTTTTTCCGTCGATCCGGAAGCAGAGCGCTTCCTTCGACAGGCGCGTGCCGTGGCAGTCGGGACACACGATCGTGTCCTCGATATGGTCGATCACGCCGCCCCAGGCCTCCATCTCAGAAAGCCCGCCGTCGCCCACGCGGAACAGTTCGTCCGAACCGTACACGAGCAGCATCACCGCCTCGTCCGGCAGGGTGCCGATGGGCTCGTACAGGCTGAAGCCGTATTTCCGGGCGATGGAGCGGACGATGTCGAACTTCCGGCTCTCGCGGACCTTCCCCAGCGGGACGATGGCCCCGTCGGCGATGGATACGGTCCGGTCCGGGATGATGGTGTCGACATTCACGTCCACGATGGTGCCGAGGCCCTTGCAGTGCGGGCAGTAGCCCTGCGGCGAATTGAAGGAGAAAGTGTGCGGCTGCGGCTCCTGGAGGGAAGTGCCCGTCACCGGGTCCACCAGGTGCTTGGAGAAATGCTGCAGCGCGCCCGTTTCCAGGTCCATCACGGCCACCGACCCCTTGCCGGCGGAGAGCGCCTGGGCGACGGAGTCGCGCACCCGCTTGTCGTCCCCCGCCCCAGGCTTGAGGCGGTCCACGACGAGTTCGATGAAATGAGGCTTGTAGCGGTCCAGGGCCTGGATGCCCTGCAGTTCCAGGATTTCCCCGTCGATGCGGACCTCCGTGTAGCCGCGCTTCCGGAGCTGGTCGAACAGCTCGCGGTAATGGCCCTTGCGGCCCCGCACGAGCGGCGCCAGCAGGTAGCACTTGCGGTCGCGGTAGGAGGTGAGGATGAGGTCCACGATCTGGCCGTCGGTGTAGCGCACCATCTCCTCGCCGGACTCCGGCGAGATGGCGCGCGAACCCTTCGCGTACAGCAGGCGGAGGAAGTCGTAGATCTCCGTGATGGTGCCCACGGTGGAGCGGGGGTTGTTCCCGGTGGTCTTCTGCTCGATGGCGATGATCGGGCTCAGGCCGCGGATCTCCTCCACCTCAGGCTTCTCGAGGATGCCCATGAAGTGCTTCGCATACGTGGACAGGGTGTCCATGTACCGCCGCTGGCCTTCCGCATAGATCGTATCGAACGCCAGCGAGGACTTTCCGCTGCCGGAAAGCCCCGTGACGACGACGAACTCCCCGCGGGGGATGTCCACGTCGATATTCTGCAGATTGTTGGCCTTCGCGCCCCGTACCTGTATGTATTCCTTCTCCTGCATAGGAATGCAAAGGTACGAAAAAAAACGACAAAACGATGAGGGCGGCCCGGTCGGACCGCCCTCGTTCGCAAGGGATTCGGCAAGCCGCTACTTCTTGACGGCCCGGATCGTCATGCCGACGAAACGTTCCTCCGTCTGTACCAGGTCGGCGGATTCCATGAAGATGAGGTAGTAGGCCTTCTTCCGGTCGCCGGTGTACAGGCTCTTGCTCCAGTAGTAGCCGGCCCATTCACCGTCCGCCCAGGTCTGGATGAAACCGGCCGCCGGGAGGAAGATGGACGTGTCTCCGACCTTGGACTTGAACCTCATGCCGTAGTACGGCGCGCTGTCCACCCATTCACGGTCGCAGTAGTTAATCAGTTCCTCGAACTGGGCCTTCGTCGGGAGGGTCCAGGAAGCATTGGCCTGGTAGGCGGCATCGTCCGCCAGCTCGACCAACGTCTTCTTGTCCGTGGCGTTGTACTTGGTGAGGTTGCTGGCGGTTCCCCACAGGTAGTTGTTCCAGCCGAACGTCGTCTTCGGCGTCTTCTCGGCCCAGGCGAAGAAGGATCCCGCCTCGTAGTCCGACGCCGCGCCGACGTTGGCCTCGGCCCAGAGCGTTCCGCTGGGCAGGCCCAGGTCGACGAAGCCGGCCGGCGTGCTGCTGGCCTGCTGCGTGACGGGAACGACCACGCTGTAACTGCCATAGTAGAACGTGATGCTGGAACTTCTGCTCTTGTTCGCCAGGTTCTTCATGACCGTCACCTTGGCGGAGGTGTTGGACACGGAGTTGACCAGGATCCAAGGACTGCCCGGCGTGGCCGTCATTTCGACGCCCGACAGCGGATCGGTGATGGAGAACGTGAGCGTCTGCGTCGTGCCGGCGGCATCGCATTCGATCTTGGCCGGCGTGACGTTGATCGCGGTGGAGGCCGTGGTCTGCGTGACGGTCACGTTCACGTATCCCAGATTGGTGTTGCCGCCGTAACTGATTTGGACTCTGGAGCTTCTGGACTTGCCCGTCTTGTTCTCATAGACGTGGAAGGTAGGAACGCCGTTCACCGTCCGGCACGTGATCCAGCCCGGAGCATCCAGGTTCAGCAGCGAAAGCTGGATCTGCTCTCTCGGGTTCTCCACCTGGACGTCGATGGGATGGTCGGCTTCGGCATAACCGACCGTGACGGAGGTGGAAGGATACACGTGGAAGACCGGCGCCGCATAGGTCTGCGTCAAATGGAACGTCGCCTTCACGGAGCCCATGGAGACCTCGATCTCCGCCGTCCGGTCATAGCCGTCATTGTTCTCCCGCAGGTCGAACGTGACCTTGTTGCCGTTGCGCGTGAGATTCCGGATGATGCGCGTATAGTCCGTCGTGACGTTCAGCTGGTTGTAATCGGCGCCATCCGGCAGGGAGACCTCGAACGAAACGGACCTCGGATGATAGTCGAACGTCGCGTTGTTCGGCGTCAGGACGATGTCCAGCGGGGCGGCTTCCTGGACGTATTTGATGGTCTTGGAGATCGAGCCGTAAGTCACGGTGACATTGCCATACCGCGTCGCGCCCGTCCGGTTCGCCGTCGCCGTGAAATAATGGTTGTCGCCTTCATCCCGGAACTTCGTCATCCAGGACACGTCCGCCGATATCTTCAGCTGGGTGCCTTCGACCGGGTTGACCACGCGGGCATAGAAGCATTCCTCCTCGCCGCCCGGATAGAGGCCATAGGTCGCGTTCAGATCGCGTCCGCCCATGTCGATGTCCGGCGGGCCGGCGGGCTGTCCGGCCTGGGAGACCGAAACGATCGCGTTCGTCGCAAAGGCTTCGCTCTGGAGCCGGAATTTGGCTTCCCGCGCCTGCGTCGTGGTATTCGCCTTGACCGTGAAGGTGGCGGTACCGGCGCTCGAACTGGTCGGATTGACCGAGATGGACGTGATCCATTCGCAGTTGGAGGGATAGGTGCGGGCGAAGACCGGGTAGCCCTCGACGGGGTTCTGGATGGTGTAGGAGACCGTGTAGGTCTGCCCGGAAGCCGGGGCGCTGACCGAGGTCGGAGTCACCGTGATCGTCGTCCAGTCATAGTTGAAATTATGCTGGTTGACCGTAAAGGATTTCTGGTCGGCGTCCGGGTAGTCGAGGAAGATGGTTCCCGTCCGGTCGGTCGTGGAGGCCCGCTCCGTCTTGAACTTGACTTCGGTTTCGGTGATTTCGGTGATCCGGATCCAGTTGACATTGCTGTATGCCTGCAGGGTCTCGCCGGGCAACGGGTTCGTAATCGAATACGAGAGCGAACCGGGCATGTCGACGCGTCCGCCGGTTTCCATCGAGGTCACCGGGAGATTGATCACCGGCTTATTGACGACGGTCACGGCGCACGTGGCCGTCTTGTCCCCCGCCTTCGCGGTGATGGTGGCCGTACCGGTCGCGACGGCCGTCACTACGCCGTCCGTGACGGTGGCGACCTTTGCATTGGACGTCGTCCAGGTCACGGTCTTGTCCGTGGCATTGTCCGGCTTGACAGTCGCGGTCAGGGTGGCGTTCTTGCCCACGATCAGGGTCATTTCGACAGCATCCAGGGCGACGGAGGTGACGGGGATGGTCGCTTCCTTGATGGTGATGACGCACCGGTCCTCCTTGTCCGCAACCTGGGCGGTGATGGTGACCTCTCCGGGTTTCAGGGCTTTCACCAGGCCGTCTTCGACCGTGGCAAAGTACTCACTCGACGAAATCCAGTCAATGTTCTTGTTGGTGGCATCTTCCGGCAGGATCGTCGCGTGCAGCGTATACTCTTCGCCAACCGTCATTTCCAGCGTATGCTGGTCCAGCGTCACGGAGGTCACGGGGATGAAGCGTTCCTCGACATAAACGGGAATCGCCACAGACACGTCCCCTGCTTGGGCGATGATGATGGTGGAGCCTGCTTTCAGGGCTTTCACCAGGCCGTCCGTCACCGTGACGACGGTCTCGTTCCTCGAGATCCAGGTGACGGTCTTGTCCGTGGCGTTTTCAGGCAGGACGGTCGCGACGAGAAGGAACTCATCGCCTACCATCATGGAGAGATTCGACTTGTTGAGTGTAATGGAGGTCACGGGGATGACCAGCTCCTTGACGGTGACGGTGCACTTGGCCGACTTGTCGCCCGCCTTCGCGGTAATCGTGGCCGTGCCCGGCTTGAGGGCCTTCACCTGGCCGTCCGTCACCGTGGCGACGGACGGATCCGACGAGGTCCAGGTGACGGTCTTGTCCGTGGCGTCGTCCGGTTTGACGGTGGCGGTGAGGACGGCCTCGTCGCCTTCCGTCAGTTCCATTTCCGACTTGTCCAGCCAGATGGAGGTCACGGGGATGACCTTCGCCGCGACGGTGACGGTACACGTGGCCGTCTTGTCGCCCGCCTTCGCGGTGATGACGGCGGTGCCTACCTTGACGGCATGCACCTGGCCGTCCGCCACCGTGGCGACGGACGCATCCGAGGAGGTCCAGGTGACGGTCTTGTCCGTGGCGTTGTCCGGCTTGACGGTCGCGACAAGCGTGGCGTCGTCGCCCTCGACCAGGCTGAGCGTGGTCTTGTCCAGGGTGACGGATGTCACGGGGATGACTTTCGCCTTGACGGTGATGGCGCAAGTGGCCGACTTCTCGCCCGCCGTGGCCGTGATAGTGACGCTTCCGGCCTTCAGGGCCTTCACCTTGCCGTCCGTCACCGTGGCGACGGACGCATCGGAAGTCGTCCAGGTGACGGTCTTGTCCGTGGCGTTGTCCGGTTTGACGGTGGCGGTGAGGGTGGTTTCGTCACCCTCGGTCATCTCCAGCGTCGTCTTGTTCAAAGTGACGGAAGTCACGGGGACAAAGGCCGCCGTGACGGTGACGGTGCACTTGGCCGTCTTGTCACCCGCCTTCGCGGTGATCGTGGCCGTGCCGGCTTTGACAGCCGTCACCATGCCGTCCTCGACCGTGGCGACGGAGGTGTTCGACGAAGTCCAGGTGACGGTCGGGTCCGTGGCGTTGTCCGGGCTGACGGTGGCGGTGAGGACGGCCTGGCCGCCTTCGACCAGGCCGAGCGTGGTCTTGTCCAGGGTGACGGAAGTCACGGCGATGAAGGACGGAAGGACGGTGACGGTGCACTTGGCCGACTTGTCCCCCGCTTTCGCGGTGATCGTGGCCGTGCCGGCCTTGACCGCCTTCACCTTGCCGTTCGTGACGGTGGCGACGGAGGTGTTCGACGAGGTCCAGGTGACCGTCTTGTCGGTGGCGTTCTCCGGCATGACGGTGGCGGTGAGGACGGCCTCGTCGCCTTCGGTCAGTTCCAGTTCCGACTTGTCCAACCACATGGAGGTCACCGGAATGACTTTCGCCTTGACGGTGACGGCGCACGTGGCCGTCTTGTCGCCCGCCTTCGCGGTGATGGTGGCCGTGCCGGCCTTGAGGGCCTTCACTTTGCCGTCCGTCACCGTGGCGACGGTCGCATCCGACGAGGTCCAGGTGACGGTCTTGTCGGTGGCATTGTCCGGTTTGACGGTCGCGGTGAGGGTGGTTTCGTCGCCTTCGGTCAGGGTCACCGTGGTCTTGTCCAGCGTGACGGAGGTCACGGGAACGACTTTCGCCTTGACGGTGATGGCGCACGCGGCCGACTTCTCGCCCGCCGTGGCCGTGATGGTGACGCTCCCGGCCTTGAGGGCCTTCACTTTGCCGTCCGCCACCGTGGCGACGGCCGCATCGGAAGTCGTCCAGGTGACGGTCTTGTCGGTGGCGTCATCCGGTTTGACGGTGGCGGTGAGGGTGGTTTCGTCGCCCTCGGTCATCTCCAGCGCCGTCTTGTTCAGTTCGACGGAGGTCACGGGGATGACCTTGGCCTGGACGGTGACGGCGCACTGGGCCGATTTTCCGCCCGCCGCGGCCGTGATGGTGACGTTTCCGGGCTTGAGGGCCTTCACTTTGCCGCCCGTCACCGTGGCGACGGCCGCGTCGGACGTACTCCAGGTGACGGTCTTGTCGGTGGCGTCGTCCGGTTTGACGGTGGCGGTGAGGGTGACCTCGTCGCCCTCCGTCATCTCCAGCGTCTTCTGGTCCAGTTCGACGGAGCTCACGGCGACGGTGCGCTGCTCGACTTTGACCATGCAGCTCTCCGCCTTGCCTCCCGCGATCGCGGTGATGGTGGCATTTCCAGGCTTGAGCGCCTTGAGCCGTCCGTTGTTCACACTGACGATTGTCTCGTCCGTGCTGCGCCAGGAGACGGTTTTCTCGGTGGCATCGGCCGGTTTGACGGTGGCGGTGAGGGTGGTCTCGTCGCCTACCATCATCACCAGGGATGTCTTATTCAGTTCGACAGCAGAAACGGGGATCGTTTCTTCCCCGCAGGAATAGAGGGCGGGAAGCGCCGTGAAGAGAAGCAAAAGAAGGGGAAACAGTTTCTTCATAATCGGGCGTTAGTTAAGTGGACATGATCGGGACACTACCAAAAATACAAGTTTATCGCCGAAAAAGAAAGAAAACCCGTGTAATTTTTCGTAGATTTGCGATATGATGATCGACATTCTCTGTAAGAACGACGGCCGGAAACTCCGCGTGAAAGTCGGGTCCAATCTCCTGGACCTCGCCCGGAAGGAGTGCCCCGAAGCCGTCGACCCGAAGACCGGCAAGCGGCACCCCGTGCTCGCCGCCCTGGTGGACCACAAGCTCAAGGAACTGAGTTTCAACATCTTTTTCCCCCACGAAGTCACGTTCATCGGGTATAACGACCCGGACGGACGGCGGACGTACATCCGCTCGCTGAGCTTCCTGCTGCAGCACGCCGTGCGCGACGTCTTCCCGGGCAAGGTGCTCGTGGTCGAGCACTCCCTGCCCAGCGGTCTGTACTGCGAGCTGCGCGAGGGCCGGCCCGGCGGTCCGGCGTTCAAGCCGGACGCCGAGGGCTTCGAGCGCCTGCGCGCCCGGATGCGGGAGCTGGTCGACGCGGACCTGCCGTTCACGACGGAGAAGATTCCCACCGAGGAGGCCGAGGCGCTGTTCGAGGCGCAGGCACAGCCCTACAAGGCGGAGCTCCGCCGGTCGCTGGGCCGGTATTTCTGCCGGGTGTATTACCTGGACGGCCAGGTGGACTCCTTCCACGGGCCGCTGGTCCCCTCGACGGGCTACCTCCAGGTGTTCGGCCTGATGCCGTTCCACAAGGGTTTCTGCCTCCAGCCACCGTCCAACACGGACCCGTCCCGGGTCACGCCCCGGCGTCCGCAGAGCAAACTCTCCGCGACCTTCAAGGAGTATTCCGCGTGGTGCCACACCACCGGCATCGGCGGCATCGGCACGCTGAACAAGAAGCTGATGGAAGGGAAGGCCGTGAAGCTCATCAACCTGTGCGAGGCGCGGCAGGAACGGGAGTACGCCAAGGTGGCGGACCTCATCTTCGCCGAACGCGAGCGCGTGAAGATCGTCTTCATCGCCGGACCGTCCTCCAGCGGCAAGACGTCGTCTTCGCTCCGCCTGGCGCAGCAGCTCCGCATCCTGGGCATGAAGCCCAAGGTCATCGAACTGGACAACTATTTCGTGTCCCGCGACCGCACGCCGCTGGACGACGACGGCGAGTTCGACTTCGAGGCGCTCGAGGCGATGGACCTGGAACTGCTGGGGAACCACCTCAACACGCTCCTCGCGGGCGGCCAAGTGGAACTCCCCCGCTATGACTTCAAGCAGGGAAAGCCCTTCTTCGAGGGCAACTTCATGGAGTTGGACGACAATGACATCCTCATCATGGAAGGCATCCACGCGCTGGATCCGGCGATGGTCCCGTCCGTGGACCAGACCCGCATCTTCCGCGTGTACGCATCGGCCCTGACCTCCCTGAACGTGGACGAGAACAACAACATCTCCACGACCGACAACCGGCTCCTGCGCCGGATGGTCCGGGACTACCGCTACCGCGGCACCAGTCCCGAAGCCACCATCCTCCGCTGGCCCTCCGTCCGTCGGGGCGAGAACAAGTACATCTTCCCCTTCCAGGAGAATGCCGACGCGCAGTTCAACTCCGCGCTCATGTACGAGCTACCACTGTTGAAATACTACGCAGAGCCGCTCCTGCGGCGGATCCACCCTTCCTCACCGGCCTATACGGAGGCCATCCGGCTCCTCAAGTTCCTGGACTACATCGTAGCCCTCACCCCCGAGGAGATTGCCGCCATCCCGCCGACATCCATCCTGCGCGAGTTCATCGGCGGACAGACGCTATAACAAAATAGCCTGGTGAAGTTCACCAGGCTATTTTGATAGATTGACTGTCTGTCAACGTTTGAATTCTACGATCAAGGCCGTGCGCGGGTCGACGGGGAGACCGTCGGCCAGGGTGACGGGCTCGCCGGAGATTACGTCGCGGCCCGTGACGGGGCCGTCGACGAACTCGTCGTAGTGCGACCAGTCGAGCTCGCGCACTTCGTCCGTGTTGTTGATGTACACGAACACGGCGTCGCTGTCATCGTAGCGGAAATACGAATAGGTGTTGTCCGTGATGTTGCGGTCCTTGACGTTCTTCCGGGAGAGGAAGTGGAGCGTCTGGCCGTGGTGAATGACGGGGCAGCCCTTCCGCCAGCGGAAGAGGGCGCGGGCGTAGTCGTGCAGGCCCTCGGCCGCCGTGTAGTCCGCGTCGCGGGTGTAACCCGCCGCCGCGCGGCCTTCCGGCGTGAAGAGGTCCACGGCGTCGCCCTCCCAGCCGCCCGGGAAGTCGATGCGCTTGGAACCGTCGTGGTGCATCCCCGGCTTCTCGCAGAACATCATCTCGTCGCCGTAGTACAGCTGCGGGATGCCGCGGAGCGTGGCGAGCAGGGCGAGCGCGAGCCGCATCCGGGCGGGATCGTGCCGCAGCACGTCGCCCGTGCGGTCGTGGTCGTGGTTCGCGAAGAAGATCATCAGGTTGTCCAGGTCGTGGTAGGCGAAATCCTGGGCCAGGACCGTGTACACGCGCGTCATGCCCTCATCCCACCAGACTTCGTCCTCCGTGAGGGCGCGCAGGATGGCCTGCTGGAGCGGGAAATCCATGATGCACGGCAGATGGCTGTCGAAGCCGTTTCGGTTCGGGTGGCCGGACTGCCAGTAGGCGACCTGCGGGATGTTCATGTCCCAGCACTCGCCTACGATGTTCATCTTCGGGTACTCGCGACGGACCGCCTGGCACCATTCGGCCATCGGCTCGGGCTCGTTGTACGGGTAGGTGTCCACGCGGAGGCCGTCCAGGCCCGCGTACTCGATCCACCACACCGCCCACTGCTGGAAGTAGCGCAGCACGTAGGGGTTGTCCAGGTTCATGTCCGGCATCGACGGGACGAACCAGCCGCTCTGCTGGCGGTCGCGGTCCTTCACCGAGGCGTGCGGGTCCATGTAGACCGAGAACACCGCGTTCATCTGCATGTACGGCTCGGAGACGTGGTACCAGTCCGGGAAGGGCGGGTTGTCCATCCACCAGTGGGCCGTGCCGCAGTGGTTGGTGACGATGTCCATGATGACCTTCAGGCCTTTCCCATGGGCCTCGTCCACGAATTTCCGGTAGAGGGCGTTGTCGCCGAAGCGCGGGTCGATGTGGTAGTAATCGGCGCAGGCGTAGCCGTGGTAGGACTCGTGCGGCTGGTTGTCCAGCAGCAGGGGCGTGCTCCAGATGGCCGTCGCGCCCAGGTCGGCGATGTAGTCCAGGTGGTTGATGATGCCCTGGATGTCGCCGCCGTGGCGGGCCACCGGGTCCTCGCGGTCCACCTCGTCGGGCGTGGCGGGGACGGGCCAGGCGACGGCCGAGCCGTCGTCGTACTCGCCGCCCTGCCAGGCCGTGTCGTTATCGAGGAAGGCCGAGGAGAAACGGTCGGGCATGAGGAGGTAGATCATGTCCGCCGTCGTGAAGCTGGCGCGGTCGGCGCTGCCTTTCTCCCGTTCGCGGATCAGGTAGGGATACTTGACCTCCTTCTCTCCGTCGTTCACGACCAGGTAGTAGGTACCCGGTGCGGCATCGGCCTGGATTTCCACGTCCACGAACAGGTAGTCCGGGCTGGCGGCCTGGTGCGCCGCCTTCGCGGAGACGCCCTTGCCGCCCTCGATGCGGATCTCCTTGGCGCCCACGTCCTTTCCCTGCACCATCAGCTGCAGCGGGGTTTTCATCCCCGTCCACCAGCTGAGGGGTTCCACGCGCGTCACTTCCTCCGGAGTCGCATCCGGAACAGTCGCCGGGTCGAAGGCCGCCTGGCAGCCCGTGAGCCCGGCCGCCACGGCCGTTGCCATAAGGATCCGTTTCATATTACTTGGTCAGTACCACATACTCGCCCGGGGCGAGGGTGAAGTCGTTCATGCCCTTCTGACAGGTCTTGCCGGTGAAGACTTCCGTATAGGTGCCGTCCAGGTTGACCGGGAGCTTGACCGGAGCGGCCTCGAGGTTCTTGAAAGGCGTGCCGCCGGTCTCGGCCGCAGGACGGTTGTCGGTAGCCGCAGCCTGCTGCGTCTCGGCCTCCGCCGGCTCTTCCGCCGGGGCGACGCCGAAGTTCGCGAGCACGATCACCTTGTTGCCCTTCACCTCGCGGTGGAAGGCGACGATGCCGTCCAGGCCTTCGGGGAGTTCCCACCAGACGATGTCGCCGCCCTTCTCGCCGGCGGCGAGGGCGGGATTATTGTGCTTGAGGTCCACGAGCTTCTTCCAGAAGGTGGTGTACTCATTGGCGCTCCAATCCGTGATCGGGTCTTTCTCGAAGAATTCCAGCCGGCGGGAGAGGCCGATTTCCTGGCCGGTGTAGATGAGCGGCTGGCTGCCCGGCAGGGTGAAGCACAGGACGGCGCAGGCGTTCGCCGCGGCGCCCTCGCGCTCGAACTCGGTGCCGGACCAGGAGTTCTCGTCGTGGTTGGAGGTGAAGGTCAGGCGGAAGGCCTCCTTCGGGAAGCGGGCGGCGTCGCGGGTGACGTATTCCTTGAGGTCGGCGACCGTCTTGCGGCCCTGCGCCAGGCTGTTCAGCAGGTGGTGCAGCTCCCAGGCGTAGTTCGCGTCGAAGGTCTCGGTGGCGTCGGCCAGGTTGTCGCGCTCCGCCTCGGCGAGGAGGTAGATGTCGGGATAGTCCTTGTTCATCTTGGGGAGGATGCCCTTCCAGAAGGCGGCGGGCACCTCGCCGGCGGCGTCGCAGCGGAAGCCGTCCACGCCCTTCTCGAGCCAGAAGCGCATCGCGTCGTCCTGGGCCCACCACACGTCCTCGTTGTCGTAGTTGAGGCTGCGGGTGTCGGTCCAGTCATATTCCCAGATGGCGTTGCCGTCCGCGTCGCGCTCGTAGAAGTCCGCGGGCTTTTCGGTCATCCACACGTTGTCCGGGGCGGTCTGGTTGGCCACCCAGTCCAGGATGACCTTGAATCCCAGCTTGTGGGCCGCGGCGAGCAGGCGCTCGAAATCTTCCATCGTCCCGAACTCGGGATTCACTTTCTTGTAGTCGGAGATGGCATAGTAGGAGCCGAGGGTGCCCTTGCGGCCCTCGGTGCCGATCTCGTACATCGGCATGAGCCAGAGGATGTCCACGCCGAGTTCCTTCAGGCGGGGAAGCTGGGCCTCGACGCCGGCGAAGGTCCCCTCCGGGGAGAACTGGCGGATATTCACTTCGTACATCACGGAGCTGTAGGTCCAGTCGGGATGGACGGACGTCGTCTTCGTCTTCTTGCAGCCGGCGAGCGCCAGCAGCGCGACACAGATAAACAGGAGCTTTTTCATACGTGCGTGTTATTAATCGGGTTAAAGGTACGAAAAAAACGGGAGACCCGACGCCGGAGGCGCGGATTTCCCGATGAAACAACCGTTTCGGCGGACGAACCGTCAGCGGAGCGAGGCCTTCGCGGCCTCCACCGCCGCGATCACGCGGTCGCACCAGGCGTCGAAGGCCGGATCCTCCTGCTGGCATTCCGGATGGGCCAGGATGTAGCCGATGGTCCGGCGCACCCCCTGGTCGAAGCGGACCGTGGCCTTGAAGCCCGGCACCGCGCGCTTGAGCTTGCGGTTGTCGAACAGGACCGTGTTGGCCTTGTCGCCGAGGAGCCCGCCGCGGTAATCGTACGGGCCGACCGCATCCAGGAACTCCGAGGACACGTGGACCGCCTTCAGGGGCACGTTCAGCGCGTCCGCGATGGTCTGGTAGATCTGGTTCCAGGTCAGGGTGTCGTCGGAAGTGATGTGGAACACGTCCCCGATCGCGTGGGGATTGCCCATCAGGCCCACGAACCCCTTCGCGAAGTCCGTGTTGTGCGTGAGGGTCCACAGGGTCGTGCCGTCGCCGTGGATGATCACGGGCTTGCCCTCGAGCATCCGCTTGAGCACCTGCCAGGAGCCGTTGTCCCCGTGGACCCCGAGCGGCACGGACCAGTCGCCGTAGGTGTGCGACGGGCGGATGATCGTCACCGGATAGCCCTCCTCGCGGCACCTGCCCATCAGGAAGTCCTCACAGGCGATCTTGTTGCGGGAGTACTCCCAGTACGGGTTCACCAGCGGCGTGCCTTCCGTGATGACGGGGCTCGCAAGCGGCTTCTGGTAGGCCGATGCGCTGCTGATGTACATGTACTGCTTCGTCCGCCCGCGGAAGAGCCGCCAGTCGCGCTCCACCTGGGCCGGGACAAAGCCGATGAAATCGCACACGCAGTCCCACTGCGTGCCCTCGAGGAGCTTCTCCACGGCCGCTTCGTCGTTGATGTCGGCCTTCAGGACCTTCACGTTGGCAGGGACCTGGGCGCTCCGGGTCCCCCGGTTCAGGAGCGTGAGCTCCCACTCCCCTTCCGCGGCCAGCTGCGCGGTGATGGCGGTACTGATCGTGCCGGTGCCGCCGATGAACAGTGCTTTTCTTTTCATTTCCAATCTATTTCGTCCATAGGATAGCGGACGTCCCATTCCTTGCGGAGGCCGTCCATGAGTTCCATGATGTACAGGGTTTCGTCCAAAGGCATCTGCGGCGGCTCCGTGAGCCCGGCCGCGATCGCGTCCCGGCAGGCGACGAACTGATATTCGTAACCCGTGATCTGCTTCGGGACCGGGATCGTTTCCACGTACACGCGGTCCGGCCCGTTCACCGTGATGCGCTGGGGGTTATTGACATTGTCGATGATAAGGTTCCCTTCCGTCCCCGCGATGACGCCGATGTTGTCGCCCACGCAGGCGGCCGAGGACTGGACATTCGCGAGGATGCCGTCGGCCAGCACGAGGGAGATGGCGTTGGAAAGGTCCATGCCGGTAGGCGTCTTCACGCACTGCGAGTTCATCGACACGATCGGGGCGTCGCAGAACATCCGCACGAAATTGAGGCAGTACACGCCGAGGTCCAGCAGCGCGCCGCCGCACAGGTCGGCCCGGAAGATCCGCTCCTTCTCGCCCATGCTGTACCCGAGGGTGGCCGTCACAAGCTGCGGCTTTCCGATGCGTCCTTCCTGAATCAGCCCCCGCACCATCTGCAGGGCGGGCTGGTACCGCGTCCAGATAGCCTCGGCGAGGAACACCTTCCGGCGCCGGGCCAGGTCCACGATGACCTGCGCCTGCGCCTTGTTGGCCATGAACGCCTTCTCCACGAGGCACGGCTTCCCTTTCTCCAGGGCCTCCTTCGTCACCTCGAAATGATGCGAATGCGGCGTCGCCACATAGAGGAGGTCCACCTCCGGGTCGTCAATCACTTCCGAGTACGACCCATAGGCGCGCTCGATGCCCCATTGGCCGGCAAAACCCTGCGCCTTCTCCAGCGACCTGGAGCCGATCGCATAGGGGCGGAACCCGTCGAGCCCGTTGAGCGTCTCCGCCGCCTTCGCGGCGATCCACCCGGCCCCGACGATTCCGACTTTGAAATCCTGCTTGTCCATATTACCGTTTCCTATTCTTTTCCAACCACCGGTTCACCAACGTCATCAAGACACCGAACAAGAGGCCCGACACCAAGTAATAAACCCAGGTGAAACCGAAATGAAAAATCCAGTTCCCCACCATCTGGAACACCGTGAACACCACTGCATGCACCAGCGCCGTAATGATAAACTCTTTACTCATAGCTGTCCAGACCCCTATGGACCATTCTCTACAAAGATAAGAATTTCAATGAGTTTCGCAAAATCGTTTTTGCTCCCTCAGCCGTGCTATCGGGTGACCATGTGCCGCTCGAGGAGATTGCCGTCGCGGAGAAGGTCGAAGCAGTCGGTGCCGTCGGGGAGCTTGATGTGGTGGATGCGGAGAGAGGGGTCGGTACGGACGGCGCTCTTCGCAGCGGCGAGGGCCTTCTCTCCGTCGGGGTAGCGGAAAATGAGCGGCCTGGTGTCCGCGGAAGTGGACGGGGCTTCCGCAGGGGCCGACGGCGCTGTTACTTCACGAAGAACTACGTAAGTGGGTTCAGTGGGAGAGGGAGCGGGGGGCGCCGCAGGGCCCTCGGGCGCTGATTTTCGCTCATAGGCGAGGAGGCGGGCGTCTTCGGATTGGGCGCGGGCGGCGTCGTACTGGCGGTCCCATTCGCGATAGTATTCCATCTTGGGGTCCTCGAAGAGAGACATCTGCTCGACGGTCTCATGGGTGAGCTTGGAGACGCCGAGGCCCACCTGGCGGAGGGGCGTCACACCGTCCCAGACCTCGGCGAGCATC
>JAEEGJ010012159.1_pt1 | contig 21424 bp, 19 predicted proteins | sample 8958761 | NCBI WGS metagenome assembly JAEEGJ01 (sample SAMN16246546, study PRJNA631951) | gut metagenome | biome: gut microbiome; feature: rumen; material: RS-attached | host: Bos | place: Iran: Karaj | collected 2018-10
CGAGGGAGAGGTAGTAGACGCGCTTCACGTCCTGCTTGTAGTAGGTTTCCTGGGTCTTGATCCAGCGGTCCACGAGACGGTCGCGGACGGCGTAAGCGACGGCGAGGAACTTCTCGTGGTCGGTCACGGTCACCTTGTTGCGGGCGAGCGTGTGGTGGATGTGGTCGGTGAACGCCTTGCGGAACGATTCCGCGTCGGTGCCGAGCACTTCGACTTCTTCAGCTTTCTTGAATGTTTTTGCCATGGATAAGCCTATGGGTTGATGGTTTAAACGCAACGTCGGGAAAAACCCGATTTTTTCGGGCTAAAATTTAGAAAACTTTACAAGGTTTCAGGGTCACTTTTCGCTGTTAGGGACGTTTTCGTCGGGCGATTGACCCTGCGTGCGGATGTTTTCCATCAGGAAGTGGATTGCCTTGAGTCGGCCGTTGCATTTCTCGATGCAGTTATCGTAGAATCCCTTCGTCTTCTCGTCCCACTCGGGCACGATTTCGGAGGCGTACAAAAAATGCTCGACGCAGATGGAAAGCTGGTCCGCTTCGCGCCGCAGGTCGTCAAGGTTCGATCTCGTGAAGAATGCCATGGTAAAAAGATAGAAATCTACGCCGACAGCGTCCTGATCAGTTCCTTCTTGGTTGCCCCTAGGGCAAAGAACATCTTGATCATCAATTCCAGCGAGACACTTGAATCTGCGTGTTCCACCTTCGCATATCGTGACTGGCTCGTTTTCGCAAGGATTGCGGCGGAGACCTGTGTTTCGCCACAAGCCTTCCGTTTGGCGATAAGCGCTTTTGCCAGGGCGGCCTTCATCTCGACAATCGCCATTTCGGCGGGGGTTAGCCCGAGATATTCGTCTACGTCCCCGATTTTCCAACCCTTCTTCTTCAATCTTTCTTTTTTCAGCTTATCCATAAATCAGTCCTCCGCATCGTAAGATTTCAATCGCTTGCGACATAGGTCTATTACTTCGTCAGGTGTTTTTGTCGTTTTCTTTTCTGCCCATAGAATCACGATTATTGCATCTGTGTCTATGCGGTAAAATAAGCGCCAGTTTTTGTTTTCGTCACGAATTCGAAGCTCATGGCAGTGAGCTCCTATGGATGGCATCGGACGGCTTTGTGGTAGCGACAAAGTTATCCCCGACTGCAGCAACCGTAGTAAATATCCTGTTTCTATCCTCGCTTTTTGAGATAGTGGTGGCGTTTGTGGCTGCTCGTGCAGCCAGACTATAGGTTTGTGTTTTGGACTCATAAAATATATATCAGATTTGACATATTGTCAATGGTTGAAAGGTGAAAAATTCTTCTTATATATTTGCAAGAATCGTGCCAAGCTTGGAAACGTTGATTTTGAATGAAAAATGACAACGGCGGATTTTGTAATTGGGTGATTAATCGCTTAAATCAGTGATTAATCAGTAGTGGTGCCGGTCTTCTTGTCCGCTGCGCAAAGGACTAGCGTGGTTAAAGCTGTATGACAGCGATTGAATGTGCCGAAGACCATTGACTAATGACTAAATTTACGGTATGAAAGTTGCGCTTTTCGGTTCGACCGGCCTGATTGGAAAAAATGTCTTGAAACTCCTGGTGTGCCTAGACCAGGTGGAGCGCGTGTACTGCCCGGTGCGCAGCGTGCCCGCTCCCTCCGAAACGGGAATCCTGGAAGGTGCCGCGAAGGTGGACTTCGAGGTAGTCGACTTTGATCAGGTGGAAACGTTACGCGAGAAGTTTGCGGGCCTCGACGCGGCGATATGCTGCCTCGGCACGACTATAAAGCAGGCGGGTAGCAAGCCTGCGCAGGAGAAAATCGATGTGAGGCTCCCGCTATCGCTTGCGGCTGTCGCGAAGAAGGCTGGCGTAAGGCATTTTCTGTGCGTGAGTGCGCAGGGTGCGAATTCGCATTCGCCGTTCTTCTATAACCGCCTGAAGGGAATGCTCGAGGAAGGCCTCACGATGATTGGTTTCGAGGCGCTCACGCTCGTGCGTCCGTCGCTATTGCTCGGCAAGCACAAGGACAAGCGATTCGGCGAAGAACTGATGCAGAAGATTTTCGGCAAGCATCTGGCGATACTGCCTGCAAGAATTCGCCCGGTGTTCGCGGAATCCGTCGCGGCTCATCTCGTGGCCTCGATGCTCAAGCCGCCTTTTGAACATGTGTGCGCAAGCGACGGCGTGAAGGGCAAGCGTATCATATACAACCGCGTGATTGCCCAGGCGAAAGTCGAAGATTTGTTCTAGAGAAACGGGCTTTCTAAAAGCTAAGTTTACTGGACTTCCCACTTTCCGCCAACGCACTGATAAGTTTTCTCGTTAATGGTCACCTTGTCGCCTTCTATTTCGCAGCGGCCCCTTTCGGGCGTACTTGTGTCGCTCTGTTGCCAGTAGATGCCGTTGCAATAGAAGCCAAGCCGGACTTTCGCGATAGAGCCCTTTTCGGTATCGTATTCGATATAGGCGGATTTGGAAGTTTCGCTGCCGTCGCATTTTTGGTGTACCCAGGAATATTCCTCGGGCAATCTTTCCCAACGGCCTTCCTTGCACACATAGGGCTTGTCGGTATTGCAATCCAACCATGCGCCGAAGCCGTATTCGCATGAATCTTCTGCAATGTTGCCGCTAGAGTCGGTCAGGTTGAGGCAGGTCCGATCCCATGTGTCGAACTTGGAGCATATGTAGCGCTCGTTTGTTTCGCAGTCGTTCGTCTCTGCGCCGTACATCCCGTAGCACTGGTTACAGGGCATGAAAGGAATCGGGCAGTCGTCATCATCACATGGCGGGCAAAGTTCGCTCATCGTAATGCATCCGACGTTCCAGCTGGAACTGGACCCGATAACGGATGAACTGGACGATACTTCCTCGAAAATGGGTACGGCCGACGATTCTAGGTACTTGAATTTTTTCACGTTTGCAAAGGCCTTGCTTAAGGTAAATGTGATAATACCCGGTTCGGAAGAGCCGTTATATGCGGAATCCGGATAGAGAATTTTCACATTTAAGGTGTCGCCAGAAAGGATGCACTTTACGCCATCGACAACGAAGCCGTTGTAGATACTTACGTCGTCGCGGAAGGTAACGGAACTATCTGCATTCACCACCTTTAAAACGTACGGTGTCACCGCAGAGCCTGTACGGCGCTCCGCCTTTACGTCTGTCGCCATTTCCTCGAAGTAGTCTTCGTAGAGGCCAGTCGCGCTCCAAACACGATATTGGTTACAGATGTGGATTTCCCCGGTATTGCATTGAATCACTTCTTGGCCAATGGGCCAGTCCTGACAACTGTTGCATGGTATAGCGGTCGTAGGACAATCGTCTCCCTTGCAAGGAGAACACGTCATCTTTATATCGACGCAAGTCTCGGCGATGTCAGAACCGGATTGTCCCGCCACGCTGGAACTGGATGAACTCGAAACGGGCTGCGCATCTTCGCTGCTGGATTCCGGAGCCCCTTCGCAACTGCTCGAAGAGGGCGCATTGCAATTGCAGGTCGCGTTCCCGGCCGGAGCGCTCGGGCTGTCGCTATCGCAGGCGAGCATTGCGAACGCAAGGAGCGATGCCGCAGAAAGACCGGCGCTGTAGATGAATGTCTTTTTCATGAAGCCGCTCCTTTTTTCTTTAATCTACAATCGGTTTCGTCTAAAAGGGAATATATAATCCTTTTTGTGCGGTATCAAGAGTTTTATGCAACAAATTGTTGATAAATAGTCAAAAATTGTGAATTTTTTATTAAACTTGGTGAAATTTTGTGTATATGCAACAGTTGTTGCATATGAAAAGGTATTTTTGAGGGGGGGCGGATTATATACAACCGATTATTGGCGCAAACGCCGGTGGATGATTTTTAAGAAAGAGTTTTGTTGTTGAGTTAAGGGCTGGCAAAGGGCCTGCTCGCAAGGTGGGTTATGTCCCGCAGCAAGCGCAGCAGCCGCTAAACTGGCTCTTACTGCAGTCCATATTCTTTTCCTTGCCTTGATCTTCTGCTCCGCTACCTAAGGAACATTTGTTGTCGTTTGAACAGGGCGTATTGGTTCCAGGGCAAGTACTTCCTTCTGGTTTTTCTTCTTTCTCTTTCTTGTCTTTCTTGTCTTTCTTCTCTTTTTCGGTATCATCCGTCTGCGTCTCCGTTTTTTCCGGCTCATTATTTTTTTCATCCTTGGTGTCAGTCGCCGCTTGCTGCGGCGGTTCCGGCTGTGTAGTTGTTTGCGTCGCCCCTGCGCTGCATGCGCTTGCGTCGACGCTTCCGACGGGCCAGTTACTGGTGAGCGATGCGCATTCCTGAGAAGAGACGACCTGCTTGAAATCAACAGTGCTTTCCGTGACGGGGTCGATGACTATGCCCCAGGCGCTACGTGCGGAACATTCATTGAGCGAACTCAGGTTCGTCGCGCTCCATCCGAGAAAACTTTCTGCGTCCTTGTCTATCGCCTTTTTCGCCACGACGCAGTCGCCGTATTCGAAGTTGTTCGTCTTTCCGTCGCCCGGTGCTGCGTATCCGATGTCTTTCCAGGAGCCAATGCCGTGGTCGTTGTGGACGAAAGCGTCCTGTAACCGGACGTAGATGCCTGCCGCCGTGGGGACTTCTGCAGCTTTCGCCTTGGCTATCATGCCGAACAGCTTGGGCACGCCGACTGCGGCAAGGATGCCCATGATGACGATGACGACCATTATCTCGATAAGGGTGAAGCCGTTCTTTTTATCCATGAGAGGCTCTTTTGAAAAGATTGCAGAAATCATAAGTTTATGATAACAAAAATATAACATATGGGAACGCCAGGTGCAATACATTTTTCGCCTAGTGTACGGAATGCCTAATTATTCTGATTAGCGACAAAAGGGAGGTCGCCGAAGGCCGTTACTTGAACTTCCAGAACTTGTACAGGTATTTGGCGGTCTGGACGGGCGTCTTGAGGAAGGCGCTCTTCTTGTACCCGCTGAGGGCGAACCCTTGCAGTACTTTGTAGAGGCCAATCTGGTCTTCGCGGTTGATGGCGAGCAGGAACCTGCGGAACTTGTACTCGAAGTCGTGCGTCTTGCCGAAGTACTCGTAGCAGCGCTTTTCGTACTGCTTGAGGAAGTTGCGGCTGAGTGCCGCAGCCTCGCCGGAGGTTGCCCTGAGGCCCATGTCCACGTAGTCGGCGCAGAATCGGCCGGCCCTCATCGCGGCAGCGATGCCACCACCCGTGAGCGGGTTGGTGTGGTGGGCGGCGTCGCCCACGAGGGCCAGGCGGTCGAGCGTGTAGTCCTTGAGCGTGCTGGAAACAGGCACGAGCCCGCCTACGGTATGGTTGATTTTTGCCCCCGGGAAGAGCTTCTCGAGCCATTCCATCGTGATTTCGAGAATGTTGCCCGCATGCTTGCCTGCGGCGAGAAACCCTGCGCCGAAGTTCGTGACGTTCGACTTCTGCTTCGGGAAACTCCAGATGTAGCCGTCGTTGATAAAGTCGTGTCCCTGCCAGAAGGTGAGGTAGTCGGGCTTGGTCAAGAGTCCCTGCACCTGGATGTCGACACCCGTGCACGTTTCGCGCGGGTCCTGGACGCTCTTGAGGCCCACCATGCGCCCGATGCGGCTTTCCACGCCGTCGGCCGCGATGACCATCTTCGCAAAAATTTCCTGCGTGCCCGTTTCGGTCACGCTACCGTCGCCGTTGCCCTTCCCGAGCACGACTCGCACCATGCGGGTGTCGCCTTCGACATCGCTCACGAATTCAGCGCGTGCGCAGGTCTCCACCTGGGCGCCGTCGTCGGCTGCAAGCTTTGCAAGCCACGGGTCAAAGACTTCTCGGTTGAGCATGATGCCCGTGTTCGGCTTGGGGACTTCGATGTTCACGCCGTTCGGGCCGTAAATGTAAAGGCCGTTGATGATGCTCTCGATGCAGCTCTCGTCGATGGGGCCGTATGTCTGGAGGTCGGCCAGCGTAGTGCTCGCCTCCCCGCACCGTACCGGGAAGCCGATGCGTTCGCGCTTCTCAAGGAGCAATACCTTGTGCCCCGCCCGTGCTAGGTTCCTTGCGGCAACGGAGCCGCCGGGCCCTGCGCCAATTACCACGACATCGTAACGGGAATCAAGCATCGTTCACCTCCGTAATCGTGAGCGCACCGACGGGGCACGCCTTCACGCAGATGCCGCAGCGCACGCACTTTTCGGAATCAATCTGCAGGTCGAGCCCGAACATGTCGAGCGCCATCTTGGGGCACACGCCCACGCAGCCTGCGCAGGCGAGACAGATTTTACGGTCGTGAACGAGTTTCTTCATCGTTAAATAATATAGTAAAAGAGATCCCCGCCTACTCCCCAAAGAGGATAACTCTACTATGGCAACAAGTTGCCAAGTATCGTATAGCGGGGATGACAGTGGGTAAGGAAAAACCCCGCGAACCTTGCGGCTGCGGGGTTTTCGTGGGGCCTCCCGGACTTGAACCGGGAACCAACGGGTTATGAGTCCGTGGCTCTAACCGATTGAGCTAAAGCCCCAGTTCGCCCAATATTAGCAAATATTTTGAAATTGTGCGTGCCCACTCGTAGTGGAATCCGCTGTAGGCGTTCACCACCGCCTTGTCCCAGTCGGCGACTTCGTTCTTGTACACGTGGAACGCGTCCTTGAGCCTGCGCAGCATCTGGTGCGGAGCGTTCGCGTCTTCGACGAGGAAAGCGTTTGCGCGTCCGGCAGTCTCGGGAGTGTAGTCGTCGAGCATGGTTGCAACGCCGACATTGAAACCGGTGAGCGGGAGTGTTCCGCAGGCGAGCGCCTTGAGGATAATTGATGTGGACGGTTCACGCAGGTTTGCGGCAAACAGGATGTCGGAACCGGCGAGGACCTCCTTGAGCGGTCGGACGTTCTCGGTCTCGCGGTCGATGGGCATCACGTGCATGATGTCGGGGTACTGCTTCGACACGTCCTGGTAGAAGTTCCATTCCGAGTCTTCGGGCGAAATGCCTACCACGATAAACACGTCCTGCTTGGTAATGTCGGCGAGGATTGTCGCGAGAGTCTCGGAGGTGTTGCCCGCTTCTTCGTCGAGGTGCACATAGAGGACCAACTTCGACCCGAAGTCCACGTGGAGTTGTTCTTGCAACGCAAGCCTGGCCCTGTGCTTGGCCTCCTTGATGGGGAGGTGTTCTTCGCGGTTGAAGTCCCAGACCTTGTAACTTACGCCGAACTGCACGCCGATAAGTTTGTCGGCGTTGTGGTTTAAAAATCCGCTGAGGCCGCCGGGCAGGTTCGTGTTGAGCATTGCGTCGCGGTAGCCGGGCGAGGGGAACAGCACCTTCTCGGCAAAGCAGATGCCCGCCTTGAGGAGGCTTACCTTGCCCCAGAACTCGTAACCGTCCATGTTGTATCTTTCGCGCGGGAGACCGATCTTCTCGATTTCTTCGGACCTCACGTGGAAGTCGTAGGTGATGTTGTGGACGGTAAAGAAGAACGGCACGTCGCCGAATTCTTCCCTGTAGGTGTTGTGTGCGAGGGCTCCGGCGAGGGCGCCACCCCATTCGTGGCCGAGAATTGCCTGGAATTCCGTCTTGGACTCGATGGCATAGCTCAGGCAGGCCGAGGCGAGGAAGGCGAACCGGAGGTGGTTGTCGCCGTAGGGGATGTCCTTGGGCGGGCCGTAGACGTAGGGCCTGCCGAAGTAGTCCTCGTTATATATATATGTATGTAGCGGGTCGGTCTCGGATTTCCAGATTTCGTAAACCTTGCCCTGGAGGCGCTCCGTCCCGCGGAAAATGCACTTGTAGTTTTCCGGATTTTGTAAATGATTCTTGTAGAACGGGGAACAGGTGACCACATTCACCCCGGCCTGGGCGAACGCGTCGGCGAGTCGATTGACTGCCGTGGTGAGCGGACTGGGCACTTGCCAGTTACCCGCTTCTGGACTGACGACCAGAATTCTCATTCCCTATACACACTCCAAAGAAAAATTTACGAATACGAGTGATATAAGACAAATTTATTTAATTAAATTATCCTATGGTAAACCTAAAACGCGCTTTTGGCTCGATTTGGGGCTTATTTTGAACTTTATCCTTGAGGATTAAATCAATGAAGAAAATTTTTCTTGCCACTTTAGCCGTGTCGGTCGCTTTTGTGTTTACCGGCTGCAAGGGCGCCAACGAAAAGCGTGGCGACGAACATCTGGAAAACCAGCGCTACAGGAACGCTATCGCCCAGTACGTGGATGCCCAAAAGAAGGGTAAAGTCTCGGACGAGTTCTACGACAACTTCACTCTCGCCCTCGTGCGCGGTGCAAACGTCGAAGCGAAGAGCAACCGCAACAGCGACCTCATCAGCGGTTACTTCGACAAGGCCACTTCGAACATCATGAAGGTGCAGAAGCCCGAAGTTGTTGAAGAGTTCGTGACCAGCTACGCTACCATCGGTAAGCAGCAGGCCGCACAGCAGGGCATGGACTACGGTTCTATCCTCCAGGCCTTCGCCAAGATCGACTCTGCTCTCTCCATCGCGAAGAAACTGAACATCGGCGAAGCTGCCGTGAAGACCATCCGTACCGAAGCAGAAAACCTCTACGTTCCGCCTGCACTCGCCGAAGCGAACGACGAAACGGATCCGGTGGTTTGCGAATACAACCTCCTCCGCATTGCTGAAATCGCTCCGGAAAATGCCGAAGTGAAGGCTGCGCTCAACAAGAGCCGCAAGGGCACTCGTGGCTACTTCCTCATCTTCGGTGAAAACATTCCTGACCCGTCCGGCAAGAACCGCGTGGACAAGTGGGGCTACGTGATGGCCCTCCCGACCATCAAGATTACCCCGACCTCCCTGAGTGGCGAACTGCAGTTCTGGGCATCGACCGGCAACAACACCGTGCTCGACCCGGAAAACATCGAACTCTTCTCCACCGAAGGCAAGTCCGTGAAGCCAAAGGCTGGCACCGGCTGGTGCGAAGCCGAAGTGCTCGTGGGCAAGAAGGGTGACGAAAAGATCGAGAAGAAGCGCCAGAACCTCAAGGCCGGCGAAAAGGGCAAGTTGATGAACGAATTCCAGTGCGGCCTGAACGTCACGTTCAGCTTCGAGAAGGGCTTCGTTCCGGACTACATCCAGTACAAGGATGAATTCGGCATCGGCAAGAAGTTCCTCGGTCAGTAATTGTAATTGCGACAGAACTTGTAAAAGGCTCCGGTTTACCGGAGCCTTTCTTGTCTATTTAGTTGGCTTCAGCCATGGTTCGCACGCTCACACGATCACTTCGTTCAAGTGTTCGCTTAGCGAACCATGGTCCTCCGCCAAGGATAGGCGGTGGCTCCGGTAGAAATCTGTTTGTTGCTCTGTCGCAAATAGGGGATGTGTGTTCCAGGAGGAAAACCTTGTGACTGTTAGTCCCTGCGGTTTTCCTTTAAACTGCTTTTCTCGCCGCACCGTAAGGGGCGCCCTTCCTAGTCTCATTTGGGTTCGCGGAGTTTCGCGAGGGCCCAGAGCAAGACGCAGGCCACGACCGGGACAAGTACGTTCCACGGCCCGTGGTAGCGTACGGCTCCGGGTGTCGCCATCCAGAGGTAGATGAGCACGATGTGCGCGGTATAGACATCCAGGCTGTGCCGGCCCATCACGTTGGTCGCCCTGAAGTCCAGTAGGGCGGGCCAGCGGCGCACGGTTGCACATATCAAAAGCATGAAGGTAAAGAAGTTCGCGAAGCGGAGCGGGCCGACGTGCACCTTGCTGGTCCAGAAGTCGGCCGGCTGCGCGAGGGCGATAAACTGGTGCGACCAGAGGAAGCAGAAAACGAGAAGTACGATGATTGCGGGGGTGAGCCTCTTGACGGAGCGGACGGCGAGTGAGTCGCCGGCGGCTTCGTTCTTGCGGGCGATGCGCCACCAGGCAGAAGTCGCCGCGCCCGAGAAGTACACGAACTGCCAGCCGAAGGGGTCGAAGTCCCCGTGGTATATCCACTGCGGGAAGATACTGTTACACGCGTCGCGGAGCCCGAACTGCGCTGCAATCCAGAGCGCGAGGGAGGGGAGCCAGAGGCTCAGCACGTTCCGCTTGCGCGTCGCCTTCGTGAACAGCGGGAAGACGAGGGAGGCGATGAGCAGGAATATCACGTACAGCGGGAGCACGTCGAGCCATTCGGGCGTGTTCATGAGAACAGCACTCCAGAGGCTCCCCTGTAGCGGGTGCTGGTACAGCCCCTTGAAGAACATCGCCACCTGCGGGAACAGGAAGTAGGCCGCAATCGCGAGTGCGGCAAGCGTCACCATGTGGTAGCGCCATGTCTTGAACGCACGGGCACGCATCCAGGACTGCTTTGGGTCCTTCACGCCCTTGCTCGTGGCGGCGAGCATCCCGACGAACCCGGACAGGAAAAAAAAGCCTTCGGCCGCACTGAAGAAGCCGAAGCACTGGTATAGGTAGTACGATATGGGCCTTCCGAAATGGTCGAGGGTCATCTGCAGCAGCAAAAGCCCCCGTATGGAATCTAGAGCCCTGATTCTCACGGCGTTCCCCGTGGAGAGGTCGCTAGGCTAGAAGCTAGCCTTTGCGCTGATACCCATCGCGAAATCGGTGTCGATCTGGTCGTTGAAGTTGTAGCCGAACCAGAACACGAGTTCGGTCTTCAGCGTCGGGTACAGGTAGAAGTTCATGCCGAGATAGTGGAAGGAATCGTCGAAGTTCTCGGACTTTTTGCTTTCCTTGTTCGTGTCGTGGTCGTGGTATTCGTAGCTCACGCCCATGGAGAACTTCTTGTGGAGGTTGAAACTCGGCTCGACGGCGAACATCATCTGGTCTTCGGTCAGGATCTGCGGTTCTGCGTCATACTCGTCGTCGGTAATGGCGTAGAAGAAGTTCATGTTCAGGTTGAAAAAGTCGTAGTTGAAGCTCGGTTCCAGGAGGAAGGAGTGGACGCCCTTGCCCTTGTACGGGTGGATGCCCCAGACGGCGTAGATGCCGTAGTTCATCTTCTCGAAACTCTTGGTGTAGTCGACTTCGAGGCCGAACGTGTAGGTGTAGCTACGGCTGATTTCGTCACCGAACAGCCAGTCCACGCTCGGGGTAAGCACGAGGTGCTCGTCCACGTGGTTCAGGATGGGGTAGGAGTACGTGCCGAAGAGGGCCATGGAGTGCACGTTGTTTTCGGAGGCGCCCATGTAGACCTTACCGCTGCCGTACTTTTCGTTGCCGACTTCGATACCGGCACCGCGCATGTACTGTTCACGGACAATCACCGCGTAGCGGGCTGGGTCGCGCCAGTAGTAGTAGTTGAATGCGCCTGCGCTGTAGGAAAGGTCGCCGAACACGAGGCTAATGTCGTGGGTCACGTCCCAGCGGAGTTCCACACCGTCGAAGTTGAACTCGGTGTACTTGCCGCCGTCGTTGATGGCGGTGGAGTGGGCAAAGTAGTGACGGCGGGTCTCGGAAGCCTTCGTAAGGCCGTCGGAACTGTCCACGTAGGTGCTGTGGGTGTTCGCCTTTACCGTGACGGATACGTTCTCGTCGAGTTTGGCCTTGGCAGAAAGGTCGATATCCTGGTTGGCGGCATTAGTCGGGTCGAAATCGCTGTCAAAATAGCTGCCGTAGTCAAAGTTTACGTTACCGTGCAGTTCGACATCCAAGGCGAGGGCAAAAGATGCGGACGCGAGGGCGATGGGCAAAATGAGTTTGCGCATAAAATCCTTCCAAAAAAGTTCTTGGACAAAAGATAGAAATATATCTTGCAAAAACCCAACGTCGCGGGCGCTTACGTTTTGTATTTTTGTGTATATACAGGAGATTTATGAAAATTCGTAGTCTGTTTATTGCTTTGTGTGCATTGGGCGTCTTGGCCGTCAATTCCTTCGCGGTTACCGCCGACGAGGCCCTCAAGGGCTCCAAGGAGTGGTTCAAGTCCGGCAAGGCCTGGAATCTCGAGTTCCAGGTGCAGATTTTTTATGCGGAGTCGCCCGATATCGTAAGCCAGACGGGAACGCTCCTGGTGGCCGATGCCGACAGGTTCCGCCTGAAGGTCGCGGGAATCGAGTTCGTGAGCGACGGCGAGAGCATGTGGCAGTACAACCCCGAACAGAACCAGGTGCTCATCAAGGCTATCGAGGACCTTTCTTCGGCGTTCCACCCCTCCGAGATGCTGTTCAAGTATTTGGAATGCAAGGCGAAGGAACTGAAGGAAGCGGAATTCAACAAGCAAAAGTTGTGGGTGCTAAAGCTCGACGCCTCAAAGTATGCGGGCCAGTTCGACCAGATGGAAGTATGGCTCTCGAAGAAGGACTTTTCGCCGGTGCGCCTGTTTACGGTTGACCCCGCGGGGAACTCCTCGTGGTACAACATTCTCAAACTGAACGTGGTAAAGAAGGTTTCGCCCGACGATTTCAAGTTTAAACCGGGCAAGGATGTCGACGAAATCGACATGAGGTAACGATGAATTTTTTGGTAAATGCGGGTTTTGCTAGGCGTGTCGCGGGCGTTGTTGCCGTGGCGTCTTCGCTTGCCCTTGCCGCCACCGAGACGCTGTTCAGCAACTGGGCGTTTTCTGTAGCGCCGGGCTCGGCCACGGGAGCCCTGTGGGTGTTTTCGCGTGGCGAAATGAATAGCGGGGTGACGCTCCTTAACCTCAATGTGTCTGCTTCTGGACAAGTGCAGCTTTCGCCTACGGAACAGGGACCGCTCTCTGATTCGGTGACTGCCGTGCACGATGGCATATTTACGGACGTGAATGCGAACCACCGCCGCATACCTGCCGAGAATGCGGGCAGGCTCGGGCTCGTTTACCCGATGTACGGACTCGACAACAACGGGAACTTGCTCCAGCCCGAGGGTATTATCTCGGTGCGCAGTACCGAGGACATTTTCGAGACACCGCTTGAACTCCCGAGCGCGGCGGAAGAGCTCGATTCTGCGATGACGTATGCGGTGAGCGGCCTTGCCTACGATTCGACGCGGAAGACTCTCTGGATTGCGCGCGGCATGCTCGGCCTTACGGGTTACGACATCTCGCGCGGTGCGAACGACCCGAAGGAATTCAGGCTTATCTTTGACCGCGAGAACAAGGCGCTCGATACGCTCAAGCTGAATGCCTCGAAGGACCTCAAGAAGTACACCGAGGTATTTGACGTGGCGCTGGACCCGAATACGCGCGACCTGTGGATGGCGACGGCCCGCGGGCTCTGGGTGCTTTCTGCGGATGGCAAGCTTGCTAGCGCATCGAAGGTGCTCGATTCCATGCGTGTTACGGGCGTGTGGGTTGGCGGCGACCCGCTTATGGTTATTGCTGAGACTCAGGCGCAGGGCAAGGAATCCATGAAGGGTGGCCTCTGGCGCAAGTATGTAGAAAAGTCGGGCGATTTTGCGAAGGTGCCGTTTATCGACGTGAAGGGAAACTCCCAGAAGAAGGACGTGTACGACAATGCCGATTACACGGTAAGCAATGTGGCCTTTGTCGGGAAACAGGCGCTTGTTGCGGTACGGACCGTGGGCGGCTCCGTGACCGGGCTCTTGCGGGTCGATTCGCTCGGGGTGCGTGCCTACGAGAACGACGAAGAAGAAAGCCAGTGGCTTTTCGGTTTCGAGATGGGTGTGACCGACCGCGACGTGATGATTTGCGATATAGCCGCTTTCCCGCTCGAGAAGAATACGACAGGGCTTGCGGTTGCCACCTACGGCAACGGGATTTCCGTTTCGGCGGATACGGGGCGGACCTGGACGCCGATACTGAACCGCGCGAAACTGAGCGGAAATCTGGGAACGGTGCGCATGGTGCCTTCGGTGATAACTGCGGGTAGCGAATCGCTTGTTTCGTACAAGGTAAGCAAGGATTCGAAGATTACCATCGAGGTGTTCAGTTACGACATGAAAAAGGTACGCAAGATTGTGAAATCCGCCCCGCGCTTTGCGGATGCCTCGCGCTCCACGAACGCGAAGGAAGACGTTTGGGACGGTCTTGACGATTACGGGAACCCCTGCGCGATGGGCGTGTACTACGTGCGCGTGAAGGATAACCACGGCCACGTGGGCTGGGGCAAGGTCATGACGCTAGGGGGTACCCGATGATTTCGAGACTTGAGATTCGGAATTGTCATTGCGAGGACCTGCGCAGCAGGTCCGTGGCAATCTCCTTCCTGCATGCTCTCCTTGTTGGATTGCTGTTGGCTTCATCTGCATTTGCGGGCGTTGTTGACAAGAAGGCTGCCCTCGGTGGCTTTGACGGCTTTGTGGAACGCATGGGCGCGGGTGCGCGCGAACTCGGGCGCGGCAATACGGGCTCTGCGGATACGGCCTCTATGCCCGGTGCCTACTGGAACCCCGCTATTCTCGGGTTCCGCCAGAACTTCAACTACACGCTCAATGCCGAACGCAGGAGCCTTGACCGCATGGGCGGTTCCCTCGGGCTCGAAACGCCGGTCGGAAACCGCATGGGCGTGGGGTTCGCGATGCTCTACCGCGGCGATATAAACTTCGACGTGATAGATGACGACGACCAGACTCTCGGTACGGCGACCCCGTTTTTCACGATGATGTATCTCGGGTTCTCTTACCGCGCGACTCGTCGCGATGCCTTCGGTATATCGCTCTCGCTGGGCTACGACAACATGGATGTCGCCGAATACTACGATGGCATCGAGATGGTGGACGGCTTCACTAGCCCGGTGGCGATAAACCTGGGCTGGCTCAGGCAGTGGAACGAAAAGTGGTCCACGTCGGTTGTCATCAGGAACATCAGCTTCGGCAGGAACCTTTCGGCTCGCTGGTCTCGCAGCCCGAGTACGGACAACAGCATAGCCTCTACGGAAGGCGTACGCCCGAAGGTGTTGCAGGTGGGGCTCGGCTACCGCTCGAAGGTGCTGGGCAAGCCCGTGTATGCCTGGATGGAAGCGCTCGATTACCAGGTGGCGGATACCTTGCTCGTGTTCGACCCGCAGCATCACGTGTGGACGGGCCGCGTAGGTTTCGAGTGCGAGATTATTCCCGACGGGACGGTGCGTATAGGCATGGACGACCTGGATGCGATGATTGGCCTGGGATACAAGTTCAGCATACGCATAGGCAAGAAACGTTACCTGTTCGACGTGAACTATGCCCTGACGTATGAATCCAGCGCTGGGCTATGGAACCCGCTGAGCCTTGGCGTGAGGGGCTTTATCCCGTGATAAGTTCGCTGTCGCTAGCGCACGTCCGCAGTCTTGACGGGCGGGAATACCGCTTTGTACCCGGTATCAACGTGATTCACGGAAAGAACGGGTGCGGAAAGACTACGGTGCTGGAGGCAGTGCACCTGCTGGCGCAGGGATTCTCGTTTCGGGCACATGACTTGAAGGAACTTATTGCCTGGAATGCGAACGAGATGATTCTGCGGGGCGCATTCGAGTACGACGGGCGCGAACTTGGCCGGGCCGTGCAGATTGGGCGTTACAAGAACATCGTGAAGGAAAACGGCGAGCCGTTGCGCGCGGTTTCGCAGTTTTTCGGGAAGGCGCCTGCGGTGATTATGCAGCCTTCCGATATAGAACTGCTGCGCGGTGCACCCGAAATACGCCGGCGCTGGCTCGACGAGATTCTGTGCTTTAGGTCGGCATCGAACGCGAAGGTGCTGCGCGACTATAGGCGCGTATTGCAGCAGCGCAACCAGTGGCTTAGGCAGTTCAAGAAGGATGGCGCGGCGCTCGGCGGCGAGGACTTGTTCCACGTGCTTACGGACCAGCTTGTTGCGCTCGGGGCGAAGCTCTGGGCGGCACGCATTAGCCTCTCGAACGAGATTTCCCCGATAATCACCGGATACTACAGGCGGCTCTCGGGCGGGGTGGATACCATTACCTGCAATTACAAGAGCTCCATCTTGAAGGATTTGGACGCGCTGGATGCGGCGGTGTTCATGGACGAGAATGAGCTGGAGGCGGTTGCTGCCGAAAGTGGCACGCAGTATGTTCCGGAGGGATGCGATGCGGGTGAAAACGGCGCAGGTTGCGGCAATGCGGACAGCAGTGCGAGCGACGCTCCCGTGAGCGAAGAAATGCTGAAGAACGCCTTCGCGGAAAAACTCGCGGGCCTCGAGTTTATCGAAAAGTTGCAGGGAATTACGATGTCGGGCCCGCACAAGGACGACCTCGCGCTTTGTGCATCGGGCTACGAGATGCGTTCCGTGGGCTCGCAGGGGCAGTGCCGTTCCGCGGCGATCGCCATGCGCTTTGCTGCGGTGGATGTGGCTGCCCGCTATCTCACGAAACCGGTGCTCCTGCTTGACGATATATTCGCCGAACTTGACGTGGATCGCCGCGGGGCGGTCGCATCGCTCATCCGCGAGAAGGACTGCCAGGTGCTCATCGCCACCCCGCAGGTCGAGGAACTGCCGTTTACGGCGGATTCGGAAATTTCTTTAAGTGACTAGGGCGGGGCTCGTATGACGGCCCCTCCCTAAGACCCTCCCGCCATGCACATAATTGCCATGATTCTGGAAAAATATTGAGGGCGTTGGCAATTAAGTGCATGCGCACACCGGAGGTGTGCTTTAACGACTAGGGCGGGCTTCGCGTGAACAAAAAAATAAAGACCGCCGGGGCGGTCTTTACTCTGAAATTTTTAGATCCTTCGACGCCGAGGCTACGCCTCGTTGCTCAGGATGACACGTAGTGTCACTTCTTCAGCAGGTCGCGGATTTCGGTGAGGAGCTTTTCTTCGGCGCTCGGCTCAGGAGGAGCCGGAGGAGCGGCCGGGGCTTCTTCCTTCTTGCGCATGTTCTGCATGAATCCGAGGAACTTCTTCATCACGATGAACACCACGATGGCAACGATGAGGAAGTCGACGATGCCGCCGATGAAGTTGCCGTACGGGATGGTCACGCCGTTAGCGGTGGTGTAGGCGAGAGCCTTGAGGCCTTCGCCGGCATCCTTGCCGCCGCCCATAGCGATGATGGCAGTGACGCTCGGCATCACGATGTCGTTCACGAAGGAGGTGACGATTTTACCGAATGCGCCGCCGATGATAACACCGATGGCCATGTCGACGATGTTGCCCTTGAACGCGAAGGCCTTGAACTCTTCGAGAAGGGACGATGCTTTACCTTTGATACCCATGTGGGCTCCTTTTGTTAATGTTGCTTTTGAAAAAAATAGTATTGTCGTGCAGTTTGGCAAGGCATTTTCTAAATTGTGTGCGCTATGTCATGGTTGTTTCTGGCTTTTGCGTCTGCAGTGTTTCTTGGTTTTTACGATTTGGCCAAGAAAAAGTCGGTGCAGGACAACGCTGTACGTCCGGTCCTTTGCCTGTGCAGCGCCTTCTATGCCCTCTTTATGCTTCCGGTCCTGTTCCTGGGGCACTGCGAACCCCTGTCGTTCCACGACCACCTGTTGCTGATGGCGAAGGCCGTCATTGTGGGGCTCAGCTGGCTGTTTACTTACAATGCCATCGCGCACATGCCGCTCAGTATTTCGACCACGATACGCGCGCTCGCCCCGCTCTTTACCATCATGATTGCAGTCGGGTTTATGGGGGAACGCCCCTTCCCGCTCCAGTGGGTGGGGATTGCCGTCTGCGTGTGCTCGTACATCGGGCTGAGTCTCGCGGGCAGGAAGGAGATGGGGCACTTTTTCAGCAACGGCTGGGTGATTTCGATGCTCCTGGGCACGCTTCTTGCCAGCTGCAGCGGCATTTATGACAAATTCATATTGCAGCGCATGAACTTTGAACCCCTGACGGTGCAGGTGTGGTTCAGCATTTATATGCTCGCGGTGCAGTTCATCACGACAGCGTTCACGTGGTACCCGACCCGCAAGAAGACGACCCCGTTCAAGTTCCGGTGGAGTTTCCTTGCTGTGGCGGCGCTCCTGATTATCGCGGACCGTTGCTACTTCCTTGCGGTGGGGAATCCCGATGCGCTGATTTCCATCATCACGGTGCTTCGCAGGTCGAGCGTGTTCATCAGTTTTATCGCGGGTATCTTGATTTTCCGCGAACGCAAGAGCAAGCTCAAGTTCCTGGCCCTGCTCGGGATTGTCGCGGGTCTTTGCCTTATATCGCTCGGCAAGGGGTAGGGGCAAGCCCGCAGGCCATCGCTTGAGCCCTCCTTTGTCGTATTTTTCTATAATGTCTTTTATGAAAAAAATCGGCATCACGGGTTCCATCGGTTCGGGCAAGTCCTTTGTGGGCTCGCTCCTGCGGGAGCGTGGCTATATGGTGCTCGATGCCGACAGGCAGGTGCATGAACTGTACCGCACGAGCGCTCCCCTGCGGGCTTCCATTGCGCAGGCGTTTGGCGCGGAGAGCCTTACGCCGGAAGGTGTCGACCGCAAGTACCTTGCCGGCCTGATATTCAAGGACGATAGCGCCCGCGAAAGGCTCGAGAACCTGGTGTACCCTTACCTGACGAAGTCCGTGGGGGATTTCCTCATGAGCGAAATTCCGGGTGGTTCGGGCGTGAAGTTCGTGGAGGCCGCCCTCTTTTCGCGTACACCCGAGATAGTCGCGATGCTCGATGAAATCTGGATTGTGAAGGCTCCGGAGGACGTGCGGCTTCGCAGGCTGATTGCCCGCGGGTTAGGCGAGGAGGATGCGCGGCTGCGCATCCAGAACCAGCGCGGGGTATGCGACGAATCGCTTTTCCCGGGCAAGTGCGTGCGAGTGCTCGAAAACGCGGAAGGAAAGCCCGCCATCGAGAGCCAACTGGATCAGCTCCTCCTGTAATTTGCGTGGGCACCTTCGGTGCAGTGACAAGGTCAAGTTCAACAAAAAGCGACCCTTTCGGGCCGCCTTTTTTTGGAGGAGGATTATGAAAACTTACTTGAGGTTCTTGCCGCGCAGGTTGAAGTAGCGGACAGAGCCGTCGCGCATCTTTCGTTCGACCTGGACCGCTCCGTTCTTGAACACGAGGCGGTTGCCTTCGGCCTGCTTGCTGAAGTTTGCCTTCACGAAGGGAATCTTGTCCACTTCGTATGCCTTCGGGGAGTCAGAGCCGATTTCGTAGACCTTGCCCGTAGCGGTAATCGCCTGGAGCGAACCGGCCAGGTAGGCAAACGGAGCGTTCCAGTTGATGGCGACTTCGTTGGTGGCGTAGCTGCAGGAATTGTCGTAGTAGGACTTTGCCGGGGCATCCTTGTCGATGAGCTTCTTGGCGCAGTCGTCGGCAGAGGAGTTCGGGCCACCCACAAGCATTCCCGGCACGGGAGCTTCAACCGTGTCGCCCTGGCTCGGACGGTGGTGAGGCTTCATGACCTGGTTCACGCCCCAGCCCGTAAGGTAAGAAAGGTCGAGCGGGTTGCGTCCCAGGAGGTAGTCGAGGATTCCCTGTGCTGCGTCGAGGTACTTCTGTTCCTTGGTCAGGATATAGGCGTGAATGAGCACCATGCCCTTGTTCGCGACGACGCTGTTGGAACCCCAATAGAAGTCGCTGTTGTCGATGGCGAGGCCGTAGCCGTTGCTCATCTGCTCGATGTAGCTGTCGGCGAGGGTGAAAATGAGAATCTTTGCGGAGTCCACGTCGGCTTCGTCGAAGATCTGCGGGTTAGTGGCGATAGTGAAGGCAGCGAGTGCGTAAATCGTCTGCCAGCCCTGAAGCTTGCGGCGCGGCTTGGTGAGCAGGTACTTGTGCATGTCTTCGAGGAATTCCGGCTTCGGGGAAATGCGGTAGAGTTCTGCCGCACCCCAGATCTGTTCGTCAACCGCGTTGCCATCGGTGTAGGAACCCGTTCCCACGTCGCTCGGCTGCGTGAAGAAGGCGTACGGGTTGTTGCGGGCCCACCAGCGGGCATCTGCGGCGGCCTTTGCGCACTTTTCTGCAAACTCGGGGTCAAAGGGCTTGTAGATGTCGGCTGCGAGAGCGGTAACGCCCACAAAGTCCCAGGTGGCTGTCACGCTCTTGCCGATGGCATAGCGCTGCTTGGTGGACTTTTCGGGGAGCACCATGCCTGCAAACTGCTTGGTCGTGAGCTTGTGGAATACGCCACCGTCGTCATCCTGCATGGTGAGCATCCATTCGATGTTCCAGCGGATTTCATCGAGCAGGTCGGGCACGTTGTTCTTGCTTTCGGGAATGTTTAGGTTGAGCGTGTCGAAGTAGGCCTTGTTCTGCTGGTAGAGCTGCAGAAGGGTGTAGGTCGAAATGCCCGAGTTCACGATGTATTTGCCGTAGTCGCCCGCGTCGTACCAGCCCTTTGCTCCATTGAATGTGGCGGTGAGGTCTTCCTTGCCGGTGGATTCGTGGTACATGACCGCGGTATCCGGGGTGCCCATGGCACGTGCGTACTTGCCCGCGTATTCCTCTTCGAGTGCGGTGGAGGAACGCTGGAAGTAGAAGAACTTGATGGAGCCCTTGGTTACTTCTTCAAGGGCATTGTCTGCAATCACGATGGGGTGGCCCACGGCCTCGTCGCCCACGTATGCCTGGTAGGTGCCCGGCGTCTTGAGTTCGGAAAAGTCCACGAGCGATGCTTCCTCGTTGGCAGGTTTCCACATGGAGGCTTCAGGGGCCTTCACGGTGAGGGCCGCATTGCCGTCCTTATCCTTGAATACGACATCCTTGCCGGCAGCATCGATGACGGCAATCTGCTTTAGACCGTTGGTCATGAATCCGACCTGGTTCTGGTATGCCGTTGCGGCAAAAATCGCGGGTGCCGCGACAGCCGAAATGAGGAGAATCTTTTTCATGTTCATTGGAACCTTCCCTTTGTTTGTCTAGAAATTTAAATTGCAAAACGCCTGCGGGGTATATCCGGCGGTTACAAAAGTGTTTTCTCTTGAAAACAAGGGCCTATTTTGTTTACGGGCGTGTCCGATAAAGCCCAAAAATTACAAAGGTTTACCCCAAAAGCCCTTATTTTGCCTGCAAAAGATGTATATTGTCCCATAGGCAAAATGTGCGGAATATGTAGTACCGCCAAATAGGAATGCTAAAATAGAAAGGAAAACGGAAATGGCTGCAGAATCGAAGATACTGGAACGTGCCGAAATGTACTTGCGTAAACTCGCCTGCGGGGTGAACCCGCTCACCGAGGAAACCCTGCCCGAAAATGATACTTGCCGGCAGGAACGAATCAGCAAGTGTCTCCTGTACGTTGCGGATTACCTGCAGCAGATAGTTTGTCCTAAACCGAAGGCCGCGAAGGCGGAAAAGCCCCTGACGCCCAAGCGCAAGCGGGAACAGGCGAACCAGGAACTGGCCCTAACGGAAGAGACTCTTGCGAAGTTTGAATTCTCGGAAGAACCGCTCTCGCTTTCGGGCATCGTGCGCCGGGTGAACTCGCTCATTCCCGAGGGTAGCGGCATGATGCCCCTCATGTATGCCGACGTGGCCGAAGTGCTAACGCAGGAAGGCTACCTCCAGAAGCAGGAGGGCGTCGCCGGCAAGGAAACCAACCTCCCGACCCCGCAGGGCGAGGAGAAGGGCTTTGTGCGGGCCGAGGCCGACATCCGCGGGCATTTCTCGATTTACACCAAGTGCAACGTGGATGCACAGAAGTTCGTGATTGAAAATATCCAGAAGGCGGTGGCGCAGGCGAATGC
>JAEEGJ010012164.1_pt1 | contig 21420 bp, 2 predicted proteins | sample 8958761 | NCBI WGS metagenome assembly JAEEGJ01 (sample SAMN16246546, study PRJNA631951) | gut metagenome | biome: gut microbiome; feature: rumen; material: RS-attached | host: Bos | place: Iran: Karaj | collected 2018-10
TTCGCCCTGTTCCTGCGCGAATTTGATCTTCTTGATGAGGTTGTCGTAGTTCGGCGCGCGGTCGGTGTTGTCGCGTCCGCCCTTGCTCAGTTCGCGCATGCTGCGTCCGCCGCGGGCCGCGTGGATCAGGCCGACCGTCACGTCCGGATGCAGTTTCGCATAGTGCAGCGCGAAGGACTCGCCCGGGCCGTAGCCGCGTCCGTACGGCGCGACGTTCTTGACCCATTCCATCTTGTCGTTGAGCTCAAGCACCTGATAGGTTCCGGTCAGATACTCGGGCAGCACGGGGTAGCCCGCGCCTTCCATGTTCGACTGGCCGGTGAGCAGGAAGATGTGGAATTTCTGCTTCTCGGCCGGGATCTTGAGCGTGGAATAATCGGGCGCGGTCGTCTGAGCCGTGCACGCGGTCGTTGCGGCGAACGCCGCCAGGACCGGCACGAGGCCTTTCATCATACGGAAGAACTTCATGTTGTTTTCTCCGGTTTGAGGTTGGTTGTTGTTATGCGATTTGGGTTGAGTTGACGGTAAAAAGTGAGTTCGCGAGGACCGCCAGGCGGGCACAGGCGTTATTTCATCACACAATTATGATAATATATCACATCACGCTAAAAAAATGAATGTATTCTTTGCTTGATTTTGTGTACTATTTGTTGTTTGCGGACTGCAAAAGAAACATGCGACAGCGGAATGGCTCCTGTAATCCCGTTCCGAAGATGCAGAATTTCATCGACCCCCCATCAGAGCCATCGGAGCTATTTGACCTGTCGGTCCTGTCGGTCCTGTCAGAACATAGGACGGATAGGATATATAAGCACGAAATAAGAAAAATATAATTATCAAAAGATATATCGAAAATAGTATTGAATCAAATAGATGTTCTGATCTGCGAATACATAATGGTATTCTTTTTGTTGTTCCGGTTTTCTACAGGTTGACTATTTGAGCATGCTTTCGGCTTGTTTTAAAGTGAAGTGCTTTGATCGAATCTGGTTCTTGATTGATAAACGAAAGAAGTGTTAAAACGAACCAAATAAGAATTTATAAGAACTAAATATATTTCAAAATCTGTTATGCTGTTCCGGTGTGCCGGGAGATGTCGTGAAAATAACGCGAACCATCGTTTTGCGTCGCAATGTCTTTCGCGAAATCGCTGCTCAGGGCAGGGGACGGAGCGCAGTGCTTTCCATCGGGTGGTCGCAAATGGAAAAACGCAAAAAAATCGTCTGCCGGACCGGATTTTTTAGGTTTTGCACAGAAAATTGATATTATTCTTAAAAAACACATGTTTTTCGATAAAAAATACATTTTGTTTTCGCCCTACTAAGTGTATAATATACGCGAGAAATATATTAAATAAACCCGTACGCGAACAGGCAAACACAAAAATCAAGCTCAAAACGAAACCGGCGAAACCGAAACGAAACGAACTGAAAATGAACAAAACGGAACAGGACGGACAATCAAGCGGACAAACGAGACAAGTCGAACGGAATTGAGCTGAACCGAACGGACGGAACCAGACGAACCAAACGAAACTTCGAGATACGAACCATGAACGAAACAAACAGCAAACGAGCGGAACAGGAGGCCGGGACCGGCTGGTAGACCGGGACCTCAGGCGGCGGCGCCGAAACGCTGTCTGAAGCTGAACCGGGCCGAACGGAAGCGAGGCGAAGGCGAAGCGGACGGCGAGACCGGAAACCAAGTTGAAACCGAGCATGAGCGAGGCGAAGGCGAGGCGGACGGCGAGACCGGAAACCAAGTTGAAACCGAGCATGAGCGAGGCGAAGGCGAGGCTGACGGAAAGGCGGGCCGGACTGAACGCACGACAGCCGCGAGAGCGGAGCCTGAACGAGAGTTCGGGTGCAGCACGATTTTCACTGACTTGAACCCGATCGAAGGGCCGGAACAACGGCCCGGAGAGACCGGCCCGGGAACCGAACACCGGGACGGAAACAGAAGCAACCGGAACCAGCGGGAAACCGCGGGAGACAAACGATGACGACGAACTGGAAACGGACGGAAACGGCGGACGGCGCAGGGGCGGAAGCCCCGGGCGGCGCGACTGCATTTGCGTCCCGCATGCCGCTTCGCCGGACTCGCCGGGCGCTTCGCTGGAAACGGGACGCCGTGTGCCGGGAAACCGCCGCGGCCGCCGCGGATCCCGAGCTTGCGGAAGCGGAAGACTCCGTTCCCGCTGCCGGGTCCGGTTCCGCGGGTTCAAGCTTAACCAGAACGATTTTTTTCACATCCCGCATTCAAACTCAACCATTAACCCGAAAGGAAAACCCTAACACAAACCAGAAAAAGAAAGGCAAACAAAAACAAGACACAGTAACAATTCGCAAGAAACTCGTAACCCTAGCTTAACACAACCAAGGAGAAAAAGCTATGGCCGACCCCAAAAAACCCAAACAACTAAGTGAAGCGACCCCTCTGGTCGAATTCACGCCGACCGGCAATATTTATGTCGATCCTTCGTATACCAGCGAAGAAGCGACGCCGGCAACTTCTCCCATTACGGGCGAGGCTCTGACGTTTGGTGAAAACACTCTCACCAATCTCACTGCCAACAACAACAATTCGCCCGCGATCAACCCCGAAGACGGTCACGCGTTCTTTGTCTCGAACCTCAAGCGCAATACCGCGAGAGGCAACGGCAACGACTACTTCTTCAACTTCAACCGTGCGAAGATGCTCGGTGATATCTACATCACCAACTCGACCGGCGGCGACTTCTCCGCTTCCCCGCGCGTCGCGGACAAGTATATCGCCGATGAGGACGGCACTCTGAACGTCTACATCGAAGGTTCCACGTTCGGCGGCAACCTGATGGGCTTCGGCAGCCAGACGGACACCACCCAGTCTTTCACCGGCAACTACGAATTCACCTTCAAGAACTCGCAGGCGCAGTGGTTCTGCATCACCTACGGTACCGGCTACGGCATGGGTGAAGGCGGCGCCGGCAACATCCGTTTCGGCACCCTGTACGGCAACATGGACCTCCTTGTTGACGGCAGCACCATCACCAACAACGGCGTCATCATCGCCGGCGGCATGCACCCGAACGACGGCGAAGAAAAGGCTTACCTCCGCGCCTACATCAAGGACTCCCTGTTCCAGGGCGAATTCGGCGTCATCAAGACCGGTACTGACGGCACCATGTTCAAGAGTGAAGCCGACGTCGACATCACGATCGAAGGTTCGACCTTCGCCAACGTGTTCCTGATGTTCCCGAACGTCGCGACCAACACGCAGGCCAGAAACGGCGAGATCACAACGACCGGCGACGTCAATTTCAAGGCGACGAACACGCGGTTCGCCGGCCTGAACATGGGCGCCGGCCTCGGCGGCACCGGCTGGAACAGAACCGGCTGGATCAAGGGCAACATCAACTTCGACATCAGCGGATCCTCCAACAGCAGCCGCACCTTTATCCACAAAGGTTTCGTCGGTACCGCTGATGAGCAGGAAACCGTCACCGGTACCCTCACGAACTCCGTGTTCGGCGATTTCACGGGTTACGACACCCGTGAAAACAACCAAATCTACGCTGACACCACCCTCAAGATGACGGGTTCCACGATCGGGAACTTCAGGTTCTACAACACGGTCACCAGCGCCGATGCCGAGACTTTTGATCCCACTGCCGAACGCGTTCATGGTGTCCAGACGCTCGAACTCACCGGCGTCAGAGCCGGGAACCTCGCCGGCAACATGCCGGGGGAAGCCTCTCCGGCAAGCCAGCCCGACGCCTCGTTCGACCTGGTCATCAAGGCGTCCGAAACCGTGACCCAGGTCGGAACTGTCTCCCACTGGGACAACATCACGATCGACGCCGGCGCCACCGTCCGTGCGACCAGCTTTGCCACGCTTGATGACGGCAAGGTCAGCATCGCGATCGGTTCCGACGTGAGCGCCTCCTCCATCAGCAGCCTCTCGACTCTGTACGTGACCGGCGAACTCGTCGACGCCGACACCGTGATCGTCTCCGGCCTCGCCGAAGACGGCGTCAACAACGACCTGGTCCTCTACGTCGGCGATTCCGAAGTCGAGTACACCAAGGGCATCTTCCCGGGCTACTGGGAAGTCGTTGGCGGCAACCTGACGATCCACAACGCCTCGAGCACGGTCCTGCTGGTCAACAGCAACTACACCGACGGCGCTTCCACGGAACTCGGCCCGAAGGGCTACACCACGATCGCCAAGGCGCAGGCCGCGGTCACCGACAAAGACACGACCACCATCATGGTCTATGCCGAGGATCCGAACGTCGAAGCGAGCACGTTCTCCGAAGCCGTCGTCTCGAAGGACTATGTGACTTCCCTCGTCGGCGCCGATGGCTACGTGATTGATCTCGGCGGCCAGGACATCGTCGTCGGCGACACCGCCGCGGACTCCGCTTCCGCGAACTTCACCGCCACTTATACCAATAATATTAATAAGGTCGCCTTCGGCAACGTCACCGGCACCGCGAAAGCCACGATCGACCATGCCGTCGCCGGCGAAGACGAAGCGCCCGGCATCGGCACGATCGACCTGACCGGCGCGAACGTCGCCGACGCCCAGGTCACCGTTTCCGACAGCGTGATCGGCGAAGTGAAGCTTGCCGACCAGGAAGGCTTCGTCGGCAACGTCACGATCAAGAACTCCACGATCGGCAGCGTCTACGTCGCGGCCAGCGGAGCCACGAACGACCTGACCGGCGAGAACAAGATCGGCACCGTCTATGCGGAAGGCAACGGCCCGTCCATCAAGCTCGGTTCCTCCGAAGTCACCGCTTATGTCGCCGGCCTCTCCTCCGCGGCAGAAGCGCGCGAATCGCTCGTCTACGGCGATTCCGTTTCCGCCGGGACCCTCGTCCTCGGCGACGCGACTGTTGAAGTGAACGAAGGCGAAACCACCGTCTCCGGCATCGCCAACAGCATCGGCAAGATCGAAGCCACCATCGGCGGCGGCGATGTCAATAAACTGATCGTCGGCGCGGAAAACAACACCGTCGGCGAAATCGACCTGACCATCGCTGGCGGCAAGCTCAACGACGTCGCCATCGCGGATGGCGCTTCCGTCTCCGGTCCGATCGAAGTCACCCTCAAGGGCGGCACGATCACGAACTTCCGTGATGGCCAACCGACGAACACCGCCGATTTCGGCAACAACGTGTTCTCCACGTTCTACGGCCTGGTCTACGGCGCATCCGTGACCGGCGCACTCGACGCGGGCACGCAGGGTTCGGAACGCATTCTGAACGTCGAAGGCCATGCGAAGGTCGCATCCGTTGCGAACTTCACCTCCCTGAACGTCACGGGCGGTACCCTGAACGTTGCAGGCGGCGAAGCCAAGTCCTCCATTTCCGATCAGAACACCCTCGAAATCAGCGGCGACATCCTGAACCAGCGCACCATCAACGCCGGTATCATCACTGCCGTCAACCTGAACAACTACGGCGCAGTCGGCACGCTCCGCCAGCTCGATCAGCCCGGCGTCGTCGCGCTGAACCTCTCCGGCGACCTGAACAACTTCGGCGTTGTCGCGACCGCTTCCGCGAACATCAACGGCAACCTGGTCAACACCCGCAAGATCACGGCGCTCGGCGACATCACGGTCGGCGGCACGTTCAACAACTCCGGCGACATCTACTTCTACGCCACCAGCAGCCGCGAAGGCGTGTTCACGCAGAAGGGCGGCCTGGTCCTGAACAATGTCGACCTGGTCAACACCGGCTTCATCAGCGCGGGCAAGCTGACGGGCGTCAAGAACCTGACGACCTCCAAGATGTACGTGACCGGCGGCGCCGAGATCTCCGGCAACATCACCATCGATGCCGGCGCGGAAGTCTGCTTCACGAACAAGGCGAATCCGGAACTCGCGAACGGCCTGAGCCTCGGCGGCACGATCACGATGGGCGACACCTCGAACCTCGTGGTTTCCGGCGACCTCACCACCTCCGGCGCGAAGACCATCACGGTCAACGTCGGCGACCTGATCGGCGCCAACGAGATCGTGCGCGCGGAAGGCGGCGTCGATTCCTGGACGATCAATCTGGTCGGCGCGAACGCCGGCAAGTATTCCTATGTCAAGGATTCGACCACCGTCACGGTCTACTCCCTCGGCGAAGTCTTCGTCAACTCCGCGTTCTCCGCGGACGGCAAGAACGTCTTCGACGGCAAGACGCTCGCTTACGGCATCAACGCGTTCGCCACGGTCGAAGAGGCTGTTGCCAACGCCCAGGCCGGCGCGAAGATCATCATCGCCGGCGACCAGACCGGCATGGATGTCACCGCTGCCGCCTTCGACGTCGAGCTCATCGACGCCGTCGTCGGCGCCGTCACCGCGAAGAACCTCTTCGTCGAATCCGACAGCACCGCTGCTTCGATCGATTCCGCTGCGAAGCTCACGATCGACGCGGCCGCTCTCCTGACCGTCACCGACACGATCGCGGCGAACCTGCCCATCGTCATCGACGCCACCGCCGGATCCGGCTCCCGCCTGGTCCTCGACGTCGATCCCGAAAAGGTCACGCTCTCCGCAGACCAGGTCACGATCAACGGCAAGGATTCCTACAGCGCGCTCGTCCTCGCGGGCGAAGGCGAAGGCGCTCCCGTGCACGCGGGCGACCTATTCCTTATCTCTCAGGACAACGCGATCTATGCTCCTTCTCTCTACACGACTGTGGAAGAAGTGCTCCAGCCCAATTTCGTCGACGGCGATACCTTCGACGCTGCTACGGGCGATGCGCTCTTCGCCGGCGTGAACACGTTCGGCACCAGAGAAGAAGCGGTTGCGACCGCCAAGGACAACAACGGCGTGTTCGTGATCTTCGACAACGTGGTCGGCAACAAGGTCGGCGAAGACGGCGTTACCTCGCTGCTCGAAGTCGATGCCGCCCGCGGCGACGACGGCCAGACCCGCGCCCTCGTCGGCGTTCATGACGACGGCAATACGCCTTACGTCAGCGACCAGGATCACACCACGATGATCGTCGGTTCGACCAGCAGAGGCAGCGTCTACGGCCTGAGCCGCTGGTACGAAATGTCCGGCGACTACACCTTCATCGCGAAGGATTCCATCTCGACCGGCAGCGCCCTCTACATGACGGGCAACAACTACAACAGTGTGATGAACGGCGACATCAACGCCACGATCGAAGGCTGCACGTTCGGCACGACCTACATCGGCTACGGCAACTTCGGCACCACGGACTTTGATCCGATCGACATCAACGTCACGGTCAGCAATTCCCGCACCGGCCAGTTCCGCGGCATCAACATCAGCGGTTCCACGCCTGCGACGATCAACGCGAACATCAACATCAGCGTTTACGACTCGATGATCGGCGGCGCGTTCTACGGCATCGGTACTGCTGACTGGGTCAACACCGCGGCCAACATCTACCAGGCGTCCTTCGTCTCCGGCAGCGTCAACGTCGAAGTCGGCGGCACCACGGTGTCCAACCAGTTCCGCCCCGGCGACTCCATCCCGCACGGCGCCAATGCCCTGCAGACCTTCAACGTCCCGACCACGCTGCACGTCGTCGCGACCGAGAAGTCCGCTGTCACGCGCGCTGACTGGGTCATGGAATGGGATACCATCATCATCGACGCCGACGCTACTCTGCAGGTCAACCACGGCCTCGAATACGTCAACGCCTACAAGGCGTCCGATTCCGCAGAGGACAACGGCGGCCAGCTGATCCAGATCTACGTCAATATGTCCGGTTACGCGGGCGGCACGCGCACGGTCATCACGACCGAGTTCATCAACACCGATGCCAACATGAGCAACATCTCGGTTATCGGCGACAATGACATGACCGGCCAGCGCCAGCTGGTGTACGGCCAGAACACGCAGTCCGGCAGCGTCTGGCACCTGAACCGCGTCGCGATCTTCGACAAGGCCGACAACATGTACGTGAACGACACGTACAGCGATGCCACCTCCGGTTCCACCGCCTCCGACGGCCAGGAACTCTACTTCAACGCCAACGCCCACAACAACTTCGAAGGCGCTCTCTTCTACGCCAACGACTGGGGCGGAACGATCATCCTGACCGGCGGTACCTTCGAGGCCCAGGACTTCAACGGCAACAACGTTGAACTCCGCGCCGGCAAGGTCGGCGAAGTCACGATGGGCACCCGTCAGGAATCGACCCTCAAGGTCGCGGCCGCTGCCACGTTCGACAGCGCCGACGGTTCCGGCATCTCCTCCATGGATGTCGACGGCAACGCCAAGCTCGGCGATGTGGCGAACTTCAAGTCCGTCAGCGTCGACAAGGGCGCGACGGTCGCGTTCGGCGAAGTCAGCAGCTCCAACATCAGCCTGTTCGCGGACAACGTGATCACGGCCGACAGCCTGAACTTCTCCGACGCCACCATCACGATCGACGTCTCCAAGTACATGGGCAAGGCCCACGCCGTCATCGCCACCGAAAACGGCATCAACGGCGCTCTCGCGAACGTCCAGCTCGTCGGCACCGATGCCGACAAGTACGGCGTCGTGCTCACGGACAAGGACCTCGTCGTCACGACCACGATCCAGTCCGACACCTACCTGAACGCCGAGTATACGGCTGCCACCACCGGCACCATCCTGCCGGACGGCACGTACCTCCAGTACGGCTTCAACGCGTTCAGCACGGCGGCCGACGCTGTTGCCAACCTCGGCAGCACCAAGAACGTCGTGACCGTCACCGGCGGCACCCTCGCTGACGACATCACGCTGAACGGCGCGAACTTCGTCATGCAGGGCGGCGTTATCGAAGGCTTCATCAACGGCACCTCCGACGACGACTTCTCCGGCATGAACGTCACGATCGAATCCGGCAAGGTCGGCGGCATCGCCATGACCGCGGGCGACGGCGCGTACGCTGTCTCCAAGGCCGCGATCACGTTCGGCGACGATATCACCGTTGACGGCGTCGTGGCCGGCGCGGGCGACACCACCCTCACCATCGGCGGCGGCGTCACCACGGTCGGCGGCATCGAAGACATGAAGCAGATCACGCTCACGACTTCGAGCTTCCTCTCCGCCGGTTACATCGACATGGCTGGCGGCACGGTGTACGTGACCGGCGGCGCTGTTGAATCCCAGGAAGGCAACCTCCACAAGATCATCAGCACCGACGGCGGCATCACCGGCGTTGCTTCCTATGCATGCGATCCTGGCCTCACCATCTACGCTTCCGCCAAGGAAGTGTACCTGATGGACCTCACCCGCATCTACTTCGATCCGACCTTCACGGAAGCTGTCACCGGCACCACCATGGCGAACGGCGACATGCTGCAGTGGGGCTCCAACGCGTTCTCCGACCTCAACACCGCCATCGACCATGTCGTCGCCGGCGGCACGCTGTATGTCAACAACTACAGCGGCAACGTGGTCAACTCCTCCACCAGCAAGGTCATCAGCCTGAACATCACCGGCGGCCCCATCGGCACCTTCCGTCCGATCGGCGATGGCCGCAACAACGCCAAGATCGACTACCCGGTCACCATCGATATCGACGGCGCCACGCTCACTGCCGGCATCGACTACATCCTCGGCCGTGCCAACAGCTACGACAACCTCGGCAACTCCCTGGTGTACTACCAGCCGATCACGATCAACCTGTCCAACGGCCGCAACAACGAAAACCTGCGGTTCGTCGGCCAGTGGTCCACGATCATGTCCGGCATCACCATGACGCTGACGAACTGGGATATCCGCGGCGACTTCAAGCCGTTCTTCGGCGACGCCCGCGCGGCTGATAACGCGAACTATCACAGCTTCATCGACGTCACCTTCGACACCGTCACGCTAGGCAACGCCGGCGCGAAGTGGATCACCCTCGCCAACGTCACCGACTGGGGCACCCTTGATTACATCAACTTCACGATCAAGAACTCCACGCTGATGACCGGCACCGGCGGCAACAACGCCCGTATCGGTATCTTCGACGAAGGCAACGACGGTCGCCACAACAGGAACGTTCCGATCACGGTCACGGTCGAGGATTCGCACATCAACGCGATGCTGACCGCGTCCAACATCGGCAACAACCGCACCACGACCTACCAGGGCACCTCCACCCTGAACGTCCTCGGTTCCTCCAACTACATCAAGTGGGCGAACTGGTTCCAGACCGTGAACATGGGCGTCGATACCCTCCTCACCGGCGGCACGATCACCTTCCGTCCGGGCACCTACGAGATCGCTCCGGAAGAAACGGTCGAGACCACCGGTATCATCAACGTCGATGCGACGGGTTACACCGGCGGCAGCAAGATCCTGATCAACCTCGAAACCGGCTTCCAGAACGTCGAACCCGGCTCCGACAGCTTCCTCCTGAACCTGAAGCAGGATGTCGAGGGCAAGTACGCGCTCGTCGCCGGCACCAGGGCCATGGTCATCTGGGACGGCGTCGTCACGAACCTGTTCTACAATCCGATCTACAGCAGCAACAGCACGGTTGTCGGACAGACCGGTCCGAACGGCGAAATCCTCGTCAAGACCATCTTCGAAGAAGACGGCGAGACTGTCAAGGTCCTCGGCAACGCCTACGGCGAAGAAGAAGGGTCCAGCGACCTCTACGGCTTCGAAGATGCCAAGAAGGCTCTTGTGGCGGGCAATACCCTCTACATCACCGGCGGCACCTTCGGTTCCGCGGAAGAGCTGAAGCCGGTCTACGGCACCATCGCCGATCAGGAAGCGACTGCGTTCGTGAACCTCGGCGTCACCGGCGGCCGCTTCTCGAGCATCGTCATGGCCGAAGACGGCAAGACCGTCACCGGCGATGCCAACCTCGAGCTCCTCGGCGGCAACTACGGCTTCTCCTACACCTATGAGGAAGAGCGCGAAGTCGAAGTGACCGATCCCGAGACGGGCGAAACCCACACCGAGACCCAGACCGTCACGCTCACCGGCTACACCGGCGGCGATCTCGTCGGCTCCAAGGATTCCGTCGGCGGCGTCAGCACCCTGACCGTTTCCGCGAACGTCACCGTCCACGGCAACGTCAGCGAGTTCGACAAGATGGTCGTCAAGAGCAACGCCACGATGGGCGGCGACATCTCCGTCACCAACCTCGAGATCGACTGCAACAATACGCTGAACGTCAGCGGCGCGCTCGACCTCGAAGGCATCCACCTCGCTTCCGCCGAATACGAAGGCCCGAGCAAGGTCGTCCTGAGAGCCGATGCCCTCGAGACCTTCGACCAGAAACTTATCACGGTCGACGGCGAAGACAGCTTCCTCGTCAAGGGCAATGAACTGTGGCTGATCTCCGAAGATCCGGGCAACGTCTACTTCTGCACAGACTTCACGGAAGCCATCAACGGTACGTCCTACAACGGCGACCTCCTGGTCTACGGCGTGAACGCGTTCTCCACGATGAGCGAGGAAATCCTCCTCACCCGCACCACCAGCGACTACACGATCTACGTCCTCAACGGCGTGTTCGACGGCGTCTACGATGTGACCGGCCTCGGCCAGGTCAACCTCCAGCTCGACGGCGGCACGGTCGGCGGCTTTGTGATCGGCGACGGCGCTGATGGCTCTCGTTCCACCGTGCGCGTCACCGCCAATACCTCCGCGGTCAACGTCGGCACCCTCACGGGCGTCGAAGGCTCCACGGTCGGCTACCGCGTGATCGCGAACAAGAACGCCACGTTCACCAGCATCGACGGGATCCAGTACTTCCGCTTCGGCGCCGGCCAGAACGTCAGCGTCACCACCGGCATCAGCTACCTCGAAGATGGCGGCGAGCTCGTCGTCGACTTCGCTGGCTACACCGGCGGCGCAGGCACGATCCTGAAGCCTGCCAACGGAATCGCCAACTTCATCCAGAAGAACGAGACGATCGTGGTCGCAGGCGAAACCGTCGCCGTCAGCCGCAACATCGTCGGCGCGCAGAACAACGCCAACATGCTGATGCCGTACTACGACGAGGCCACCGGCTCCGTCAAGATCGCCGAACGCGGCAATGCTGCGTTCCTCGATGCGAATGCTCATTCCGGCATGAACGGCGAAACCGTCGTGATTGACGGCGTGACCACCACGAAGGTCTACGGCTACAACCTGTCCAACTGGAACGTCAACGCTGCCCGTTATTCGATCAGCGGCGGCACGCTCTTCGCGGACGGCGGCGAAACCGGCGCGTTCTACTACTTCTTCACCGGCGCCCCGATCAGCGTCGATGTCACCGGCATCACCACCGGCGGCTTCGTCGCGGGTTACAATGACGACAGCGCCGCTGATCAGAAGTTCCGCGACGGCGACTTCTACGCCAGGATCGACGGCTGCACGCTGACCTGGTTCGCCTCCATCGCCGGCCAGGGCAATGACGGAGCTCACCAGGAAATGGTCGTCGGCAACTGGGTCTCCGACGGAGAAGAATCCGGACACTATGAAGATACTGCCTGGAACATCACGATCTCCAACGGTACTCACGACACGAACGACTTCCGCATCGCCCGCTACGCCAACCTCTCCGGCGGCACCGTGAACGTCACGATCGCGGACTATGACCTCCGCGGCGACCTGATGCTCTTCGACCGCATCTTCAACGGCAAGACCGAAGGCGTCGACAGCCAGCTGAAGGAAGTCAACGTCACCCTGTCGAACGTCCAGGAACCGGCCGCGAAGTGGATCCAGGTCTGGGAACCGCAGGAAGCGAACAGCACCAAGATCAACCTGACGATCACCGACGTCAACCTCGCCGGCAACAACACGTCCACGATCGGCCTGTTCGGCGCGGACACGACCGGCGCTTGGGACGGCGAAGCTGATGTCTACGTCAGCGGCGCCACCATCGTGGAAGGCAACCTGAACGGCGGCCGCGGTGTTACAGACGGCGGTCTTAACAACATCACCGGTACCCGCAGACTCCACATCACCGGCGGCACCAACAGGATCGCCACCGTCCGTGAGTTCACCAGCATCGAGATCGCCGACGGCGCTCTGCTGACCGGCAACCGGATCTTGATGTCCGAAGGCCAGGGCTTTATCCTACGCGGCGAAACCGGCTACACCGGCGAAGTCAAGGAATTCGCCGTGGTCGGCACCACGATCACCGGTACCACCACCGCCCAGTTCCTCGATGCGGACGGCAATGAGATCGAAGGCTACACCGCCGTTATCGGCGCGACCAGCCTCTTCATCTACAAGCCCACGAAGGACGTCTTCTACAACAGCAACTACAACGAAGCCACCACCGGTTCGTCCATCACCGAAGTCGACGGCTCGAAGAACTTCCTCGTGTACGGCGACAACGCCGTCTCCGCGATGAAGAACGCCTACGCTTCCGTCGACGCGCGCGGCGGCTCCGAAAAAGCCACGATCCAGGTCGTGGACGGCTCCGGCACGCTCTACACGTTCGGTTACAAGACCGTCGTGAACGGCGGCCAGTTCACGAACATTGCCGGCGGCACGAACTACAAGTCCACCACGACGCAGGTCGATTCCGGCGAAGTGGATCCGGAAACCGGCGAACCCATCATGGTCGATGTGACCGAGGTCACCCCGGCTGAGACCGTCGCTTCCGTCGACATCACCATCAAGGCCGAAGCGACCGTGACGAACGTCAACGTGGCCAACGAGTACTCGCAGGTCAGCGGCAACGCCCTGATCACCGTTGCGGACGGCGCTGCCTTCACCGGCACGCTCAACGGCGGCAACGACTTCGTCGGCGGCAACAGCGCTCTCGTGTTCGAAGGCTCCGCTACCGCGAAGGCGATCACCGGATTCGACTCCGTCACGCTCGATGCCGACGGTCTCGTCGAAGTGACGAACTTCACCGGCGCTGCCATCACGATCGACGCCACCGGCTTCACGGACTTCACCAAGAAGGTCCTCGTTGTCAACGGCGGCTTCGATGCCGAGAACATGCCGGCTGTCAACGTCATCGGCGACGGCTTCGGCTATCAGTTCCTCGACGACGGCAAGACCCTGCTCGTCACCTCCGACCTCGTCGGCAACGTGTTTGCGAACGCCGACTGGACCGAGGACGACGTGAAGGACACGTTCGTCGGCGACATGGCGCTCGTCTGGGACAAGAACGCGTTCGCTTCCTTCTCGAAGGCCGCTGCGGCCATCACGGGCACGAACACGCTCAATATCTCCGGCGGCACCTCCGAGGATAGCATCGTCCTCGCCGGCAAGAACGACGTCATCGTCGGCGGCACCGTTGGCACCGCGCTTGGAGCACTCTCCAGCAAGGGCGGCGTCCTGACGGTCACTTCCGACCTCAGCGCGGCCTCCATCTCCGGGTTCTCCGCGATCAACACCACGGCTGCCTCCATTACCGTCGACGGCGGCATCCAGCTCGAAGAAGGCGCCACGATCACCATCGACATGACCGGCTACACGCAGGACGTGTTCGATGCCCCGATCCTCGTGAGCGGCACCGGCATCACCGGCATCACCGATGAAAGCATCGTCCTCACCGGCGAAGGCGCTGGCGTCTACCACGCCTACTACAACACCGATGACAACAGTGTCCATGCGATGCGCATCGACAACTTCTACGTCGATGTGGCGTACGGCACTGCCGGCGAGTTCATCCCCGAAGGCGCGGTCAACCCGATCACGGGCGAAACCCTCATCTGGGGCGTGAACGCGTTCTACTACCTGAACAACGCCCTCGACAAGATGGCGCCCGGCCAGAACCTGTACATCAACGGCCGTCTCGGCAACAACGTTGCCACCCGCGGCCAGGTTGCGAACATCTATCTGACCGGCAGCACCGTCCCGGTCCTGATCAACGGTTACACCAACGGCGACAGGACCTACACCGGCGACATCTGGGTGACGATCGAAGACAGCACGATTGCCACCGCGGCGGGCAGCTACCTGTTCGGTTATGTGTCGGATGGCGAGCCCTGGAATCACCAGAACCGCTACTTCGGCAGCGCCACGTTCAACGTGATCAACTCGGAAATCGGCGGTACCGCCAATGCGATCCTCCTGACCGGCTGCAGCTTCAACCAGTTCTACGGAACGGAAGAAGATCCGGCGCTCATCCAGTTCAACTTCAAAGACTCCGTCATCCGCGACGATCTCCTCTTCATCGGCGACTCCCCGGTCGGCAAGACTGTGGTAATCGACGGCAAGACCTATATCGGCGCGAATCTCGAGATCAACTTTGACAACGTGTATGTCCCGAATGACAAGTGGTGGAGAATCCAGGACGGCGACCAGCAGTCCGAAGGCACCGTCACCGTCAATATCAAGGGCACCACGATCGGCAAGGGCGATCAGCTGGGTCAGTACATGATGCGCTTCTCGCTCGGCGACTGGTCTCAGGCCACCCCGCGCAGCAGCTCCGACTTCATCTTCAATGTTGAAAATTCTCAGATCAACGGTAATCTGAGTGCCGGACGCGCTGATGCGGACTTCTCCGAACTTCCGGGTTACACCGGTGCGAAGACCCTGAACCTGGCTGGCGAAAACAGCATCAAGTACACCTACTGGTTCAAGACCCTGAACCTGGCGTCCGATGCGATCTTCACCGGTCTCACCCTCCGCATGGCCTCCAGTGACGCGGCGATCAACATCGACCTCACCGGCTACACCGGCGGCAGCAAGGTCTTCATCGCCATGGAGAACCCGTTCGAGAACATCACGGTTGAAGGCATCAACGTGATCGGCCTCGAAGAAGAGTCTCCCTACACGATCGTCACCGACTTCGATCCTGAAGCCGAAGCTCCGGCTCTCACGACCGTCGTCCTGAAGGGCGCCGTGAAGGACATCTACGTGAACAGCGACTACACCGAGGATGCGCTCCCGCTCGGCTCCTTCTATGATGGAACCGGCGAAGCCCTGTTCTTCGGCGAAAACGCGTTCGGCACGATCGAAGAAGGCATCGCTGCTCTCACGGTCGAAGGCGCTGGTCTCTATCTGACCGGCGGCAAGACCGTCAAGACCGCTGCCCTCCCGGCCAACAGCCTCACGATCGATGCTTCCGCTCAGCTGACCTACAGCGGCAACACCCCGATCACGATCGACGGCACCCTCGACAACGCGGGTACCCTCCTGATCCAGGCGGCCGGATTCATCGACGGCACCACGACAGACATCCTCGTCCTGTCCGCGACCGCGATCACCGGCGAAGGCACGTTCAGAACCGACAACAGCGCCTACTCGCTGAACCTGGTCGGCAATGAACTCCACCTGGTCATGAAGAAGCTCGACGTCTTCGTGAACACCGCGTGGGAAAACCTCGAGCCTGAGACCGTCGTGGATATCCCGGGCGGCACCGCCATCATCGGTTCCGATGCGTTCGCGACCGCCGATGCTGCTGCTGCTGCGGTTTCCGCCAACGGCTCCATCACGATCCTCGCCAGCGACGTCTCGTTCACCAACGCGATCACGCGCACCGTCACCGCCACCGCGGGCTCCACCGTCCGCAACGCGAACGTCGGTACCGGCACCGCGGTCGGTTCCCTCACGCTGCAGAACGGCGCAGTCGCCACGACTGCTTCCGTCCGCGCCAAGGGCACCCTCACGGTCGAAGCCGGCGCCACGGTCACCGGCGGCCTCGGAATGCTCACCGGCGCGACGGTCGTCTTCGCTGAAGGCTCCACGCTGAACATCGACATCTCCGAGCAGAACGTTGGCGACATCGCTTCTGTGACGAACTTCTCGATCCTCACTGGCGCTCCGACCTACACGATCACGGCCTCCGCGTCCCAGAAGGACGGCGACTACGCTCTCGCTTCCGGCGTTGGCGCTCTCGACGCCTTCACGGCCACGCTGACCGTCGGTACCGAATCCGCAGTCCTCTCGCTCGATGCATCGACGAAGGTCGGCGATTCCTACTACACGCTGAAAGTCGTCACCGGCGAAACGGACAGCTCCCTGGTCCTCAACAAGATGGTCTCTCACGACGTGATCTACGTGAACAGCACCTGGACCGGCCTGGCTGACGGCACCGAAGTCAAGATCGGCGACGTTACCGCCGTCATCGGCGACAACGCGTTCGCGCTCGGCGACGATGCGGTTGCCAAGGCGACTGCCGAAACCTCCATCACCGTCGCTGGCGGCGTTGCCTCCTTCACGGCCGGCGTGGTCTATCCCACGACGATCATGGCTGGCGCGACCCTCACCGACACCGATGTGATCGGCAAGCTGAACGTTGCTTCCGGCGCTACCCTGACCGGCAAGTCCGCGTTCGGCGATGCCGCTGTGATCTCCGTTGAAGGCACTGTTGCGTTCGACACCGCTTATGCGTCTGCCGATGCCGCTCAGTTCACCGGCTTCTCCAAGATCACCGGCGCTGCGACCTACACGCTGACCGCCGCCGCCGTTGCGGGCACCTACCTGCTCGCCACCGACGCCGCTGCGTTCAACAGCGAAGTCAAGTTCAACGACGTCACGCTCACCGTTGGTGCTTCGGCCGTCGTCGGCGACTTCGAGTACTCGCTCGGCATCACCGGCAACAGCGAACTCGCCCTCACGATCGCCGCTTACATCCCGCCGACCCCGGACACCCCGACCCTCGCGTTCGTCAACAGCGAGTGGACTGGCAAGCCGGCCGGCGAAGTTGTCGCGGAAGGCGCGACCATCGGCTACAACGCGTTCGCGGCTCTGGCTCCGGCCATCGCGGGCGTCACGCCTGACGGATCCATCGAGGTCGTCGGCGGCGAGATCTCCTTCGCCGATGGCTACAGCAAGACCATCACGGTCGACGCTGGCGTCACGGTCGTTGGCAAGGCCACGTTTGCCTCCCCGATCACGATCAACGGCACCATCGCGTTCAACACCGCCGATGCCACGGCGACCGCGGCCCAGTTCAACGGGTTCTCCAAGGTCTCCGGCACCGCGACCTACACGCTGACCGCCGCCGCCGTCGCGGGCACCTACCTGCTCGCTTCCGACGCCGCTGCGTTCAACAGCTCTGTCGCGTTCGGCGATGTCACCCTGACGGTCGGCGCTGAAGCCGTCACCATCGGCGACTTCACCTACGCGCTCGGCATCACGGACAACAACGAACTCGCTCTCACGATCGACACCGTTCCTGGTCCTGGACCCGAACCGCTCGCTCTGGCCTACGTCAACAGCGCATGGGCTGGCGAAACCGCCGGCACCGTCGTCGCGGAAGGCGCGACCATCGGCTACAACGCGTTCGCGGCTCTGGCTGATGGCGAAGCGGCTGTCACGGACGACGGCGCGGTCGAAGTTGTCGGCGGCGAAATCTCCTTCGCCGACGGCTACACCAAGGCCATCACCGTCGACGCCGGCGCCAAGGTCATCGGCAAGGCCACGTTCGACAAGGCCATCACGATCAACGGCGAGATCGCGTTCGACACCGTCAGTGCGACGGCTGAAGCGGCCCAGTTCGGCGGCTTCTCCTTCGTCTCCGGCGCTGCGACCTACTCGCTGTCCGTCGTTGCTCCGGTCGCGGGCACCTACCTGCTCGCCACCGATGCCGCCGCGTTCAACAGCTCCGTCACCTTCGGCGCCAACACGCTGACGGTCGGCGCTCCTGCTGTCCTGGTCGGCAGCTACGAGTACGCGCTCAGCCTGACCGATGGCACGCTCGCCCTCGCGATCACCGAGTACGTCCCGCCGACCCCGACCTACGATCTGGTCTATGTGAACAGCGAATGGGCTGGCCTCACGGACGGCACGGTCGTTCTCGATGGCGCAGGCACCATTGGTGCGAACGCCTTCGCGTCCGGCGACCTCGGCATTGCGAACGTCACGGCTGACGGCACGGTCGAAGTGGTTGGCGGCGAAGTCTCCTTCACCAACACCACCGCCAAGGCGATCACGATCGACGCCGGCGCCACCCTGATCGGCAAGGCCACCTTCGGTGCCGCCATCACGATCAACGGCACGGTCGCGTTCGATACCGCTGACGCCACCGCTACCGCGGCGCAGTTCAACGGCTTCTCGTACGTCTCCGGCGCTGCGACCTACACGCTGAGCGTTGTCGCTCCGGCCGCGGGCACCTACCTGCTCGCCTCCGACGCTGCTTCCTTCAACAGTGCGGTCACCTTCGGCGATGTCACGCTGACGGTCGGCGCTGAAGCCGTCACGGTTGGCGACTTCACCTACGCGCTCGGCATCACGGACAACAACGACCTCGCTCTCGTGATCGCGGCCGTTGGTCCTGGTCCGGAACCGCCGACCCCGACCACCCCGACCCTCGCGTATGTCAACAGCGCCTGGTCCACCGTCGAAGCCGGCACGGTCGTCTTCGAAGGCGCCACCGTTGGTTACAACGCGTTCGCGGCTCTCAGCCCGGCTATCGCGGCTGTCACCGATGACGGCTCCATCGAAGTCGTCGGCGGCGACATCTCCTTCGCCGATGGCTACAGCAAGACCATCACGGTCGACGCCGAAGCCACCATCACCGGCAAGGCCACGTTCGACAAGGCCATCACGGTCAACGGCACGTTCGCGTTCGACCTCGCCAACGCCTCCGCGACGGAAGCTCAGTTCAAGGGCTTCTCGTTCGTCGCCGGCAATGCGACCTACACGCTGACCGCCGCTTCCGCGACCGCGGGCACCTACCTGCTCGCCTCCGACGCCGCGTCCTTCAACAGCACGGTCAAGTTCGGCGACGTCTCGCTCGCGGTCGGCACCACTGCCATCGTCGGCAACTTCCTCTACACGCTCGGCATCACGGACAACAGCGAGCTCGCTCTCACGATCGAGGCGAAGCCCGAACCGATCAACGGTCCGGACAGCGGTCTCAACGACTACGTGTACGACAAGAAGGCGAAGTCGTTCAACCCGAACCTCGACAAGCTCGTGGCGAACGTGGTCGACGAAGCCGGCCAGGCGATCTTCCTCGACGAAATCGGTTCGATCGACTTCAACGACTACAGCAACTACGTCGGCCGCAACGGCAAGGACGATCTCGCGGACTTCGCGAAGATCTCGCTCAGCACCGGCGCTGCGCTGCAGTTCACGGTCGATTCCTCGGTCGCTGGCAAGCTCACCCTCGTCCGGATCGTCGACGGCAAGGTCAAGACCATCAAGTTCGGCAGCGCTGCCGCTCTGACGGTCAAGGCCGGTGTTGTCGCGACGGCGAAGAAGGTCGTCCTCCTTGAGGCTGGCGACTACTACGTCGGCATGACGTCCAACAAGATCGGCAAGAAGGTCACGACGCTCGACGGCTTCTACAACGTCGGCATCACGACCGGCAGCAAGTTCTTCACGGATGCTGACGACGGCACGAACAACAGCGCGTTCGTCCTCGACGCAAAGGGCAAAGACGACAAGACGAAGCTCAACCCGCCGCTCGTCGAAGAGCAGATCACCATCGCCCGCGGCGACACCGAGATCGTCCTCGACGACAACGTGTCCGGCGACTTCGCCAACTGGGTCGGCTTCAGCGATGCCACGGATTACAAGATGATCAAGCTCGAATCCGCGGCGATCCTGAACCTCACGCTCCAGGCGACCGACAAGGCGAAACTCACGCTGTGGGCCGTCTCCTACAGCGCGAAGACCGGCAAGTACTCGCTGACCAGCAAGGGCACGCTCTCCGTCACCAAGACCGGCGACCTGAGCGTGAAGACCTGGAAGACCGGGTCCGGCAAGCTGCTCGAAGCGGGCGACTACTTCGTCTCCGTCCAGTCCACGAATGCGAAGAAGGTGCCCGGCGGCAATGCCTACTACAACGTCGGCATCGCCACTGACACCGTGTTCTTCGACAGCGCGGACAACGGCGCGAACAACTGGGGCTATGACAAGAAGGCCAGCCCGGCGATCAACCCGAACCTTGAGACGATCGTCATCTCTGACGCGGGCTCTAAGAAAACGAACGTCGTGCTCGACTCCAACGCGATGACCGTTGAAGGCTTCAGCAACTTCGTTGGCCACAATGACAAGGCGGACTATGCCCGCTTCGCCATCACCGCCGACGGAACTGCTCAGTTCGCGGTCACGGCGTCCGGCGCCGGCACCTTCGTGGTCTATCAGCTCAACGAGGCCAAGGGCAAGCTCATGGCTCTCGATACGATCAAGATCACGGCCGCCGGCCAGACTGTCACGGGTCAGACGCTCAACCTCACCGCAGGCGAGTACTTCATTTCGATGACTGCAAAAGACACCAAGAAAGGCAATGTCTATTACAACGTCGAAGCGACTACGAACCTCAAGGAAGCCGCGTCCTTCTCGCTCGACATGCCGGAAGCCTCCATCTCCGACGCTGTCGACAGCCTGAACTTCGCCCAGAACTCCGCTGACACGCTCGCCCTCGGCTCCGCGTTCAGCCTGAACGATGACTACCAGCTCGACGACAAGTCCTCCTGGCAGAACATCGCCAAGCTGGCGTAAGCCTGAAGACGAAGTTGTTCTAGCGAACAACCAACAACGGCCCCCGCATCCGCCTCAAACGGATGCGGGGGCTTTTTCGTGCGTGCATGGCGGACGGAATTGCCGCCCGGCAATGTATGAAAAAGGGAAACGGGGGAAAAGAAGATCAGGAAA
>JAEEGJ010012168.1_pt1 | contig 21416 bp, 15 predicted proteins | sample 8958761 | NCBI WGS metagenome assembly JAEEGJ01 (sample SAMN16246546, study PRJNA631951) | gut metagenome | biome: gut microbiome; feature: rumen; material: RS-attached | host: Bos | place: Iran: Karaj | collected 2018-10
AATGGCAATACGGCAAGCACTATTACAGTAAGGCCCATTACTCCTACGACTTACATCGTGACAAGCAGTCAGGCCAACCAATGCTCCACCACCGACACGGTAACAATAAGCATCAAACCTTCGGTTACGACAACCGTTTCGGGCAACACCACTATATGCCGCGGCGCTTCGGCCATATTGACGGCAACAGGTGGTACATCAAGGACTTGGAGCACCGGCCAGACACAGGATACAATTGTGGTAACGCCCACCGTGACAACTACATACGCAGTAAGGACTGACAGCACGGGAATCTGTTCGAATATCGACAGTATAAAAGTTACCGTCAATCAGTTGCCCAATGTAACGATTACCGGCGACACCGTTATCACTGCCGGCAACTCGGCAACACTCGTGGCCTCGGGAGCCAACAGCTATGTATGGTCAACAGGTGCCACTTCGAATTCCATCACTGTTTCGCCAGCTGCTACAACCAGCTACTCCGTAGAGGGTACCGATGTGAACGGCTGCCGCAACACTGCCCGCACCACAGTCGTGGTGAACGCTGTTTCCATCGCCTCCGGTTCGGAGCTGGAATTCAAGGTTTACCCGATTCCTACCGAGTCGAAACTGACGGTGGAAGGCGAGTCCATCAAGACAATCACCATCTACAACATCTTAGGCAAAGTAATTGACAAAATCGAATGCGACGGCGAAAAAACCGTTGTACTCGCTGTCAAAGACTATGCACAAGGCGTGTATGTGATTTCGGTTGCCGACACCAAAGGACAGACCGGACGTAGGACATTTATAGTAAGGTAATAATAACAAAAGCGTATGAAAAAAATTATTATTACGCTACTGCTGGTAGCTTCCGCCTCCATTGTGTCGGCTCAGAAAGATGTGCTCGATTTTTCGAAAGCAGAGCATGTGAAACCTTCTGTCGAATATTCGGTGAAAGGTCTTTCAGGCTCGTCGGCTTTCTTGTATATGGATTTGAAATCCGGTCAAGAAGAACTTGCCTCAAAATATGATTTTGTAAGCATCGGCGGCAAATGGCACGTGGTGGCACTTATCGACATAAGTAGCGACAATCTGTCGAAACTCGAGGCCTACGGAATATCTGTCAACGGTGTGAAGGATGCCAAGTTTAAAAGCGTCACAATCCCTGTGGAAGAATTCGTGTCGTTTGTCGAAGCCGGTATCGCCGACTATGTGGATGTTGGCGACAAAGCTGAGCCTCAGATGGATTCGGCACGTTATTACTCTCATGCCCAGTGGGTTCAGAACGGCAGGAACAACAATGGCGTCGTCCTTCCCAAAAGCTATTCCGGAAAAGATGTCGTTGTGGGAATTATCGATGTCGGATTCGATTACACCCACCGCAATTTTTGGAATAACACCGAGACGGTTTATCGTGTGAAACGCGTTTGGGACCAGAACAACAGCGGCACCCCACCGTCGGGTTACAATTATGGCAACGAAATGACCACGCAGTCCGCTATTTTGGCCGCCCGTTTCAGTCACAACAACGAAACCCACGGCAGCCACGTGGCCGGTATAGCCAGTGGTGGCGGCACCTCCAACACAAACATAAGACGATACACGGGCATGGCACCGCAGAGCGACCTAGTATTTGTTTCCACAAACGGCAATACCAACCGCCTTTACGATGGTATCACTTACGTGTTGAACTATGCACAGTCAGTGGGCAAACCCTGTGTGATAAATCTCAGTTGGGGAAGCCAGCTTGGACCGCACGACGGCAAAGCCGCCATAGACCAAAACTGTGACGACCTGATCAACAACCACTACACCGAAGGTTCGATGATAGTGGTTTCCGCTGGCAACGACGGCGCCAAACCAGTCCACGTGTACAAAACTTTTACAAGTCGCGACACTGTGTTGCGAACCTTTATGGTAACTACCGGTTATGGTAACAAGGTTAACAACTATCTGGACATCTGGGGATATTATCTGACATCTACACCATACATTAAGGCTGTAAAAGTTTCCGTTGTTGACACCCAAACGAGTCAGGTTATCGCTACCACCAGGTTGGATTTGAGCAATCTGGCCAGTTCGAGATCGGGAAGTGTTACAATATCGAACTGTACAATAAGCTATCAGCTCGAGCCTTCTTCATCGTTAAACAACAATACTCATGTACAGCTGAAAATCAACAACTCATCCGAAACTATAGCTACTCGAAAAGTTATGGTTGAGATAGTTTCAAGAATTGGAAGACAGGTTCACGCTTGGGCCTACGATGCATATCTCTCCAGTTGTGGTTTTTCGAACGCTGTGGGAGGTAACACGGACTACTCAATAAACGCCTGGGGTCAGGCCAACAGCCAGATAATGGTGGCATCGCATAATACCAAACACTATTGGCGTAATGCACGCAACGGTAGCAGATATTATAAGGTAGGTGCCACAGCAGTAGGTGCAAGATCGGTATTTTCGAGTATAGGTCCATGCCGTAACAGCAATATAATTAAACCCGACATCTCTGCACCTGGCAGCGTCGTTGTTTCGTCGTACAACTACGGCAACTCTTATCAAGGCCAAAACACCACTGCATACGTACCTATCACCGACTCCATAACAAACTCGAAAGGAGGTTTCACCCACTACAGCCTGTTCGGTGTTATGCAGGGCACATCGATGGCAGCCCCGGCTTGCGCTGGAATTTTGGCTCTGTGGCTCGAAGCATATCCACAACTTACTACAAGTCAAGCAAAATGGCTCTTCCAAAACTATTCCATCACCGACTCATACACGGGAACTATCCCCTCAAACGGCAGTGTTTATTTTGGCCGCGGCAAAATCGACGCTTTCGCGGGACTCAACGCCATTTTGCAGAAAACAGCCAAACCTACAATAACTCCTGGCCGCGACACAGTGCTTTGTTCAGCCGCCGATTCGATAACATTCACAGCCCCTGCGGGATACAGCAAATACTATTGGAGTAACGGCGACACCACACGCTCCATCAAGGTGGGTAGGCCAGGCGCTTACTTTGTCCGTGCCGTCTCGGCAGAGGGATTCCGCACTCCTAACTCCGACACCGTCCACATTACGGTAAGCGATTGGGTGACCGGGAGCATATCTCCCCGCGACACGACTATATGTATCGGCGACAGTGTAACGCTTAATATAAATTTCGGCGCTACAAGAATTTGGAACAACGGGGATACAGCACGAACTATAACGGTAGCACCGACATCCACAACTACATACAACGCTTACGTACAACAACCAGGTTATTGCCCTTCAACAAAATACGTTACAGTAACTGTAAGACCTTACGTAACCACTACTATCAGCCACGATACGGCAATATGCCCAGGCGGGACAGCATACCTAAGTGTAAGCGGTGGTAGGTCAAGAACTTGGAGCACGGGACAAAACACCACATCTATTTTTGTTTCGCCTTCCACAACAACTACCTACACCGTAACAAGCCGTCAAACTAACCAATGTAACACTATCGATACCGTTACGGTTACAGTGAAAACACCCATATCCACAACTATCAGTCCAGACACGACCATCTGTCTTGGCGAAAGTGTAAACCTCGGCGTCAGCGGCGGTACTTCATGGTATTGGAGCACAGGTATGACATCGAATTCCATAAACGTTTCGCCTTCCACAACAACCACCTACACCGTAACAAGTGACAGCGTTAACGGATGTCCCAACACCGATACCGTTACGGTTTACGTGCAACCTTACGTCAGCACCAACATCAGCCGCGACACGGCCATCTGCATAGGCGAAACTGTAAACCTCACCGTAAGCGGCGGTACGTCAAGAACGTGGAGTACCGGGCAAGCCACTACGACCATTATGGTAACACCCTCCACAACAACCTCTTACACTGTAACAAGCAACCAAGCCAACCATTGTTCCACCACTGACACCGTAACAGTAACCGTTAAACCTTACGTTGCCACGACGATTACTCCCGACACAGCCATCTGTATCGGTCAAAGCATCACCCTCAACGTTTGCGGCGGCACATCCAGGACTTGGAACAACGGCAGCACAGGAAACTCAATCACCGTAGCGCCTTCTACAACAACTTCTTACGTCGTAACCAGCGAGCAAGCCAACCATTGTTCCACCACCGACACCGTTACGGTAACCGTGAAACCACACGTAGTTACCACCATAAGCCGCGACACGGCAATATGTCTTGGCGAAAGCGTCGTTCTTTCTGTAACAGGCGGCACTTCAAGAACTTGGAGTACAGGACAGAACGCTCCGACTATTTTGGTAACACCTTCTACAACAACCTCTTACACCGTAACAAGCTACCAAGCCAACCATTGTTCCACCACCGACACCGTAACAGTAACCGTTAAACCTTACGTCGCTACCACCATCAGCCGCGACACGGCAATATGTCTTGGCGAAAGCGTTGTTCTTTCTGTAACAGGCGGCACTTCAAGAACTTGGAGTACAGGACAAAACGCTCCGACTATTTTGGTAACACCTTCTACAACAACCTCTTACACCGTAACGAGCTACCAAGTCAACCATTGTTCCACCACCGACACCGTTAAGGTAACCATTTATCCTCTACCCGTTGTAGTTATTTCTGGCGACACCGTCATCTCTTCGGGCAACACTGCTACACTCACTGCGTCGGGAGCTTACAGATACTTGTGGTCAACAGGTGCCACGACCAATACGATAAATGTAGCCCCACTTGTTTCAACACTCTATTCCGTAGAAGGTACCGATTTGAACGGCTGCCGCAACACTGCCCGTACCACTGTCGTGGTGAACGCCGTTTCCATCGCCTCCGGTTCGGAGCTGGAATTCAAGGTTTACCCGATTCCCACCGAGTCGAAACTCACTGTGGAAGGCGAGTCCATCAAGACAATCACCATTTACAACATCTTAGGCAAAGTAATTGACATGATTGAATGCGACGGCGAAAAGACCGTTGTACTCGCTGTCAAAGACTACGCACAAGGTGTGTACGTGATTTCGGTTGCCGACACCAAAGGACAGACCGGACGTAGAACATTTATAGTAAGATAACTGTAACTTATGTGAAGAAAAGGCTTCCGTATTTCTTGCCGGAAGCCTTTTTTTTGTCGGCACAAACATTTTTTTTGCCAAAAGCGATTTTTTTTGTATCTTTGCAACTGAAAAATAACACATTAAAACACAGTTCAAAAATGAAAAAAGCGTTGATTATTGCTTGTGCGGCACTCTTGTTTGTTTCCGCCAACGCACAGACTTCGACAACAGAAAAACCCGTTGTCAAAAAGGCGAATACCTGCCGCATGTCGGGACTCTCGGCATTTCTTTATGTGGACCTGATGGAGCTTGAAAAAGCTGACCCGTCGTTGAAATCCATTCCCAATGAGATGAAGGACCGCTACGGTTTCCGCGTGATAAACTCGGAAATGTATGTGGGCGCTTTTGCCGACATTAAAGCCGACAAACGCGACCTTGCAGCCCAATACGGCGTTCTTTTCAACGGCAAACGTGTACTCCCGTTCATGACGGTGAACATACCCGTAAAAAATTATGTCCGTTTCATCAATTCGGGCATTGCCGACTATATCGAGGTTGGCGAGGAAAACGTCCCTATGATGGATAGTGCCAAAATACACACCGGAGCATCGTTTGTACAGTCGGGCTACAACCTGCCCAAAGGCTATTGCGGTAAAGATGTTGTGGTGGGTATAATCGACATTGGCTTCCACTACACCCACTTCAATTTCTTCGACAGCACCGAAACCACCTTCCGTGTGAAACGTGTGTGGGACCAGAATGCCAGCAGCGGAACGCCTCCCGCGGGCTTCAATTACGGCAACGAACTTACCACCCAGGCTCAGATGGCTGCCGCCAAATACAGTCACAACAACCAAACTCACGGCTCGCACGTGGCAGGCATGGCGGCTGGAGGCGGAACCAACGATAGTTTGATGAAAAAATACAAAGGCATGGCTCCCGAAAGCGACATAGTGCTTGTTGCCACAACGATGTATTCCAGTGAAATTTTCGATGGACTTCAGTACATTCTGGACTACGCCAACAGCGTTGGCAAACCTTGCGTGGTGAACATGAGCCTCGGCAACCATGTAGGTCCTCACGACGGCACCGACTACAACGAATATGCCACCGACTATCTTTTCGACAGTATTTATAAAAAAGGTGCCGCCTTGATGGTTTCCGCCGGCAACGAGGGCAGCACCAACCTGCACAACAGCAAGAGTTTCACAGCCAACGACACTATTTTTCAAACCTTTGCCATAACAAAAAGCAACGGCAACAACAAATTGACGGGCACCGTGGATATATGGGGCGAATTAGGCAGCCATTTCAGGGTGAAAGTGGCTGTTGCTGACAGCACCAGCGACAGCGCCACACTGGCAAGACTTAATTATCCCCTCGTTTTTACCACCGAAGATACCATCGACTACACCACCAACGTAAACTTGGGCAGCAATGGCAGAGTGAGTTATTACGTGGAGGACACCAATTACTACAACGAAAAACCGCATGTGTACCTCTATTTCAACGGAAGCAACCTTTCGGGACGCAATTGCTTTATTATCAGAATAGAATCCACTTCAGGCACAGTTCACCTGTGGAACAACAGCGGCATATTTATAGGTGGAACAGCAGCAACAGCGGGCAACACCAACAACACCACAAACAACAGAGCTTCGGGCAGAAGCAGTTTGATGGTTGCTTCGTACAGCACCAAAGCCACTTGGACTACATATATGGGCCGTTACTACAATCTCAGCTATAATTACCTTACCGGCAGCCGCTCATACTTCTCCAGCATAGGCCCGGGACTGAACACCACCCTCAATAAGCCCGAAATCACCGGCCCCGGCGCTTTGATACTTTCGTCGTACAATTTCTACGACACCCGCTACGACACCACCCACTACATGATTACCAATATGCAGACAGGCGGCGGCGACACCTGTTTCTGGGGCATGATGCAGGGCACCTCCATGTCATGCCCTGCCGTTACAGGCATAGTGGCTCTGTGGATGGAAGCCTACCCCGAACTCACCTATTCCCAGGTAAAGGAACTGATGAGAACCACCGCCATCTCCGACTCCCTGACTGGAATTATTCCCGCCAACGGCAGTCCTTACTATGGCTGGGGCAAGATTAACGCTCTCGGCGGAATACAGACAATACTGTCTCGTATTCCTGCCAAACCCGCCATAACACCTGCCACAAACACTGTTATCTGCTCGGGCGACAGCATAACAATCTCCGCACCTGCCGGTTACCTGCATTACCAATGGAACACCGGCGACACAACACAAACAATAACCACATCCGCAGCGGGCTCCTACTGCGTAAGAATCGACTCCGTGGGCGGTTATTTCAGCCCGTGGTCCGACACTATTACAATTACCGTGAGACAACGCTTTAACACCACTATAAGCCGCGACACCGCCATTTGCATAGGCGAAAGCGTTGCCCTCGCTGTCAGCGGAGGCACCTCGCAACTTTGGAACACCGGCGACACCACAGCAAGTATTACAGTAACACCCTCGACAACAACTACTTACATTGTCAATAGCAATCAAACCCCTAACTTCTGTACAATGACCGACAGCGTTACTGTTACCGTAAAAAAATACGTTTCAAATTGGTGGGTATCCAACGACACTTCGGTGTGCCCAGGAGAGTTTGTAACAATCACTGCAAGAGGTGGCGATTCGTACGCATGGTTGGGAGTACATTCAGGATGGGATACCAACCAAAGTGTTACAATTGAAGTCATGTATCCGAGGCATCATATTATGGTACGCATCGACAGCACAGGACTTTGTCCCGTGTGGGATTCATTAGATCTTTTTGCATATCCTCAGCCACACGTAGATATCCACAACCATTTAGGCCAAGTGGCCGACCATTATGGTGTAAGATGGGATATTCCGGACTACAGCGTTATGCTTACCGCCACCGGACAGACGGGACAGACATACTTGTGGTCAACCGGCGACACAACCGCCACCATTACAGTATCGCCCACCGAGCCAACACTCTACTCCGTTGTTTCTACAACCGAGCACGGATGTATGGACAGCATTTCGGTAACGGTGCTTTGCCTCACTGCTTCAATATCCACTGCCGACGAAATTGGCTTCAACCTCTATCCAAATCCCGCCAGCACTTCGGTAACCATCGAGGGTGCCAATATGAGCGAAATTACCATCTACAACACCTTGGGACAGGTGGTGAAAAACCTCGAGAACAACGAAAAAACGACAATCATCATACCAGTTAATGACTTTGCCAGAGGCGTTTACGTGATTTCCGTGAAAGACAGTCTCGGAAAAACCGGACGCAAGACCTTTGTGGTGAAATAAAACGCCACAACCTTTTATAACAAAAAAGCGTGCCTTTTTGAAGGCACGCTTTTTTTTGTGTTCTGTTATTTTCAGAAAAGCTCCAACTCCCCTTGGTCGGCGGAGAAACGCGCTTTGCCGAGGTGCTGGTAGGCCAGAGGCGTAACCTCACGGCCACGCGGGGTGCGCATAAGGTAACCTTCCTGGATGAGGAACGGCTCGTACACCTCCTCTATGGTGCCTTGGTCCTCGCCAACAGCGGTGGCAATGGTGCTCAGTCCCACAGGACCGCCCTTGAACTTGTCGATGATGACGCTGAGTATGCGGTTGTCCATCTCGTCGAGACCGTGCTTGTCCACGTTGAGAGCCTGCAGGGCGTAGCGTGCAATCTCGAGGGTGATGGTGCCGTCGCCTTTCACCTGTGCAAAATCGCGCACACGACGCAACAGCAGATTGGCTATACGGGGGGTGCCACGGCTGCGGCTGGCTATCTCCCACGACGACTCGCTGGTGATGGGCACGTCCAACAGTCCGGCGGAACGCTGGATAATCTTGGTAAGTGTCTCAACATCATAATATTGCAGACGCGAGGTAATACCGAACCTCGACCGCAACGGTGCTGTTAGCAGTCCCGACCGTGTGGTGGCCCCGATAAGGGTGAATGGGTTGAGGCTTATCTGTACGCTGCGGGCGCTGGGACCCGTTTCTATCATAATATCAATACGATAGTCCTCCATGGCGGAATAGAGGTACTCCTCCACTATTGGCGACAGACGGTGGATTTCGTCGATGAAAAGCACGTCGTTGGGCTCCAGATTGGTGAGTATGCCCGCCAGTTCGCCCGGTTTGTCGAGCACGGGGCCGGAGGTCATTTTCAGGCCCACGCCCAGTTCGTTGGCGATGATGTGCGAGAGGGTGGTCTTTCCCAAGCCCGGAGGTCCGTGCAGGAGCAGGTGGTCGAGAGGCTCGCCACGGTCCTTGGCAGCCTGAACGAAGATTTTCAGGTTGTCGATAATCTGCTGCTGTCCGGCAAAGCTCTCGAAATGACTCGGCCGCAAGGCACGCTCCACTTCGCGTTCCTTGTTGGTCTGACTTTTGCCGGTGGCGTCTAAATTGGAGTTCATATATAAAAGTTTTTGTTATTCAACGTCAGTTTCGGGCTTGCGCATCTTTTTGGCAATCAGCTCGATAAGAAAAATCAACACCAGTCCCGCCACGATGAGTGCCACCGAAATCCAGAACGAGGAGTCGATGTTTGGGAGTATGTTCTCTTGTGTGAGGGGTTCCGTCTTGCCTTGATGGTCGTACCAAGTGAGGGTGTTTTTCCACGGCCAAATCTTGTTCAGCGAGCCGAACATAAATCCCGCAAGGGCGGCGAGGGTTATCTGCTTGAAATGCTCAAAAAGCCAGTTCAGGACATGCGAGAACGACACTATGCCTATCACTGCGCCGGCGGCGAAGACGAGGATTATCACCACCTGCAGTTCCGACAATGCGTTGAGCATAAAGGCGTACATGCCAAGCAAAACGAGGATGAAACTGCCCGAGATGCCCGGCAGTATCATGGCGCAGATGGCTATGGCGCCGCAGAGGAAGATATACCAGTAGGAGCTGCTCTGCGACAGCGGTGCGTTTTCGGGTGAGGTGATGAAAAACGACAGCACGGCGAAAACCACAAAGGCAAGGACGGTCTTCCAATTCCATTTCACATCGCGGCCCACAAAGATGGTGGATGCCAGAATTAGGCCGAAGAAGAACGACCACACGTACTGCGGATATTCGTTGAGCAGCATGGTGATAAGCTTGGCCAGCGACAGGAAACTGACGCCAATGCCCGCCACCACGCACACGAGGAACCATCCGTCGATGTTTTTCCAGAACTCACGTATGTGGCCCGTGAAAAAGAGTTTCAAGTTGGCAAAGTTGATGCTTTTGATGGCGTGAATCAGCCGTTCGTAAATACCTGTGATAAAGGCTATTGTACCGCCCGACACGCCCGGAACCACGTCCGAGGCGCCCATCGCCATTCCTTTCAGAAAAAGTAATATCCAGTTTTTCATCTTTGAAAATGTATTTTTTTGTCAAATTAATAAGTCATTGTTGTCGTTGTCCGACATCTCCTCTAAATACATCTGCTCTTTCAGGTGCATCTCAATCTGGTACAGCAGTCCGTCGTTGTTTTTGTCGCCGTTGAACAGTTTTACAAGACTATCCAACGTTTTGTCGGGGATGCTGCTGTTTTCGGAGAAATCCAAATGGCGGCAGTCGATGGTGTCGGGCAGATAGTTCTGGAACTCATCGACAAGCATCTTGGCCGGTTTCGGTTTGTTGTAGTCGCCGCTGATCAACAGCATCTTGTCGTACGATTTCAAGGCTCTGTCGAGGTTGTTGTTGCGTATGTCGAGCAGTACGTAGAACAGCTCCTGATTGTCTATGGCCGAATAGATTACGGTCGAAAAAGTCTGTTTTTTCCTTGTCAGCTCTATAACACCGTTGTTGCACATATCAATGTCGAGCATTCTGTTCAAAGCCGCCACAAACTGGTAGCTCTGCAAGGTGGGAGCGGTGATAAATGTCAGTATTTCAAAACTTTCCAACATAAACGACACTTCGGAAAGAGAGATATTCGAATTTGATGAATTGTATGCCATAATACTGTGTTTCAGGTTATTGTTCGAAAGAATCGTTGTTTTCAAAATGCGGCCGATATACCACCTTTTCCGACAGCTCCTGCTCCCATCCGCGATGGAAACCGAGACTCTGGCTGTAGGCACGCACCTCGTCGTATTCCTCTGCGGCAACAAAGCCCCCCAGCTTGTCGGGCAGGTTCTCCACGCCTTTCGGCGGATAGTACTGTGCCATGAGCGACAGATGCACGTTGGTGGAGAGGTTTTCGGCAATCCAGCGCAGGGCGTTCTTGGAGTTCTCCACACATCCCGGCAGTACCAGATGTCTGATTATCAGTCCCGAAGCGGCTACATCACGGTCGTCGGTTATAAGTGTGGAGCCTTTCTGGCGGTACATCTCGAGCAGCGCCTGCGAGGCACGCTCGAAATAGTGCGGAGTGTGGGAGTAACGCTCCGCCAGACTGTTGTCGCTGTATTTGAAATCGGGCAGGTAGATGTCGATATAAGGCTCGAGCGAGCGGAGAGTTTCCACCGAGTCGTAAGCGTTTGTGTTGTAGATAGTTGTGGGGTGCAGACCACGGCGGTGCAGCTCGTTGAGAATGTCAGGTATGCAATGCGCTTGGTGCGAAGGACTTACGAATCCCAATACATTTTCGGTGGTGGCCAGCACCTCTGCAATGCGGTCGGCGATGGCGGAGATGGTGTTGTAACGGCAAACTGCTGTATCGTTGCGACTTATGTCGAAATTTTGACAATAGACGCATTGCATGTTGCAGTGTGCAAAAAAGAGGTTGCACACCCCTTTGTCGCCGCACAGCACGGGTTCTTCGCCCTTGTGCGCGCAAATCGACGCAACGGAAGGCTCCGAGGCACTGTTGCAGAACCCCGTTCGGCCGTCATCACGGTCGGCACCGCACTGTCGCGGACACAACTTGCAGTTATTCAACATCTTTTGCCTAAAATAACAGGTTATTTGCTGGCTTCCATGTACTGTTTCAGAAGTGCTTGCACGTATTTGCCAAACACGTCGAACTCGATGTTGACCTTGGTGCCGGGCTGGAAGTTGTGGAAATTGGTGACCTTGTAGGTGTAGGGAATTATCGCCACGCTGAACATTCCGGGCTTGGAGTCCACCACGGTGAGGCTCACGCCGTTGATGCTGATGGAGCCTTTAGGCACGGTGATGGAGGGGGCGTTTTCGGCATCGTACTCGAAGTAGTAACGCCAGCTGCCGTTGTCGTCAACAACTTTGGTGCAGGTGGCTGTCTGGTCCACATGGCCTTGCACTATATGTCCGTCGAAACGGCCGTCCATGCGCATGGAGCGTTCCACGTTAACTTCGGTGCCCACTTTCCACGTGCCGAGGTTGGTTTTGAGCATAGTCTCGTCCATGGCGGTAACCACGTACTGTTTTTTGGCTTTGTCCACTTTCACCACGGTGAGGCAGCAACCGTCGTGGGCCATGCTCTGGTCGATGCCCAGCTCGTCGCCGAAAGGCACCTCGAGGGTGAAATGGTAGTTGGTGTTCTCTTTTTCAATCTTTACGACCTTGGCCGTAGTTTCTATAATTCCTGTAAACATAATTATAACACGTGTTTTTTTTATATAACGCAGATTAGCTGTTATTATTGCAATAAATACCTTTTAAAAGTTTTTGTTGTCGGTAAGCGACACCTTCCAGTTGCGGCAAATGTTGTCTTTGACCGAAACGGGTTCATCTCCATCGTAAAGAACTTCCCCGTGCAATAATAATATCTTTCTCAAAACGCCTTCTTTAACTCTCTATCAATCATTGCGATATAATATTTTTGTACCTATTTGGAGTTTAACTCAAAATAGGTACAAAAAAACGTAAAATATTTGAAATACACAAATATATATATGTTTTTTTTTGCCATTTCGGAAAAAAAATGTACTTTTGCAAACGATTTACGACAAAAAAAACAGCTATGTCAGAGAAAGAAATAGACCAATACAGGCTAACCGATTTAGAAGAGCCCACCGACGAAATGCTGGCTTTTATTATGCACGAAGTTGCAGAAGAAGCCCGACGGACAAACGAGGAGGCACACAAGCTCTATTTTGCCCAAATAAGAGAGTTATATCAACAGGAATACGGAAATATTAATGGAAAATAGAAAACCCGTTTTGATTGTTGTTGCTGGACCTAATGGTTCTGGAAAGACCTCTGTGACAAGCAAAATCCTTCAACACAAATGGTTGGAGGATTCCGTATATATCAACCCTGATATTGTGGCTCAAGAACGGTTCGGCGACTGGAACTCGAAAGAAGCCATAATGAAAGCCGTAAAATATTGTGAGAATTGGCGCGAAAAATGTCTCTCTGAAAGAAAAAGTCTGATTTTTGAGACTGTATTGTCGGCTGACGATAAGGTTGACTATATAGAACGAGCCATCGAAGCTGGATTTTTTGTACGATTGTTTTTTGTTTGCACTGAATCTCCGACTATAAATGCCGCCCGTATTGCAAACAGGGTAATGAAAGGCGGGCATGATGTGCCAATAACAAAAATCATCTCCAGGTATCAGAAATCATTATCCCGTTGCAAATACCTTTCCAGAAAGGTTCAACGAGTCTATTTATACGATAACACAACAGACAATGCCGATGCAAAATTGCTTGTGCGTTTTGCCAACGGAGAAATTGTTAAGCGATACACAGAAAACATACCCGAATGGGCTTATGATATCATTAATGACTGATTAATTGAATTTAAACACGACAAAAATACAAAAAAGATAGTAAATAAAATATTATAAACCAAAGCATTAGCTATTATTCGCATTCAAATCAAAAGCGTCGGAAACTGATGATTTAGAATTATCGGATAATAACATTCACGGAAGCGCAATACTCCGTTGTACAGTGTAAAGTTGATGCTCACACCAAATGGTGTGGGTAATTCTAACTGTACAGCGAGGTTCTCCGACGCTCCTCGTGAATGCGATAGAAAGGCCTGCACCTTTCTTTTTTGCCGATAAGTGATTGATAGCGTTGCACAAACTATCAATCACGATGGCAAGAACAGATTTAACGGCTGCAAGAATTGCAAGAAATGATGAATTTTACACAAGATTAGAAGACATATCAAAAGAACTGAGATACTACAAACAATATTTTGAAAACAAAGTAGTACTTTGCAATTGCGATGACCCATACGAAAGCAATTTCTTCAAATTTTTCGCTTTAAATTTCAATGCTTGGAAATTAAAAAAATTAATTGCGACGTGTTACAATGGTTCTCCAATAGCTGGTTACGAATTGCCACTTTCGTTTGATGGGACAGAAGATTTCCATAAAAAAACAGCACATAAAGTTGAAATAACAGAAGTTAAAGATTATAATGGAGATGGTGCTGTAAATCTTGCGGATGTTCAATATTTGATTAAAAACAACAAAAATGTTTTATCGCAATTGCAAGAAAATGGTTCTTTTGATAGTGTAGAATGTGTGGAATTACTTAAAGAAGCTGATATTGTTGTAACCAATCCACCTTTCTCTTTATTCCGCGAATATTTAGCTTTGTTGAATAATTATAACAAACAATTTATCATCATTGGAAACACAAATGCTTTAAAATACAAGATTACTTTCAAGATGTTTCAGGAGAACAAAATTCGGACAGGCTATACAAATTTTAATGTCGGAATGTTTTTTCAAGTTCCAGATAGTTGGGAAAAGTATCATCATCTTGAAAATGGCAAAAAGATTGCCCGTGTTTCAACATCGTGTTGGTTTACTAATATGCCCGTTGCCAAACATAACGAGGATTTAATTTTATACAAACATTATACTCCCGAAGAATATCCAAAATATGATAATTATGACGCTATAAATGTCAACACATATACCGATATTCCATGTGACTACGATGGTTTGATGGGGGTGCCTATTACATTTTTGGACAAGTATAATCCTGAACAATTCGAGATAATTTGGACTACAGACAGAGGTGGAGATGGATTTCTCGAAAACATAAAAAAGCCATGCGATAGATATGACGCACCCGTTTTAAATGGGAAAGGACTCTACACCCGAGTAATTATCCGTCGCCGACAGCAAGCTGCTTCGCAACCGAAACAATACACCGAAAACGAATCAAACCTGCCAATGGCAGCCGAAGAATAACACAAAAATTCTCCGTCAGGAGATTTCTCTTAATAACAAAGAAAAATGGAGATAAAGCTACACCAAATCAAAGTCCGCGACCTTGTAAAGGGCTACTGCGACAACAACGAAGACGGCGTGCGTGCCTACAGCGGTCGGCTCGACGTGCGTCCGCCCTACCAACGCGAGTTTGTATATAAAGAAAAACAGCGCGACGCTGTGATAGAGACACTTACGCAGGGTTTTCCGCTCAACGTAATGTACTGGGCTGTCCGCGACGACGGCACCTACGAAATTATCGACGGCCAGCAGCGCACCATCAGCATCTGCCAGTATGTGAACGGCGATTTCGCCTATATGTTCCGCTATTTCCACAACCTCACCGACGACGAGCAGGAGCAGATTCTCGACTACGACCTGCAGGTGTATCTGTGCAGCGGCACCGACAGCGAGAAACTCAAATGGTTCCGCACCATCAACATTGCGGGTGAGGAGCTTACCGAGCAGGAACTGCGCAACGCCGTTTACGCCGGTCCGTGGCTGAGCGACGCCAAACGTTATTTCAGCAAGGGCAACTGTGCCGCATACAATTTGGGAAACAAGTACGTGAGCGGCGAGGTGAACCGTCAAGCCTACCTCGAAACGGCAATACGCTGGATTAGCGAAGGCAACATCGAGCCATATATGGCCAAGCACCAGCACGACGCCAATGCAGTGGCTTTGTGGAACCATTTCACCAACGTAATCAACTGGGTTAAAGCGATGTTCACCCACTACCGCCGCGAGATGAAAGGAGTGGAATGGGGACTGCTGTACGCCAAATACAACGGAAATGTGTACGACCCTGCGGAGCTTGAAAAAGAGGTGAAACATCTGATGGAGGACAGCGACGTGGAACGCAAGAAAGGCATCTATTCATACGTTTTCAGCCGCGACGAGCATGAGCTGGGCATCCGTGCTTTCGATGCCAACACCCGCCGCGAGGTGTATGAGCGTCAGCTGGGCGTATGTCCTATCTGCGGACAGCATTTCGAGCTGGAACAGATGGAAGCCGACCATATCACGCCGTGGTGCAAAGGCGGCCGCACCATTGCCGACAACTGCCAGATGCTCTGCCGCGAGTGCAACCGCAGGAAAAGCGGGAAGTAGTGGGCAGGGATTAGTATTCAGTAATCAGCGGTCAGTATTTAGAAAAATTGCTCTCTCCATAGAGCAATTTTTGGCAAAATTTACTCTCCCGACAGAGCAAATTTTATATTTATCTGATTATTAGTAAAATGTAAAAACGCTTAACTATCAACTAATACAAGAAACCTATCGTCCACAGAGGGAGTTTGTTTCCTGCGGCATATTCCAAATCGTCGGCAAGGATATAGGAGTTGTCGATGTTTGCTATCTGTTTGAAATCCTTGTTGTTGCCACCTATCTCAAATCGATATTTTCCGTCAACGAGAAAATCACCGTTGGTTTTTCCGTACTCCACACGATGCTGATAACCAAGCTGGTTCACCGCAAAGGTCTCGCGCGCCGTGCCGATATTTGTCTTATCCAACGTCAAAGCGAATAACATATTTGCATTTTCAAGATACATTTTGTCGGGTTTCTGGACTTTTTTGAAAGAATGGGCGTCGGAATATATCAAATTGATGATTTTTGCACGGTACAAATAATCCAGATACATCATCACGGTATTTCTCGATGCCTGTAATGTCGTCGCTATCTTACTAATATCCAACTCGTAAGGAACAAGCCCCGAAACAATATTCAAGAGCATCTGTAGTTTGCGGACATTTACGGTCTCCACTTTGCAGACCAACGGCAACTCGGTGCCGATGACATAATCCACAATGTTGGTAATACGTTGGTAATAACGTTTCTCCCCCTCGAGATAGTACGGAAAATATCCATAACGCAAATATTCGCTGAACATCTGCACCGGACGGCAAAGGCTGCCCACCTCACTGCAAAGTCTGTCGCAATTATGCAACACATATTCAAGGTCAACCTTTGGCAAATCGATATTCTTGTAAAAACGCAGAAATTCGCGGAACGATAGTCCCTGCATAACAAATGTGATGCAACGACGCGACAAGTCGGCCTCTGAATTCAGTATTTGCAACAAGGACGATCCGCTGATAGTCATTTTGAGTTGTGGAAAGGTGTCGTATATTAATTTCACCTCGCGACTCCAGTTGGGGTAACGATGAATTTCGTCGACAAAAAGGTGTTTGCCTCCATAGGTAACGAACAACTCTGCCAATTCGACAAGCGTATGGTTCGAAAAATACAGATCTTCCATCGAAACATACAGCGCCTGCGACAAATCAGAGATGTAATTCTGCTTTATGTATTGCAGCATAATGGTTGTTTTACCAACTCCACGCGGACCTACAATTGCCGACAAACGCTCTTCCCAAGCGATATCCGCAATACAGCTGCGAACAATTGTCGATTGTTCCGCTTCCAGTCTCCTCTTAAAATGCGAAATCAAAATATCCATACTGTAGATGTTTTATTTCCAAAATTTTATACTTATAACGTAAAAAAGAAATAAATGTTGCTCTCCCGACAGAGCAATTTTTGACAAATTTTGCTCTCTCGATAGAGCAAATTTTATATTTATCTGATTATTAGTATAATGTAAGGAATAATAAGTTTAACTGCAAACTTAGAAGACTTTCAGATTAACAGATTTTCGGATATTCGGATTCGGACACATGCGGTGTGTCCTTACATATCCAACACCTAACTCCTAACTCCAAACTATAAACTAACTGCAAACTCCAAACTCAAAACTCCCAACTACTTCAGGTAGTCTTCGTAGTATTGGAACATCTTTTGGTAGAGGTGCAGACGGTCGCGGCCGCCGACATTGTGCGGGTGATGGGGATAAACGAAATAGTCCACCTGTTTGCCGGCTTTGATGCAGGCGTCGATAAATTCGAGGGAGTTCTGCCAAACCACCGTGGGGTCTTCGGCGCCGTGGATAACAAGCAGCTTGCCTTCCAGTTTCTTGGCCTTACGCACAAGGCTGTTGTCGGCATAGCCGTCGGGGTTCTCCTGCGGGGTGTCCATATAGCGTTCGCCGTACATCACCTCGTACCATTTCCAGTCTATCACAGGACCGCCGGCGCATCCCACCTTGAAAATCTCGGGGTGAGCCAGTTTCATGGTTATCGTCATAAATCCTCCGAAACTCCAGCCTTCCACGCCCATACGGTCTTTGTCCACATACGGCAGCGACAGCAGGAATTTCACGCCTTCCATCTGGTCGGCCATCTCTATCTCGCCGAGACGGCGGTGGGTGCAGCTCTCGAACTCGAAACCGCGGTTGTCGGTGCCACGGTTGTCGACAGTGAACACCACGTAGCCCTGCTGTGCCAGACGCAGGAAATAGAGGTTGCCGCCGCCAAGCCAGCTGTCGGTAACGAGCTGTGAGTGAGGACCTCCATAGACATACACCAAAGTCGGGTATTTCTGTCCGTTGTCGTAGTTGAGGGGTTTTATGAGGCGGTAGCAGAGGTCGGTCTTGCCGTCGGCGGCTTTGATGGTGCCCATCTCAATCTCAGGCATGGCGTAGTCGGCCAAGGGGTTGGGGGCCGAATAGATGCTGCCAATCTGTTTGCCTTTGTTGGAAACCAGCACCACATTGGCCGGCACGTCGGTGCTGCTGTAGCTGTCGATAAACAGCGTGCCGTTGGCGTTGGGGGCGATGCTGTGAGTGCCGTGGTCGGGGGTGAGACGTGTTACCTCGCCCGATTTGATGTTCACCGAATAGGCGGCGCGTTCCGTCGGTTTTTCGATGTTGGAATAGAAGAAAACATTGTCGCCCTTGGGGTCGGTGCCGATGATGTTTTGCACCTCGTAATCGCCTTTGGTTACCTGTTTCACTAAGCTGCCATCGGTGTTGTAGAGGTAGATATGTTTGTAACCGTCGCGGTAGCTGAGCCAGAGGAACTGGTCGGGTTTGGTGGGCAGGAAATAGAGTCCGTCCACGGGTTCGGTGTAGCGCTCGTTCTGCTCCTCGAAGAGCACTTTTTTCAGTTTGCCCGTCTCCACGTCGTAGCTCTCGAGCCACATGTGGTTCTGCTCGCGGTTAATCTTGGCAATGTAGAGAGTCTTTTCGTCGGGACTCCACGAGAGGTTGGTGAGGTACATCTCGCGTTCGGCCACGGTGGTGTCGCGACGGGTGTCGAGATACAACGTGGTGCCTTTCAAAGTGTTGAAAATGCCCACGGTAACCTCGTGGCTTTTCATTCCGGCCATGGGGTATTTTATCGGCGTGGCGGTGGTGATACGTGTGGCGGTGTTCACCATCGGGTAGTCGGTAACCATGCTCTCGTCCATGCGGTAGAAGGCCAACAGGTTGCCTTGCAGCGACCAGAAAGTGCCTGTCTCGATACCGAACTCCGAACGGTGCACCGACTGTCCGTACACGATGCCGTCGCCGCCCTCGCCCACGGTGAACACCTGCTGACGGCTGTTCACATACAGGCTGCTGCCGATGGTATATGCCACCTGATAGTTTTTCGGGTCAAGGTCCATATTCTCGGCGGTGGCGTCGTAAGTAACTGGTTTAGTAAGACTTTTGGTTTTGATATTATACAGATAGACACTGCTGCCATAGACAAAGCTGAATTCCTTGTCGTTTACGAACTTGACATTGGGGAAGTAACGCAATTCCTTGTTTTCCAGCGATTGGAAAGCCTTGCTCAATGTTTCGAGGTTCACAATTTCTTTCTGCGATGAGGATGTGCCGGAGTACAGGACGTTGTCGCGCACAAAGGCGTAGCGGTTCGACTTGCCCACAAACTGCACCGAGCGCACCCGCGAAGGATAGAGCGAGCCGCTCATCAAATCGTTGGCAGTAAGAAGTTTGTCCTGTGCAGAAACGGTAGAGCACAGTATCAATGCTATAATTGCAAATGTCAATCTTTTCATCATGTCGGTATATCTTATTATGTTTTTTTATTTCCTGTACGAGGTTTTGTCAGTAAATCTTTTTGTGTTCTCCTGCTCAGCTTCGCTTCGCGAAATCTGTTGAATCTTGTAAATTTTTGTTAGCCTACGGCTAACATTTTCTCTGTGTATTTTTTGTTTTTCTACTGATTAGCTTCGTTCATTTTTAAATTGTTATTCATTAACTGAAACTCTTCTCATTCCTTTCTTTAAATCATATTCTCCGAAGTTGATCAGCAAGCCTTCGTTCTTATCGAGTAATTTTAAATATGTTCTTAATTGCTTGTAATATATGCTTTTAATTTCTTCTACTGATTTCAGTTCAACTATAAGTTCATCTTCAACAAGCAGGTCGATTCTAAAATCTGCATCAATCTCAACACCCTTATAATTGACATTGATAGGAACTTGGCTTTTGACACTCAAACCTCTGGAATTCAGTTCTTGAATCATCGCCTTTTCGTAAATACTCTCCAATAATCCAGGCCCAAAATAATTATACACCTCCATCGCAGCACCACGAACCTCATACATCAATTGATACATTTCCTCGTGCGTAAGCATAATTTACAAGATTTACTAAATTTCGTGAGCCGAAGGCGAACAGGAGAACAATAATGAGATTTAGTATTGCTTCCAGTTGCGGAAACGCAGAGAGAATACTCCGAAGAAGGCTTCCTTGAATATCTTCATACTCATCTTGGAAACACCCAACACCCTGTCGGTGAAGATGATAGGCACTTCGGCAATTTTGAAGCCCAACTTGGTGGCGGTATATTTCATCTCTATCTGGAAAGCGTAGCCAACGAATTTCACCTTGTCGAATTTCATCTTCTCCAGCACGCGACGGGTGTAGCACACGAAACCGGCGGTGGCGTCGAACACCCGCATGCCAGTTACGATACGCACGTATTTGGAGGCGTAGTAACTCATCAACAAACGTTTTATCGGCCAGTTCACCACGCTGATTTTGCCATCGACGTAGCGTGAGCCCACAGCCACATCGCCTTTGCCCGAAGCGCAGGCCTCATGCAGCCGCAGCAGGTCGTCGGGATTGTGCGAGAAATCGGCGTCCATCTCGAAAACATATTCGTAACTACGTTCCAAAGCCCAGCGGAAGCCGTCGAGATAGGCTGTGCCAAGTCCCAGCTTGCCTTTACGTTCTTTGATGAAAAGCCGTTCGGGGAACTCCTGCATCAGACGTTTCACGATGTCGGCGGTGCCGTCGGGAGAGTTGTCCTCGACAATAAGTATGTCGAACTCTTTCTCCAAAGAGAACACTTTTCTGATGATGTTTTCGATGTTCTCCTTTTCGTTATATGTGGGGATAATTACTACACTGTCAGCCATTTGAAAATATATTTTATCTAT
>JAEEGJ010012175.1_pt1 | contig 21407 bp, 9 predicted proteins | sample 8958761 | NCBI WGS metagenome assembly JAEEGJ01 (sample SAMN16246546, study PRJNA631951) | gut metagenome | biome: gut microbiome; feature: rumen; material: RS-attached | host: Bos | place: Iran: Karaj | collected 2018-10
TTCACAGATCTTCCCAAGTACAGCAATAAGAAAGAGATAAGATACACGGTATCGGAGGATGCCGTAGATGACTATAAGACAAGCATCTCGGGCGATCCCGGGGCAGGATATACCATTACCAATACATATGATGAAACGACTAAGGACACGACGCAGGTAAGCGTAACCAAGGTATGGGATGATGCCGATGACCGGGACGGATTGCGTCCGGATAATGTAGAGGTAAAACTTGTCAGGAACGGGACAGATACAGACGAGACAATAAGCCTTAACGAAGGCAATAACTGGAGTGCATCATTTACCGGTCTTCCCGAAAAAGAAGGGGAGTCCACTATAAGTTATTCCGTCAGGGAAACTACAGCCCTTACCGGATATACTGTTTCTGTCAGCGGCTCTGCCGGGGAAGGTTATACGATAACCAACAGTCATACTCCGGCAACAGTTGACATTAAGGTGGAAAAGGCTTGGGTGGGAGATGTTGCAGGCAACCGTCCGAAGAGTGTTACGGTCCGCCTCAAAGCCGACGGGCAGGAGATAAGATCTGCCCAGCTGACTTCCTGGACTGAATGGAAGTATGAGTTTGAGGATCTTCCTAAATGCAAAGACGGTCAAGAGATCGACTATGACGTATCTGAAGATACCGTAAACGGATATACAAGTAGTAGAAGCGGTGATATAGAAAACGGATTCACGTTTACCAATACTTACACCGGGACAACAAAGAAAAATGTAAACGTCGTTATTGAATGGGATGATAATAATGACATTGATCATATTCGTCCTACGCAGGCAACAGTCACGTTAAAAGAGGGAGGGACTGATGCAGGATCCAAAACACTGACCGCTGATGACGGCTGGGCAGGAGTGTTTACCGATCTTGATGGAACCATATATACGGTTGAAGGAAGTGATGCTGACGGTTATACAAAATCCGTATCGGGAAGGACCGATACCGGATTTACGATAAGGTATACGCATGTTCCCAAGATAACGATAAACGGGCAGAAGAAATGGGTGGATAACGGCGCACCTGCCGGAACAAGACTCGCTAATGTCACGGTCAGACTTAAGGCCGATGGCAGAGAAGTGGATCATGTGGTTGTGACAGGCGCTGCTTCCGATAGCACATGGGACTGGACGTTCGGAGAGAGGGGCAGGTTTGCAAACGGCAAAGAAATAAAATATACGGTAACGGAAGATGTTGTAGATAAATATGACACGGTTATCTCAGGTGATGCGGCCACAGGCTTTGTCATAACAAACACATACAACAGCACGACTGCGGACAAGACTAATGTCACGGTCACCAAAGTCTGGGAAGACGAGGATGACCGGGACCGGATACGTCCGTCATCAGTAACGGTAAGACTGTTAAAGAACGGATCGGAAACAGACAGGACCGTAGAGTTGGATGAAGACAAGAACTGGTCGGATACATTCACAGACCTTGATGCGAAGGAAGGTGGAGTTGCGATAAATTATACTGTCAGGGAAGAAAGCATTCCTGACGGATATACATCTTCAACAACCGGTACTGCGACACAGGGTTATACGATAACCAACACGCACACGCCCACAACAGTCGATATCAAGGTTAAGAAAGTCTGGGCAGATAACAATAACAGTGCGTCAAAGAGACCTGAAAACTTCACTGTCAGACTGAAGGCTGACGGCAGAGAGGTTGCGACCAAGACTCTTAGCGCAAGCGGAAATATCCGGAGCTGGGCATTTACCGGCCAACCGAAGGAGAAGAACGGAATTGTCATAAATTATACGGTATCGGAAGATGCCATAGATAATTATAAGACAGCTATAGACGGTGATGCCGGGAACGGATTCTGTATCACAAACACATACGACAGCACAACTGCCGACAAGACGAGTGTGAGCGTTACAAAGGTCTGGGATGATGAAGGCAATGTGGACAACTTGCGACAGCCTGTGACGGTCAAGCTGTACAGAAACGCTGCGGATACCGGGATGTCCGTTATATTAAATAATGGTAACGGCTGGAAGGAAACATTTACGGATCTTCCGGTTAAAGACGGAGAAGATCCGATAAACTATACCGTTAAAGAAGATCCGATCCCGCCCGGATACACCGGCATCATAAGCGGATCCGCGAAGGAAGGATTTACCGTGATAAACCGTCATTCTATATCCGATGTTGACATCAAGGTAAGGAAAGTCTGGAATGACAATAATGACGAGCACAAAGTGCGTCCCGACAGCGTGACGATCCGCGTTAAGGCAGATGGTAAGGATTATGCGGCAGCCCGGCTGACGGAAAACACCGGATGGGAATATGAATTTTCCAATCTTCCGAAGTATAAGGCGACAAGAGAGATCAGATATACCATCACTGAAGATGCGGTCGACGGCTACGAAACGACCATAACCGGTAATAATACGGACGGCTACACGGTCACCAATACATATAACCCTAATGAAACGCAGGTAACTGTTACGAAGGTATGGGATGACGCTGATAACAGGGACGGCTTCCGGGATACGGATTTTGCGGTACATCTGTATAGGGATGGAGCAGATACCGGCGTAAGCGTCCGGTTAAATCAGGGAAACAATTGGACGAATACGTTTACGGATCTTCCTGTAAAGGACGGGACAGGCAGAAAGTATGTATATACGGTCCGGGAAGACAGATCATCAAGATATGAAGAACCCGTTTACACAGGTGATGCATCGGAAGGCTATACGATCACAAACAGATATATCCCTCCTTCGATAGATGTTGTCGTAAAGACCAAATGGGATGATGAGAATAACCGGGACGGTAAGCGCCCCGGCAAGGTAAGAGTACGCTTAAAAGAAGGGGGAAGTGTAGTTAAGACTGCATCCGTTTCGGCGGCAGATGATGAGGAATATACTTTTGCGGATCTGCAGAAATACAAAAATGGAACAGATATTGCATATACAGTAGAGAGCGATCCAGTAGACGATTACACAATAGAATATATTACCGCAAGCACTACTTCGACGCAGATCGTGTATGAGGTATGGTACAGATATACTCCACAGATGATCACCGTAAGAGGTGTTAAGAGTTGGGTTGATGAAGGGCATCGAACAGAAAGACCGGATAGCGTTACCATACGGCTTAAAGCAGACGGAAGGGAACTCGATCCGGCACGGACGGTTACTATAGAATCAACAGACGATAGAGCGTGGGAATTTACCGATCTTCCGAAGTACGAAAACGGAAGAGAGATAGTTTATACAGTAACCGAAGACGGTATATATGGTTATGATTACACATCAGCAGTCACGGGAAATGCAACCGACGGATTCATTGTGACCAACACCTATGCTCCGGGAAAGACACAGTTAACCGTCAGCAAGGTTTGGGAAGATAAGGACGACTGGGATAAGCTCCGCCCTGATTCGGTGACTGTAAAGCTTCTTGCGGATGGAGCAGATACCGGGCAGACACGTACACTTGACAAAGCCCATAACTGGCAGGCAACATTTGAAGGCCTTGACAAGAAGAAGACTGATGGTACAAAAATCAACTACTCTGTAAGAGAATATCCTGTTCCGGAAGGATATGAATGGGCAACTTCTCCTTATTATACACCGAATTCCGAAACTGACTGGACCGTTACAAACATTCATTTTTTGGATGAAACAAACATTAGCGCCGCAGTAGTATGGGAAGATAATGATGATCGTGACAGAGTGCGTCCTCGCGAAGCTGAGATAAGGCTTTTGGCTGACGGAAAACAGGTAGGAAAGAAAACGGCCGAACATGGAAACAATTGGTATGTGAATTTCCCGGATCTTCCCGCAAGCAAAGCCGGAGAAGACATCGAATATACGCTGGAAGAGGTCAGGACGGATGTCCTTACGGGCCGTGACGGTCCCGGAACTTATGCTATATCCGAAGAATTCCACGCCCAAACATATACATTTACCAATACTCATTCGCCCGAGGTGTATAACATCTGGGTCAATAAGATATGGAAAGATGAGAACGATCAAGACGGATTACGGCCTGATGAAGTTAATGTGACTCTTATCGGAAAAGTGGGAGATACACAGGTTTCAAGCACTCCTGGTGTATTGACGAAGGATTCCCGGTGGAGGCTCAGATTCCCCAATATGCCCAAGAAGACCGATGAAGGTGCCGAGATCAGCTATTCACTTACAGAAAGTGATATTACCGGATATACAAAGGATATAAAGGGCGGCCCTGAGGGCGGATTTACGGTAACAAATACCCATGAACCGGAAAAGTACAACACTGACGGCAGGATCACGGGAACAATTACCTGGGTTGATGACAATGACCGTGACGGTATACGCCCTTCTATCGTGACAATACAGCTTCTAGCAGACGGCGTGGAAGAAAAGACAATATCGATATCAGGTAATAACAACAGCAGATTTGACTTTGCGGATCTTCCGAAATACAAAGACGGACATGAGATAGTCTATACTGTCGATGTAAGAAGGACAAGTGTGCTTACCGGAACCGACGGTGAGCGTACATACGGTATCGAAATAACCGAAAATCCTACCGGAACGTTTTCCATAACAAACACACATACTCCGGCAAGGATGACGGTAGAAGGTACCAAGACATGGCTCAATGAGCCCGATCCGTCCCCGAGACCTGCAAGCATCACGATCCGTCTTATGGCAAACGGCACTCAGGCAGACAGCAAAGTTGTAACAGCGGATGCCCAAGGAAAATGGGGATGGAAGTTTGATGATCTTTACAGATACGAGAACGGCAGAGAGATCAAATATTCGATCCTTGAAGATGAGGTGAATAATTACAACACCGCAGTCAGGGATTTTGACGTAACAAACATTTATGAGCAGACGACTGATGATAATACAACCCAGGTATATGCAACAAGGGTATGGAATGATAATAACGATCAGGATGGTATCAGACCGGATTCTGTAACGATAGTATTGTGTGAAAACGGTAGTCAGACAGAAAAAACGGCGACACTGAATAGCCATTCCGATACGGTCGTGTTCAATGACCTTGATAAGAATGACGGGGACGGAAATCCGATCACTTATACTGTTGTGGAAAAACATGAAGGACCCATTACGGGAACTGACGGTCCGGGCACGTATGAAGATAGGGTCGACCAAGTAGCCGGTGCAACCAACAGATTTACGATCACAAATACACACACACCCGAAACGGTAAGTATAAACGGATCAAAGACGTGGGTTGATAACAATAACGCAGCCGGTAAGAGACCTGATTCCATCAGGATACATTTAAGAGCGGACGGAGAAGTTGCCGAATCAAGGGATGTCAGTTCTCCTGACTGGAGCTGGAGCTTTGCCGATAAGCCGAAATACAGAAACGGTAAACAGATAAAGTATACGGTTACGGAAGATGCCGTCTTGAACTATACGGCAAGTACGAGCGGCTATAACATTACGAACACATATACCCCCGGTAAGAGACAGGTGAGGGTCTCAAAGGTGTGGGTTGATGCTGGCAACGCCGATGGAATACGTCCGGAATTTACGACCGTAAGACTTCTTGCAAACGGTACGGACACAGGAAACACGATCAGACTGTCTTCGGCAGGCGGATGGACGGGAACTTTTGACGATCTGGACATTCAAAGTGGCGGAACGGATATTGAATATACGGTCGAGGAAGTTCGGACCGGAGTGATAACGGGAACTGACAGCACCGGAACGTACGGGATAGATTACTCGGGAGATTCTGTGACGGGTTATACAGTCGTTAATACCCATACGCCGGAGCTTATCAACATAAACGTTACAAAGCTCTGGGAGGGTGATGAAGACTATTGGCGCGAGTCAAGACCGCAGGAGGTTACGGTCTATTTAAGAGCCGGCGGAGCTGTGGTAGGATCCGCCAGGATCAAGGCAAGTGAAGGCTGGAAGTATACTTTTACCGGACTTCCGAGAAAAGAAAACGGCAGGAACATCAGTTACTCCGTCTCTGAAAGCGCGGTAAGTAATTACAGCAGTCTGATCACGGGCACTACCCTGACTGGATTTACCATCAGAAATCACTATAATGGTCCCGGTTCGCACACTACCGAGGTGACGGTGACAAAGGTCTGGGATGATGATGAAGACAGGGATCGTAAGAGACCCCGTTCGGTAACGGTCGATCTCCTGGCTAAGTATTCATCGGGCCCGGATTACAGAAAAGTAGATGAAGCAAGACTTGACAGCTGGTCGACCCATCCGTGGGCACATATCTTTTCGGTTCCGGAAGCGGATGAGTGGGGCAACCCGATCAGTTATGACGTTGAAGAAGAAAATGTGTCAGGTTATTCGGTAACCAAGACGGGTGATCAGACCGAGGGCTTTACACTTATAAACAGTCACGCTCCGGACACGGTATCGGTTGCGGGCAGTAAGGTATGGGTTGATGATAATGATTCGGGACATACAAGGCCCGGCAGCATAACCGTAAGACTGTTGGCTGACGGTGAAGAGATCGCGTCAAAGGAAGTAACAGCGGCTGATGAATGGAAATGGAACTTTACAAATCTTCCGAAGAATGCAAACGGAAAAGAGATCGTATATACGGTAAAAGAAGATGTTGTGAGGGATTATTCGTATGAGATCACCGGCAGGTATGATATAAAGAATACTCTAACCAGGGGTAGAACGGTTGTTGCAGCGGGTATTAAATGGAATGATGACAATAACCGCGACGGCTGTCGCCCTGCCAACGTAAATGTAAGACTCGTTGTAAACGGGGAGCCTACGCAGAACATCAGAACGCTGAACAGTGCAAACAACTGGTCTGCGATGTTCACTAATCTTGATGCTTCCAGGACCTATACCGTCGAGGAGGTCAAAACTGATGTCCTCACCGGAGTTGACGGGCCCGGCACATATTCATTTGAGACGATAGGAGATGCTGTGACGGGATTTACTATTGTAAATGATCATACTCCGGAACTGATAAATACATCGGTTACGGTAACGTGGAACGATCACAACGATTCCGACGGCTTAAGGCCGAACAGCACCATGATCAGACTTGTTTCGAATGGCAGACAGATCACGGCAAAGGAGATCAAGGCTTCCGATAACTGGAGGTGGGATATCGGTTTCCTTTATAAGTACGAGAATGGCAGGGAGAAAGATTATTCGGGATATACAGTGACTGAGGATAAGACAGATGTCATAACCGGTGTGGATTCGGCAACAACGTATGCGTTTGAAACAAGCGGAAACATTGAAGACGGATACACCGTTAAGAACATACATACTCCTGAGATGACAACCGTAACAGGAACCAAGACATGGGATGATGATAACAATTCGGCCGGAGACCGTCCTTCAAGCATAGTTATCCATCTTATGCGTCATAACAATGACGGAACAAAGGAGGAGGTTGCAGCACAGACTGTCACGGCCGCAGACGGATGGACGTGGACGTTTACGGACGTAATGAAGTATGACCACGGAGCCCTGATAAATTACTCCGTTCTGGAAGATAATGTGTATCAGTATACGACTACACTAAACGGCTGTGATGTGACCAATAAATATGAGCCGTTCGGACCCGGCGTAGTGACGCATAAGATCACATATGATCTTAACGGCGGTAACTATATGGGCAGGACCGGAGATATCGTGGAGATATACAGGGAAGGCAGTCATATGGGATTGCACGTTGCCCCGATCAATAACGGATACAGATTTGTCGGATGGAGCGATCCCAACGGAGTTATCCTGCAGCCCGGAGATGTGCACACGGTAATGGCAGACCGCAAGTTTACCGCGCAGTGGGAAGCTGTTCCCACGCCTCCGCCGTATCTGCAGCGATTCATAACATATGACGCAAACGGAGGAACATTTACCGATGCGGATAACTCAAATGCAAGCGGGGTAGTAGTTGAGATCCACACCGAAGGTGAGAGGATATCGATCAGAAAAGCACCGGTAAGGCTCGGATATACGTTCCTTTACTGGAAGGGATCGGAGTACCAGCCCGGTGATACCTACCTCGTGCTTGATAACCATACATTTGTTGCCCAGTGGAGGAAGAATTCTGATCCTCCCGGACCGGACGATCCCGATGACCCGGGTGAACCTTCCGCTCCCACAGTGACCCCGTCACCTGATGTTCCTACGGTCATCAATCCGTTCGCGGATTATACCTACACACCACAGACCCAAAACTCCGGCTTGCGCAGCAATGGCCCCGACACCGGCGACGACAGCCGTATATGGACATGGCTCCTCCTCTTTATAATATCCGCAGGAGTCCTCGCCCTTGCGATCAAAACGTGTCAAAGGGACGGTTCTTCTGACACATTTTAGAGAATCTCAATATTAGAGAATCTCAATTATCTTGACAACGGCAACTATTCTTGATACTATTGCATACGTTGAATAGATTTTTCTCGTTTCCCAGTACGCATTGTTTGTATCGTCTGATGCAAATTGATGCAAACCGGATCAGAGGTTGGATTTATCTCCTTTCTCGGGTATATAAAAAAGTTCGATTCCGGTTCTGGGCACTTTGCAGGTGTGGTTCAATGGTAGAACACCAGCCTTCCAAGCTGGTAACGTGGGTTCGATTCCCATCGCCTGCTCTTAGGAACACCCCGTAAACATTGTGTTTGCGGGGCTTTTTATGTGTATTATTCTAATCGTTTACAGCCGAATAGGTTATGGAAAAAATGTCCTCACGTATTATGTAAAAATCATTCGGGTCGTCTTCGCGGAATGCGATGTAATCACCGGCTTTTCCGGCCATATATCGTTCCTTGTACCATTCCGAAAACAATTTGACGTTCTTATCAAGCTTTGCGGCATAGATGCAGCTGTTCCCGGTGGAAATGCACGGTATTATACGATCCGTCAGATCATACATTTTACCGTCGGGTTCGGTATAGATCTTGGGAACGTATTCAAGCTGTCGCGAAAAGGGCAGATCGGTGCTGTCGTAACCTGCTTTGAATTTGTCTCTGGATATCGGGTAGACCTCTCCCAGAATTCCGACCATAATAAAGAAATCTTCATTTACCATCAATTCGGTATCGCCTTCAAGAGTCCGAATCTTGATTCGTGTGTTTTTATCAAGAAATGACGTCGGATCGATATACCCGAGAACGATCCGGTTTTTGGTGTACTTATCGAAGCGTTCTCTGTCCGGTTTATATTCGGACGATCTGATTATGCTGAATGATTCGAAATATGATCGGATGGATTTGTCGAGATAATCCCTGATAGAGAGGCCGGGGTGATTTTCGCTTAAGCGGTCTTCACTGATGAAACCTCCGGCTTTGTAATCATGTCCACCGCCGGAACCGATTCCTGAAGTGATAAAACGCGTGAACTCATCAGCCATGACTTCTTTGATACAACTTCTGACCGACAGTTTAAATCCGCCGGAAACGTGACCGAAAGCAATCACGACATTGAACCCGTCAACCTGAAGAGCCATGTCGCTTATGATACCGAGGATATTCGGATCACAGTCATCGGCCTCGAGGATCCCGCAACTGTAGCTGCTGATGCATGCATATCCGGCAAGCGCTTCGCCGGTGATACGCATTTCATCAAGCGACAGATTGCTGTTTGTAAACAGTCGGATCAATGACTCATCGAATATCAGATAATCACGCATGTCTTTGTCAAGAGGATGCGATATTTCCGAGAAATTCCCGGTGTCCGTCATAAGTCCGTAATAGAAGGAAGTGCAAAGAGCCCTGTCGGAAATGACATCATAGCCCTCATCCGTCATAAGACTCCAGACAAGAGTGGAACAGCTTCCCAATTCCGGACGTATTATACTCCGGGGTATGTTGCTCGTTCCGTTGTGATGATCTATAACCGCATATTCATCGGCTTCAAGCTTTGTAACGTTTCCCTGTCCGTATTGGCAGTCGACGGTGATCAGCAGACCTTTTATCTTTTCCGATCCGGCGGGATGATATGAAACGGGAATACCGATCTCTTTTATCATCAGCAACAGGTTCGATTTAGTGATCTTCTTTGATCCGCTGTAAATAATCCTGACCTCGCACCCTTTTCGGGAATAGAATTTGAACAGTCCGTATGCGGATGCCAGGGCATCGGGATCGGGATTGTCATGGCATTGTATAGTGATGTTTTCAAAATGATCAAGTTCGCTTAAATGCATTGTTTTGCTCCTTTTTGTATAATCTATCATAGTTTTGTGCCCTTATCAAACCGTAAAAGTACTTCGAAGGTGTCGATTTTCAGAGAAAGTATTTACCGATCAGACACAGAAATCGACCGAATATACACGCCGGGACATTCGGGTTCAGGCTATATATTATAATAAGTTGTTATTTTATGCAGAAAAACGGATGGTGAACGAATGAAAAACATGGTCGATATCGAGGTTGTTCTTGACGAACAATATGTTGATCCCCACGTAACTATCAGAACAAAAACAAATACTCAGCAGGTTGAGAACATAATCTGTGCCATTGAGAATGTATCCAATTCCGATTACCCGCAGATAGCGGCGAATAAGGATGAGAAGCTGGTGTTTGTATCCCAGCGCGATATCGTTAGGGTTCATACGGAAGGACGCAAGGTGATACTTCAGACGAAGGATGCGACGTATTCGGTCAGAAGGACGCTGGCCGGTCTTGAGGATGTTCTTGATAAAGCAAGATTTCTTCGCATCTCACAGTCGGAGATAATCAATCTTTACAAGGTCAAGTGTTTTGACTTTAACATGTCCGGGACTATCGGAGTGGAGTTTGACTGCGGGATCAAATCGTGGGTTTCAAGAAGCCGAGTTAAGCAGATAAAATCACTGCTTTCGCAGGGCAGTGTTTCGGAGGTGAAGTAATGGAACTTCGGAATAAATTCATCATCAAATCACTTATCGGATTTATTGCGGGAATGTTCGTGGGAATTGCCATCTGGATGATCCCGCCGGTTAATACGGAAGGAAGAAGTCTTCTGCTTCATGTCATAGTATCGGGAATACACGGAATGATCCCGGTAGGAGCAACAGCGGTATTTGAGATAGAAAGCTGGGGACTGACAAAGCAGACGGTCGTACATGCATCTCTGACTCTTGCAACTATTCTGTGCATAGAGATCCCCATGAAATGGTGGAAGCCCGGCCCGGAATTTGCGATAGCGCTTGCAGGTTATGTCGCAGTATATGTGATCATATGGCTGGTCAACTATCTGTATTGGAAACACACGGTTGCTGAAATGAACGAACAGCTGACGATACTTCATACCAAAAGAATTAACTGAGAACAATTATAACGGGAGATACTATGGAATTAAAAGTACTGGTTACAGGCAAAAACCGAAAAGTCGCTTCTGACATATGTGAGCATCTTCAGGCTGACAGGGGGTATGTCACGATCAAATGCGATCCGAACAAAACGAAGCTCTTTGATCTGATGCTGACCGAACTTCCTAAAGTGGTGATCATTTGTCTGGGTGATGAATCATCGGTCACGATAGAAGCATATAACGTCATGAAAAAAGCACTTATGCAAGGTAATATCACAACGATAGTCGTTACGGATGAAAATGATGAGAAACTGTTTATGAAATATACCGAGCTTGAACGGGTGTTGTTCCTTTCGAGACCTGTTTCGTTGTTTGCGCTTTACGAGAAACTGACGGAGATCGAAAAGAAGCTTGAGGAAGAGAAGGAACAGAATCTTTCGACTTTCAGGGAATTCGTAAATGAAAAAGCTTCAAGCAGAAAACACATTCTCGTTGTTGACGATGACAGCGAACAGCTCATGCATATCAAGGAACAGCTTGAGGAGTTCTATGATGTGACGTGTGTCAAATCGGGAGAAGCGGCGTTTAAGTTTCTTGCAAAGAAGAGTTGTGACCTCATCCTTCTTGACTATCTTATGCCGGTTATGGACGGACCGGAAGTTCTTCGAAATATTCATGACACAAAAGATTGGGAAGATATCCCGGTGATCTTTCTTACGGGTGTTACTGAGAAGAAGAAGGTCATACAGACTCTTGCGGAACTGCGTCCCCAGGGATATCTCGTAAAACCCTCAAAGAAATCCGAGATCGTCGCAAAGATCATTGATGCACTGGAGGAGAAAGAATATGGGAATTGACATTAACAGTCTGGCGGAAATGGGTCTGGATACAAAGGCAGGCTTATCATATACGGGCGGAGCGGACAAATATATTTCTGCGGTTTGCCGCTTTTTCAAAAACTACGAGAAGAATAAGATTCTCGTTGATGAGTATTATGCGGTTAAGGATTATGAGAATTACATGATCACGGTCCATGCGTTAAAGAGCAATGCAAAGATGATCGGCGCAACGACTCTTTCCGGAAGCTTTGAGACGCTTGAAGCCGCCGCAAGAAGCAAGGATACCGCTCTGATAGAAGAACTGAACGGACCGATAATGTCCGATTATGCGGCGCTAATTGAAAAACTTGCCCCCGTGGGAGAAATGGGAGACGTTCGTGCGGCTGATGAGATATCGGCTGACGAGGCAAAAGATACAGCTCAAAAGCTTCTTGATGCGCTTGATGATTTCGATGATGACAAAGCCAAAAGGCTTGCAAAGAAACTAACCGGATATCCGTTTCGAACAAGTCAGGCAAACAGACTCAAAGAAGCGATCGGATATATAGAAGACTTTGTGTATGATGAATCCGCGCAGATCATCAAAGATATAATACCTACGATCGAGTAAGGAAATATGACAAAAAAGATCAGACTGTGTCTTGCGATCATTCTTATCATAGTATTCGGTTACATTTTCATCGGCGGAATAGCATTTCCTCAAAATGTTCCGAAAAACGGAAACGTCTGTGATGTCCTTCCGGGTGACAACTGGGTTCAGATCAAACCCGACGGAACCAGGGTTCCGTTTATCGTACCGGGCAGGACCGATTCTGATATTGTTCTGGAAACAACCCTTCCGCAAAGTTTTAGCAAGGATTATGCTGTGCTGTGCTTTCGCGGCATGGATATGGATATCTATATCGATAATGAACTTCGGGAGAGTTATCGTATAGAAGACTACAGGCTTCTCGGAGACAGATCCGCCGAGTGCTATGTCATGGCATCACTTTATCCCGAAGATGCCGGTAAGGTTCTCAGGGTCTCATATGAATATAATTTCGGAATGGTATATGAGGTGTATATCGGAACCCGGATCGGTATACTCGGGTATCTGTTCAAACACTACGGACTGGAGCTGTTTGTGGGACTGGCTCTTCTGATGCTCGGTCTGATATGCCTGATCGCCGCAGTCGTGTATAAGTATATCCACAACAAATATCTGGAGATGGAGCATCTGTCGATCGGTGTTATCATCGGCGCATGCTGGGTGCTGTCCAATTCCATCTTCAGGCAACTGTATGCGGGTAATATTTCCGTGATGTCGGATACACCGTTTCTCATGGTGATGGTGATGCCGCTTCCGTTTCTGGTGTTTATCGATTCGCTTCAGAACGGACGATACCGAAAGATTGAAGGAGTGGCGCTGATAATCACGGCGATCAATTTCGTTGTCTGCTCCGTGTTGTTTGTGGCAGGAAAAGTACCGCTCACACAAAGCTTCATCTTTTCTGCCGGATGCGTCCTTGTATCGATTGTTGCGATGATTGTATCGATCGTTCTTGATATAAAAAGACATCTGATCAGGTCATATGTATTCGTTGCGGTTGGCTTCGCGGTGTTGGCCGTCGCCGCGATCATACAGATACTGGCATATCAGTTTGCGCATAACGGTGTGTTCTCGGGATTGTTTATGGCACTCGGACTGTTCGGATTCATGATATGTTCGATCATTCACACGATCAAGCAGCTTATCGGAATAAGGCTTGAGGCTAACGAACTTGTACACATCAACAAGGCTAAAGATGATTTCCTTGCCAATATGTCGCATGAGATCAGAACACCTCTTAACGGTATCCTCGGTATGGATGAGATGATAATCAGGGATACTAAGGAAAGCCGGGTAAGAGATTATGCCCTTGAGATAAAAAGCGCCGGAAACACTCTTCTGTCGATCATCAATGACATTCTGGATCTTAGCAAGATCGAATCCGGGAATTTTGAGATAGTCTCGGCCGAATATGACATAGCGTCCGTTCTTAACGACGTTTTGAACATAACAAGGATCCGTGCGAAGAAGAAAGGGCTGAAATATGATTTTAACGTATCTTCGGATATCCCGTCCGTACTGTTCGGAGATGAGATAAGGATCCGTCAGATACTTCTGAATATCATCAACAATGCCATCAAATACACGAGTGAAGGCAGCGTCGAGGTTGATGTGACATCGGAACAGGTAATGATGGGGAACTACATCAACCTTATCGTTAAAGTCGCCGATACCGGAATGGGCATAAAAGATGAGGATAAGGATAAGCTGTTCAAAAGTTTCCAGCGTCTTGACGAGAGGAAAAATCACAGCATCGAGGGAACAGGCCTGGGACTTCACATCACCAACAGGCTACTTCAGATGATGGACGGCAGTATCTCTTTTGAGAGTGAGTACGGCAAAGGAAGCACTTTTACCGTAACGGTTCAGCAAAAGGTCGTGAAAGCATCACCGATAGGGAATTTCTCGAGCGCAGTCAGGAATTACTTAAGCAGCATGGAGATAGACGAGGTAGGCCTGTATGCTCCGAGTGCCAGAGTGCTTGTTGTTGATGACAATGACATGAACCTTGATGTTATGGAAGGCCTTCTGCGCGATACGAAGATACAGACGGATTACGTCATTTCGGGTGATGAATGTATCGAGAAAGTAAAAGAGACAAAGTACGACTGCATTCTTCTCGATCAGATGATGCCAAAGAAGAGCGGAGAGGAAACGCTTGCCGAGATGAGAGAGCTTAATATTCTCAAAGATACTCCGGTAATTGCTCTTACGGCAGATGCGATAATCGGAGCAAGGGAAAGCTATATCACAAAAGGCTTTACGGATTACATCTCAAAGCCCGTCAAATATGAGGTGCTGGAGGCGGTACTCAAGGAGTACATACCGAAAGATAAGCAGCTGTCACCGAGCGGGGCGGATGAGCTTCCGGTCATGCTCATCTGGGGAGACGATCCCGAGAAGATCAAACAGGAAAAAGTCAAACTCGACGGAATATACAAATGCATATGTGTTACCGGAGAAGAGGCGAAAGATAAATATCTGAAAAAGCATGATCCCGCAGGGATTATGCAGATCGTTTAGCATAAACAGCAACAGGAGGAACATTATGAAAAGGAAGTTAGTGAGCATTATGATCGCATCCGTTATGGCCCTTGGCCTTACGGCCTGCGGAAAATCACAGGATGCGGCTCAGACGCCCGCGGTAGAGGATACGGCATCGGAAACGAAAGAAGAAGTTTCGGATGATACCTCAAAAGAGTCGGAGGCTTCGGCGGAGGAAGAAGCCGGGGCGGATGATTTTCGCATAGGTATTGTTACGGGTTCATTTGCGCAGTCTGAAGATGACAGGCGTGGCGCCGAGGCATTTCAGAAGAAATACGGTAACGATATGGTAACGCTTGCCATCTATCCCGACAATTTCACGGAGGAGATGGACACCACCGTTCAGACTATAGCAAATCTGGCTGATGATCCGAAGATAAAAGCCATCATCGTCAACCAGGCGGTCGAAGGAACATTGGAAGCTTTTAAAAAGGTCAAGGAAAAACGTCCCGATGTTCTGTGCATAGCAGGTGAAACATTTGATGTATTTGATGATATCAAGGGTGTGGCGGATCTGGTTGTAAATAACGATTTTGTTGCCCGCGGATATCTGATGATAAGGACAGCACATGAACTTGGTTGTGATACGTTTGTTCACATTTCCTTCCCCCGTCATCTTTCATATGAAATCTATTCAAGACGAGTAAACATCATGAAGGCGGCCTGCGAAGAGTTCGGCATGAAGTTTGTGATGGAAGAGGCACCCGATCCGACTACGGACGTGGGTGTTCCGGGAGCCCAGGCGTTTATCACGGAGCATGTACCCGAGTGGGTTAGTAAATACGGAGTCAATACCGCGTATTTTTGTACCAATGATGCTCACACCGAGCCGCTCATCAAAGGTCTGATGGAGCACGGCGGATATTTTATAGAAGCCGATCTTCCGTCGCCTATCATGGGATACCCGGGGGCACTCGATCTTGATATCACGGGTGCAAGCGGTGACTTCGAGAAGATAACGAAGGAAGTTGAGGCAGCGGTAGTTGCCGGCGGCGGCGCAGGAAGATTCGGCACTTGGACTTCGTCATACGGATTTACCAATTCGGCGGGACTGGCCGAACATGCCAGAAACGTTCTGATGGGAAAAAGCAAACTGACGGACCTTAACGACATCATTTCCGCATACAGGATATACACCCCCGAGACCGAATGGAACGGATCGAAGTTTACAAATGCCTCAACCGGCGAAGTGATGGATAATGTTTTCCTTGTTTATCAGGATACTTATATCTTCGGAGATCCGGGGCACTATATGGGTGTAACGAAGGTGAAAGTTCCGGAACAGTACTTTACGATTGAATAAAAGCCTTGCAAAGGGGATTTCTATGACTGAGCAGGATAAAGAGATCAAAACGGAAGGATCGAAACGGTTCGGACTCAAGAAGCACGGTATGCTCGTACCGCTCATTCTTGTGTTCGTATTTATTGCCGTTATGGCCATTTATACTTCGCGACTGATGAAGAACGCAGCCGTATCGAATTCGAATGCCGTCATAGAAGACAGGGTATTAAACGTTTCTTCCATGATCAACAATCATCTGAATACCGCGGAGAACATTCTGCATGTAACTGCCGACTCGGTCTATCATATGCTTGTTTCGGGAAGTACCCCGGCAAGGATACATGAATTCCTCGTTGAAGAAACAGATAATGTCGAGAAACAGTTTAATGAAAACTTTACCGGATTATACGGAGTCATCATGGCCCGGTATATGGACGGACTTAACTGGGAACCGCCGGAAGGTTGGGATCCGACAACACGTGACTGGTATATCATCGCGAGAGAAAGTGACGGGAAGGTGGCATTCGTTCCGCCTTACGTTGATGCACAAACGGGTAACGTGATCATTTCGGTGTGCAGGATGCTTCCGGATCGGCAGAACATCATATCTCTTGATGTGCAGCTCAAAGGCATACAGGATATGATGAAGGAGCTCAATGTAAACGGTAAAGGTTACGGATTTGTCGTTGATGAGGACGGATTTATCGTCGCTCACGGAGATGACAGCATAAAGGGAACCCATATCACCGATACGCCCGAGGGAGAGAGGTTCTTTGAGAAGATAAAGGATGTGGAAAGCGGAAGTTTCACATACACATACGACGGTGAAGAGAGCACTGTGTTTGTTAACGGGATAACGAACAACTGGCATGTCGTCATGATCGTCGGTGACAGGGAAATGTATGAGGAAACAAGAAGCCAGATCCTGATAAACAATCTGATATATGTATTCGTATTTGCGATGATAGCGTTATTCTATATCGTAGGATACAGGAACGAGCGTAAATACACAAAGAGCGTTGAGAATATGAAGCTTGAAGAGCAGAAGGCTTCATACGAGAGGAAGGTACTTGAACTTGAAAAAGATGCAGCCAATGCATCCAACAAGGCAAAGAGTGATTTTCTCGCAAATATGTCCCATGAGATAAGAACTCCGATGAATGCGATAATCGGTATGGATGAGATGATCCTTCGTTCGTCTCCGCAGGATCCGGTCAGGAAATATGCGCTTGATATCCAGAGCGCCGGCAAGACACTTCTGTCCATAATAAACGACATACTTGATTTCTCCAAGATCGAATCCGGCAAGATGGAACTGATACCCGTGGAATACGGTTTCTCTTCTGTCATGAACGATATCGTTAACATGACGATGAAGAAGGCGAAGGATAAAGGTCTCGAATATAAGCTGAAGATCTCCGAAGATATTCCGACGGTCATGCTGGGAGATGAGATAAGAATACGCCAGGTTATGCTCAATCTTATCAACAATGCGATCAAGTATACCCATGAGGGAAGCGTCACGGTTGATGTTTCGTTTGACTGGAATACGGAAATGCTGTGGGTCGTTGTTTCGGATACGGGTATCGGGATCAAAAACGAGGATCTCGGAAAACTGTTCGGATCATTCCAGCGACTTGAAGAGGACAAGAACAGAAATATCGAAGGAACGGGGCTCGGTCTTAACATCACAATGCGTCTTGTCAAGATGATGGGCGGAACGATCGGTGTCAACAGTAAATACGGTGAGGGTACAACGTTTACGGCTCAGATGAAGCAGACCGTTGTGGACAGAACACCGATAGGCGACTTTGCACAGAACCTCACGAGGATGCAGACATACAAGGAAGAATACAAACCTGTCCTGATCGCGCCTTCGGCAAAGGTACTCGTTGTCGATGATAACGATATGAATCTCGAGGTAATAGCAAGTCTGCTTGAAGATACAAAGATAAACGTCACCACCGCCGAGTCCGGGCAGGAATGTATCAGGATACTTAAGGAAAAATCATTTGACTTGATCTTCCTCGACCAGATGATGCCCGGGATGTCAGGCATACAGACTCTGGAAGAGATCAGAAAATACAACCTTGCAAAAGATACAACCGTAATAGCGCTAACTGCGGATGCGATAGTCGGAGCCCGCGAGAATTATATCAAAGAAGGTTTTACGGATTATCTGAGTAAGCCCGTAATGTACGACGCGCTTGAAGCGATCCTTCTGAAATATCTCGATCCTGCCCTGATCCGGGAGGAGGCCGATGAGGCGAAAGCCGAGGAAGATGACGGGGATAAGCCGGTCGTTATCGCGATCAGCGATTCCGCGGATAAGCTCAGGAAGATAAAATCACTTCTCGGGGATTCCTATAAGGGTGTGTTTGTTAAGGACGTCGCAAGTGCCGAGAAATACTTAAATAAACAGAAGAATGACAATTGAGCATGACGCCGAATCTTGATATAATATAAGAATGGCGGAAAAATCTAATAAAATCAGTTACATAACCGATATCAAAACGGTGAGCATCCTTCTGGTATTTCTGTGGCATTGCGGACTGTTTTACGAGGACAATCCGTACTTTGCGGAAAGTTTCGGTATCATTTCACCGGTTGCGACTTTTGCGGGAAACATGTTCAATGTGACCCTCATAGCGTCGTTTGTGTTCTGCGCCGGGTTTGTGTATGCGCGATCACTCACAACGCGTCAGAGGACGATACCTCAGAGTGTATGGGAGAGGATCAAACGTCTTATCATCCCGTACTATATCATAGGAACGATATGGCTCGTTCCTCTTTACACGCTGTTTGACATCAAGGCTTTCGGCCGTCCGGACGGTGCCGGATTGGCGGAAGGATATAAGTGCATGGCTCTCGGACAGTTTTCGGATCATTTGTGGTTTCTGTGGATGCTGTTCTGGGTCGCACTTTTTTTTATTCTGTTATCATTCCTCATCAAGAAGCACTTACAGGCTGTACTGTTTGTTATAACGGTTGCCGCAGCATTTTGCGTTGATCTTTATCTTGCTGATTTCCCGTACTTTAAACTGAGTCAGATCGCACCTTATCTTATTTGTTTCTTTGCGGGAATATTCTGTTACGGCATAAGGGACAGGATAGAAGCACTGTCAAAGCAGACACACCTCCTGCTTGCCGGACTGTTTCTGGCGGTCGTTATCGCTCACGCGGTAATGCTCCCATCTCATTTTGCGTGGTTGTATATAGCACGTCCTTCGGGTGCGTTGTTCTCCCTTTTTCTTTTCATGTATCTTGAAGATAATAAAGTATGGATCCGGATAACGGATACGAAAGCATATGATTTTCTCGTAAGGCATCAGCTTGAAATGTACTTTATCCATATGCCGCTGCCGTATCTGTTTGCAAGAATGCTGAGACCGTATGTGGGGAACATACCGATGATATGTATCCCGCTGAATTATGCACTCGTTCTCTTTTTCGGGATTTCGATCATTCAGATCTATACTCATATAAAGAGAAGTATCATACGATCAAAGGATTAAGATCATGAGGAACAAGAAAGACAGAAGACGCACGATATTAAAACAGATCACGAGACCGTTCATAATCTTTATGATCATTCTCATCCTGGCCAACGCGATTGTTCTCGGCCTGTTCTCAACATCGTATTATTTAAATGAACAGTATGACGACGCATCAAGGCTTGCCAACAGTGCCGTTGCGGAATATGAGAGCTACAAAGGTCTCGGATGGTTGTTTGAATATTGGGAAAAGCACTGCAGTGAAATGGATCTTGTCTATGACAACGATGAACTGTATCAGGAAAAAGATCAGGAACTGAGACATCTGCAGCCCTATATCGGAGACTTAAAATCCGTCGACGACGATGAATTGGCAAAGATGGATGACAGAAGTCAAAAGCTTTTTGCGGAATTGTGTTACAGCAGTTTAAGCAGAGAATTCGACAGAATGAAACGGGCGTATTCGCCATTATATTTGTACAGTTTCAAGATACTTGACGGGCAGATGTTCATCTTCGTTACAGGAACGATGGAAAACGAAAAGAGGGCAAGTGACGGAGGAGATCTGTTTGAACTCGGAACGCTGAGCTTTTATCAGGAGGGTGCATACTCGGTCATGGATCAGATCATCAAGACCGGTAAGCCTGTACGCGAAATGGAACTGTCAAGAGGCGAGGGCGCCGATCACAGTGTCATACATGCGTTTGAGCCGGTATATGCAAATGGGTCCATGAAAGCTCTTGTCGGTGTTTCGTTCAAGTCGAAGGAGATGATCACCCAGATACTTCGCATGCTTCTGGCGATGCTGATGATCACGGTCTTCTTCTTCGTTGTCATGCTGATCCTTGTGATCAGACATATCAGAAAGATCGTTGTCAGGCCGCTTAATGAAGAGACAAAGATAATGTCGGAATACGAGCGAAGCAAGGACAGTGAGGAGGCTTCGAAGCAGCTTGGAACTATAAAGACGGGTAACGAAATAGAGCGTCTGGCATTCAGTTTTTCATCGATGGTAAAGGAACTTGACCGTTACATGAATGAACTTCAGACGATCACCGCCGAGAAGGAAAGGATAGGTGCGGAGCTTGATGTCGCAACACGTATCCAGGCGGATATGCTTCCGAATAAGTTCCCGGCATTTCCCGACCGTAATGAATTTGATCTGTATGCCACGATGGATCCGGCGAAGGAAGTCGGCGGTGATTTCTATGACTTCTTCCTTATCGATGACGATCATCTGGCACTTGTCATGGCGGATGTATCCGGAAAGGGAGTACCCGCAGCATTATTCATGGTCATCGCAAAAACACTCATCAAGAACCGGGCCCAGCTCGGAGGTTCTCCGGCTGAGGTACTCTCGTATGCAAATGACATGCTCTGCGAGCAGAATGAGGCCGAACTGTTCGTTACGGTTTGGATGGCAGTCATAG